>Ga0302140_10004582_pt1 | contig 17599 bp, 16 predicted proteins | sample I_Bog_E1_1_FD_202095 | JGI IMG/M metagenome (GOLD analysis project Ga0302140, IMG submission 202095) | Peat permafrost microbial communities from Stordalen Mire near Abisko, Sweden - I_Bog_E1_1 | ecosystem: Environmental > Terrestrial > Soil > Wetlands > Peat | place: Sweden: Abisko, Stordalen... | reverse complement strand
CCGTTTGACTTTAGGCCCGAGGCCTTGTCCCATTTGGATATTTTATACATATGTCAATATATATTTCATGTACACGAAGACCTTTAAAGCACCCTTCAATTTCTGAGCACCAATCTTTCTCCCCTCCTGTTCGCTTCTCCACCGGTCCCCATACAAGTCTTATCACGTATATATGTCGATCAATCCTCCTTCGGCCTCACTCCCGGAACGAAGCCCATTCGGACGGCCACAACAGACGCAGGCCGTGAAAGATTTGCTTGCTTGCTTGCCGTGCCACTGGGACACAGGACGGGGGGGACGGGAGCATCTCCTTCCCGCACCACCGATTCACAGCTTTCCCTCAGAGCGCCAGTCCCGTCACCGCCCCTACATCCACCTCGCTCCCATTGATGCAAAACACCCTCTCCAAGCCCTGAACCCTCCCACAGCTGTCAAAAACAGATCCCGCCCCCAGGATGCGTACCGTTCCGCGTTTGACCCATTACGTCGGCACCTACGACGTAGCTCTTCCTTCCCGTCTCTCTGTATGTGGGATACGTTCCCCATCCGTGCCGTACGTACATGTCCCGTACTCACGAATACACTTCACCTCCAACATATCTCGTTGATACACTTTGACAACAGAATAGTCTTACGAGCCCTCCAATCGCCAGACCTCCCAAGCCCCCTCCTCTAGAGAATTGGATTGTTACAGTAGATCAGCACGCACATCAAAGAGGTACGAGGCACGTGTGGCCCCTGCCTCCCCCACACCAACCAGAGCCAGAAAGGCAGGTGTTTCAACGATCTCGATGCAAAAACTCCAATCTCAATGATGCCCATTCACCGTTGTAAAGCCGTTTCCATTCTCCCCTACCTCTTTCGTTTTGGGGAAACATGTCCAGTGCAATTGGGATGTTGAAGCACGCGTTCTGTTTCCTGCCCCGGTTGTAGGATCAAGGAAGCGACCCCCCTCCTCCCACTGAATTAGAGCACGTGTAGTCAGCAGCTGAGCAGCCCTACCCCTGAGCTAGACCCTCGTACCAAAGCCAGGAACAGAAACCAGATCCCACGATCTCTCAAAGTGTACCTACACCCCCTCAGACCCGGTAGGGAAGAGCTTGAAAGCATTAGCATGTGTCGAACCATCCTTCCCTATCTCTCGCCCTGGCACTCGCTCAAGCACAGCTACATCATGCCACCACGAAAGGCAGGTGCAAAGCCCCGTCCTCCAGCAACGCAGAAAGGCCCGGTACCTGAGTGCCTATCATCGGCCACGCCGTACGCATCTGGCTCCACCCGTCTTCCCCCGCGCTGGCGGTGCCTGTCAGAACCCTCACATTGGGAGAGTGAGGAGTGAGGGACTAAGTGACGGGCGTGGGGGTGGGGCGGAGGCCCTTCAGATTCTAGCCTGCTCGACGCAGCAGCGCGCGTATCAGGACGTCAGGAACAGAGCTTTTCCTTCTAGAAGGGGTGTGGAAAAGTTTTTCTGCTGCCTGCACTGCTGCGAGATGATGATCTCGGGACGTCCAGGGGAGCGCGGTAAAAGAGGCAAGAGACATGGCTTTGGGAGAGGCGTGGGCTTTGGTTGATAGCGGTACGTGGGTCTAGCACCCGTTCCTGTACCATGGAAGTGGAAGTGGAGGTGCTCTCATCATAGATTGGTCAGGCAGGGCAAGGCAAGGCTGGAAGGACTCAGCCTCGGAGAGAGTAGAGAACACTGTAGATACTTTGGCTAAAATAAATTTGTATTGGAGGTGCTTTCCAATTCAAGACTCTCCTGGTCTTGCTCAATGCTCACAAGAAGAGACAAGAGAGGAGACAAGCAAACAGACTCTGTTCTGAACAGAGCTCATTCCATTCCTTTTCCTCTTCTACCCCTTCTCCTCTTCCCTGGCCCCTTCGATTCTCCTCAAATGCCATTCCTCATTCATGCAACCGACCAAGCCGAGCTTTCCATCCAACCAACAATCGACCAAGCCAACCGCGCCAGTCCCTTCCGCTAGGTTCACCAAATATGGACGTTCAGAATTGTACGCGTGACCGTGTAGTAGCAGCAGAGAGAAAGCAAAGATTTGATGTGACTTTGTAAAAACCATGAGAAGCTCGCAACGAGACACCGATGTCTGAAAATATGTGATACGCCAGAGAACACCCCCATTTCCCGCTTGCTTCGGGGCAGATTTTGACAACGCAATCCCCCCTCAGATGAAGTAGATTTCGTCCTCCGTGAAAAATACGCCGTATGCCTCTCTTTTGGTACTCCGTTCGCCGAGCCAGGTGGAAATTCGAACAGCGCTGTGAATGAAGAAGAGATTATGAGCAGGGAGAAGCCTCTACCCAAGCTGATAACCGTCGTGCAAGCCCTGGGACCCAGAATTCGCTCTTAATGCAGCTCAGAAGTGACCTCTTCATAATATGGTGCATTTCTTCTTATCTCTGGCTCGGTATTTCCGTGATTCGTCCCTCATGGGTCCTTCTCCGGTGTTCATCCTGGCTCCTTTCCCTTGGCCTTGCATCGATCTAACAGTATTTTGCATTCGTTGGCGGCGCAGTTGCCTCACCACATCGTAGAACGCCTTTTCCACATTGATGCAGTTCTTCGCTGATGCCTCAACAAATTCACAGCCTAGCTCTCGTGCCAATGCGTGTCCTTCCTGTGTCGAAACCTCACGTTCTGTAACTCTGTCGCTCTTGTTGCCTACCAACATGATGGGAACGGGTGCCGAGGGTGATGCTGCTGATATTGGTGATCCAGGATAAGATGGTGAAGATGCTGAGGATTCCTTTACCCGTTGGATTTGGTTGTGAAACCGTTGAATTCGTGTGAAGGACGATCTCGAGGAAATGCTGTAGACTAGGACGAATCCTTCACCGTCGCGGATCCATTGATCTCTCAGAGCTGTGTATTCTTCCTGGCCTGCAGTGTCGAGAACTTCCAGCATGCAAGATTGCCCATCTATCACTACTTGTTTTCTGTACGAGTCTTCGATGGTGGGATCGTACTACCGTAAAATGTGAGCTTAGTCCTGGAGGTCTGGGGGTTTTCGAAACCCTCAAAAATTGCTTACCGTCTCAACGAAATGTTGTAGAGTTAACTGTATAGTCAGGGCCGTTTTCCCAACGCCGCCGTCTCCCAGCACCACCAGCTTGTACAGCACCATCTTGCCCGCCATATTGTGGGGTGTTGTGAGGGCGTGTGGGCGTCGAGCAGATAGTGGCAGCCGTGGTCGAAGACGCACAAATCGACAGAGAAAGGATCAATTCGACGAGGGAGCAATCAGCACTATCCAGTGGGGAGGCTGGATCTGCAGTGGAGTTTTGGTTCTGGGCTCTAGAAGTGAAGCTCGGACTTCCGCTGGTGGAGAGACTTAGTAGGTACGATACGACGGCCGCGATAGCAAGTTGTGGCCGCTTGGTACTTCCGGCGCAGACAGGTGCTGGCGTTGGCTTAGTGAAGAAGCTTGAGAGGTGCGCCAGAGACGGCTCGGGCGAGTTTCTCGACGATGGGGATGCAGATCAGAGCTTGAGGCCGCGGCAATTGTCGGAGTGTCGTTGAAGTTGGGGGTTTGCGTCGTGAGGTCTGGGTCTGAGAAGCTGCCCGAAGCGCAAGTCTGAGGGCGGTCGTCGAGGAGGCGGAGGAGGAGGAGTGTCCTAGTAGAAGTACAGGTGGCAGCGACAGTCGTCCAAAAGGTAAGAGGTGCACAGCCTGGGCGTCCTGGGTTTATGTGTTAAGTGTGTTGGAAAGTTGCGTTGGTAGATGTACAAATCAATCGTCCTTGATACCTTCTGTCTGGGCCTCGCTCGCTAAAGAAAAGCGCTAAGAGGGGGACGCAAAAGCGGCGACTTAAGTGCCCAAGCCAGTGCTCCACCATGAGTTCGCAGATTTCGGCGCCAGGCAGGCAGGCAGGCAGGCAGAGGCAGAGGCAGAGGAGTGGCAGCCCAGTGGTATTGGGAGACAGGCCCGCAAAGTTTCCGTGTGAAGGGACGTGTGTGCCCTGCCCTGCTTGATGGTGGGGTGATCTGAGTTTTCTCCCACCGCGATCACACACGGTTGGCTCTCGAGACCACACCACGGCGACGGTCACGTGTGGCCCAGTGAAGCACCTGCACCTGCATTGGTGTTGATGTGGGATGGAGAGGGGATTCGACAAGAATAGATATAGGAACGGATGCGGCTGTTCACGCACAATGGCCCCCCTTCGTCTGCTGTCGAGCTTATTACCTGTGGACAGTGAGAGAGGGCCTAGGGTCCTGTATGCTGACATCGTGCATCTCCTCCTCCAATAGTGGCTCTCGTGCGGATAATTTCAGGCACAGAGAGAACAATCGTCCCGCGGAGCAGTGCCTTCAGACGCTTTACCCTCCCTATCAGGCAGCAGCAGACTCTTCGGCGCCGTGGCTGATAGGATCGACTTGACGTTGTGTGCCATCCAAAAGGTGGGACTTCGGGGCAACTGGACCTTTCCCAGATCTTGGGCTCCAAAAAGTCTGGGGCATGGCGTGGAGGGAAGCCATGGAAACATGGAAAGACCAGGTTAAGAGGCACTCGAACATCCGAACCAATTTGGCAAATAAGAGAAACGAGGACACCGACACTTACGGGCCTCTCGAGCAACTGCGATGGGACTTCACATGTGGACGGCAGATTTCTCATTGACTTACGGAGGATAATTCATCTAGCCATTCTCAAGCATCTGAATGGCTGGGAGTAATGGCATACTGGGTTGGACTCCGTCCTGGTGCCTATGACGAATATGGTGCATCACCAATGTCACGTCAAGCAGTTTTGCCATCATGCATTGGAACGTCGTCCATTGATTTCAACTACTGTCCAAGAATCTGCCTCCCTCACATCCATCCATATAATCAGAAACCCGGAGGATATCACCAGATTTCCACTTTGCGCCGCCCTAATTGCTCCAAGAAGTTTTGAATATGAACATAAGAATCTTCCAAAGTCGTGTCTCGGGAAGCCGGACCGGGACGACGGCATACACCTGGGGATTACGAATGAGTTTGAAGCGTCTTTCACTCGTGTAGTTCGTGCTCATCTCCAAACGGTGTTCGCTCCGGTTTGGACCCTTGAAGACCAGTTTGCGCTTTTTTCGTTGCCTCTTCTATAACAGCACTAAGAGTGCTACTGCTTGCGTGTCGCTCGTCCAATTGTCCGCGAAAAGGTCCCTGCTCAAGGGCAGGAGTGTCATCGATTATGGTAATGGCGTTTGAATCGCGGGGGACAAAACTTCGGTGTGAAGCGACCTCGTCTTCGGAGATCATCTCTGAAGTGGACCGCTTCTTGCTAAGCCCGCTAACAAGCCGGACAACTTGAGGCCGCACTTGTGTGGCAGTGTTGGCATTGTTCAAGAATGTGGAACCGACACTGAAAGCCGGGCTTGGGGGTCCATTCGCGCCATACTTGCCGTAATCGACGCTGGGGACAGGAGGGGTGAGTTCGCCAGATGAACTGGCGCCATTGGACTTGACACTGACCAGAGCTGGTTTCCCTCTAATCACAGTCTGTGCAGGAACGGGAGACACTATCGCATTCTTGCCATAGATGGTAGATGCGACGCTGGTTCTGGCGTAGGACGTTCGATCACTGATACCAGAGTAAGTCGAGTCCCGGAGATCTCCAGGCATGAAGAAATGCTCTTGCTCGTATCTCGGTGTGCTAGTGTTGGATGACAACGCAATGGGAATCGGGGGAACAGGAGGCACAAGTAGGCCAGGTGTTGATGGAGCGGATCGATTTGTTACCCCAGGAATATAAGCAATTTGGATGATGTTCGAGGCTCGAGTCAATACTGTCGAGGCAATTGAAGCAACCGTGTGTGTCGAAGCCCTAGCATCCCTTCTCATTGTGAAATCTTTCTCCACAGGTAATGTCTCGTCCTCTTCAACCCAATTCTCTTGCTCATACTGTTGTCTCTTTGTCTTGATACAGAATCTCCACACAAGGTAGGTGAGAGCGGCAATCATAACCACTCCTCCAATCACACCGCCAGCAATTGCTCCCACATTAGGACCTGGGCTCGCTTTCGGCGTTGAAGTTAAGGTGGCGGTGCTCGATGATGAATCTACACATGTTGTACTCTGGCACGTAGTGCAAGTCGGCGGCACGAATGCACACTCCTTCCCCAGCGATTCGCAAGTCGGATTACTCGGGCAGGATGGAGTTGTTGTGTAGTCACATCCAACACATCGTCTGAAGAGATGGTCGAAAGACACTGCATATCAGTCAGCAATTAGCCTCGAAGATAGATGTTTTGCGCACTCGATCCGTAATTATAAGCCATGTTGACAAGTCAACCAGCGGTCAAATATAAATGGCTTTCAAGATTCTGATCTAGTCGGTACTTTGTGTTGTACAGCAGGCAAGATTATATAGCGGCTGCTCGTACTGTCGATTGCTGACCTCGACGTATCGTAACGGGAATTGAGGACGCAAAACGAAGACACGGTCTGCGGCAAATCTATATCGCTGATACAGTAATCGTAATATCGCTGATGCCAAGTTGAGGGCGAAAGAAAAAGAATTGTTCGATCTGCTGAGCGTTCCTGGCCCTCAAGGAGTCGTAGGCTACGGTCGCATAAACGAATCGATAACGAGCGTGGGAGAGCGAGCTCTGATGGTGAGTTGTGATTGCAAAGGTCACCACTCCATCGACATCGACCGTGAGTGTTTGCGACCGACGGCGAGGGTGCGGGTCGAGACGTCGTTGATCTGGGTGGTGGAGGGGATGTTGGGAATGGAGAAGATCGACTCAGCTGAGCATTCGAGATGTCTGGAAGGTGCAGGTGTGTTTCTCAGGGCTAGGTTGTTCCGGGCTTAGACCACCACCCAGCGCCTTTTTGATTAGGGGCGAGGGGGGCAGCCAATCACGCCCCAATCAGCAGGCCCGCGATATATTGATTCCTGCGCGCCGCGATCAATTAAGAAGTGCGGAGAAGAGATCCATCAAATTCCCTAACCTTAATGGGAGGCCAGTGTTGAGGGCGATCTCGTGTAGTTAGTTCTCCGTTGGAGTTACTGGGCTGCTCTGCGGAGGAGGATGTTTGGCAGCCCTGTGTAAGAAACTGACTGAGGAGGGGCTGTGCCACGCCACGCGGTCTCACTCTCAGGAACACCACCCGCGCGCGGTGTTTGGGAGATCGAACGATCAAACCGAACCCTTTGCACGGGACTGCAATTCAGCGACAGGCCAGATGCGACACTCGGAAGGTCATCTCTCGCAATAATGAGTGCTGAGGGCAGTCGAAGAGCCAATCGTATTCTGGAGAAGACAGGTCGCCTCCGAACACTTTCCAGGACCCGAACAGTGCCACTGCCGCCGAGATTGCGGGACTGTCCTTCTTCCGGAATGAGGAGGGGGAGAGGCTCGGGGCTCAATATAGCAGGTGCCGTCATCTGCAGTGAGGAATAAGAATTGCTTCATCTGATAGATTTGACTCTTGACTGTTTTCTTGGTACTCTGACGTCCAAGATGTGGAGTGGGTCTCACTCAGACCTCACTGCGCTGCAGCGTTACAGGCATTGCCAGGTGACCCGCTGTCTGAGCAAGGAAAACTCTTCTTGTCGTTGGCAACTCACCATCAGACGTGGAGCGACTCCACCCAAGCTAAGTTCAGCAGGCTTTCACTGTGATAACCTTCTGAGATATCCAGAAACAGGGTCATTCGAATGCTGTACCGCCAACCTTCAGCTCAGCCTCCATTAAGAGTATCACGTGATACCCCTGAATGGAGATTGAGAGAACATTCACGTCTCTCGCATCTGGCCGACCAATGATATCCGGGGACCTCGCCTATGAATATCATTCCGAACTTCTCCATATTCAAGGTTTTCAAGACCCAAGACCCGAGACCCATGATCCAAGCCTTACCTCTTGCCTCTCGTTGGCCATGGGCAACTCTGGCCACGTAGAAACAACATGCTTGTTCAATAGGACAAGTAAGAGAAAAGGAAAAGAAAATCGAGGTTCGAGTTATATAAATGCGCTCTACAGGCGCTCCGCCTGTGAATCCGACGTCAAAATCAGGGCACAACCCCAATAGCTTTTATGCTCGCTCCATCCTGTGCTGAGGATTCACGGAGGAGGAGAGGCGTGTCTGATTTATGAGATCAGCAACACTGCCGTGGCGATCCGACGCTACGGACAATATCTATTTTTAGAGTTGTATCTCCAAGTCCCCCAGCAGTCCGCATGAGCTTGGCTCAGCAGAGTTGTTGAAGGTGAAGGAAAAACTTGTTATGACTATGATTGTAATTGAGTAAATCAACTGCGAAATGTCTCGAGGTAGAAGAAGCATTCCCGACGAGGGCCCGCTTTGTCAGTTGGTATGGGCAATGCGGGAGGGGCGCACTTGTTTCACGAGGGCTGGCTCTTGTTTCACGGCGATTAGCCAGCTGCTCCAGATCCTGTCAACGGCTAGGTGCATGGCAGAGCGCCACTCAAGAGCAACGTCCGCCCACGGCACATAGCAAATCGCAGCTGCAGCAAAATTTGCCGAAGAACAGCGCAACTTTGGCAAAGAGACGAACGCTGGTGCAAGTGGCTCACATGTTGCACTGTTGCACAGCAGGGGTCCAGGGTCTTGCGACTCCTTTGTGCAACTGCGTAGAGGAGAGGATGCTGGAGGTGGGGCGCAGGAAAGCGCTTCCTAACTTTCTGTGAAGCGAGACACGCAACGCAACCCCCGAGCAAAACCCACCGCCACAGATTCTCCTTTGCATGCCGATCTCAACCCATTGACGCATCCAGGAAATCCCAACAACTCCCTCTTTCTTCTTTCCTTCCTACAAAACCCTCTCTCCCGCAGTTGGCTACCCCGTTCTGCTGCTGTGCTGCCGATCTTTGCTTCTCTCACACCCATTGCGTCACTTGTTGACGATTCAAGCAGACCCCTGATAATCTCACATTCCAGTTTCCAACATCACAAAACAACCAATTTTCAACACCTCATTCCGCAGAACCTGAAATCGATCTCTCTTTCCTCGAGCATTCGAAGAATAATTAATTACCGCCTTCATCATGGCACACCCCGGCGATGGCGGGTACCAGGAGCACAAACTGCAGGACCTAAACCCCTCCAGCGGCGTAAGTGGACCAATCCAACAATATCTTCCCATTTTCTGACCCAATTCTCAGTATCACATGCCCCCTCACGACGATGAAGACGGCAATATCCCTCTCCTGCACCAACCGCCAAATGTACCTTTTGCAAACCCCTACGATGCCCAAGCGAGGACCCTCCACGGTACCCCGCCAGCCAGACCCATGTCAACGTATAGTCTGACAGAGTCGTATGCTCTCCCAGGTGGTGGTCTTGCCCCAGCATACAGCAGTGAACATGGTGGAGGAGCATCGGAATATGGTCACCAACTAGAGGATCCTGCATACCAACGATCAGATTCCCCGTACTCTCGGGCCGAGACGAGCTCTACCGAAGCATGGCGACAACGGCAAGCTCCCAACGCTGGAGGACTCAAACGTTACGCAACAAGAAAAGTAAAGCTCGTACAAGGCGCTGTCCTGAGTGTTGACCATCCAGTTCCATCGGCCATCAAAAATGCTATCCAAGCTAAGTACAGGCAAGATCTGGAAGGCGGAAGTGAGGAATTCACGACTATGCGGTATACAGCAGCCACCTGCGATCCTGACGAATTCACACTCAAGAATGGTTATAATCTACGACCCGCAATGTACAACCGCCACACGGAACTGCTAATTGCCGTTACTTACTACAACGAAGACAAGCAGCTTACTGCTCGAACGCTGCATGGTGTTATGACTAACATCCGCGATATCGTAAACCTCAAGAGATCTGATTTCTGGAACGTTGGAGGCCCGGCCTGGCAGAAGATCGTTGTTTGCCTTGTTTTCGACGGAATCGACCCTTGTGACAAGGATACTTTGGACCTTTTAGCCACAATTGGAGTCTACCAAGACGGAGTCATGAAGAAAGATGTTGATGGCAAGGAAACTGTTGCACACATCTTTGAGTACACTACACAGTTATCGGTCACTGCGAGTCAACAGTTGGTTCGCCCTCAAGACGACAACAAGGACAGTTTACCTCCTGTGCAGATGATCTTCTGCCTGAAGCAAAAAAATAGCAAGAAGATCAACTCTCACCGCTGGTTGTTCAACGCCTTTGGTCGTCTTCTGAACCCTGAAGTCTGTATTCTTCTTGATGCAGGAACGAAGCCTGGACCGAAATCGTTGCTTTCATTGTGGGAAGGGTTCTACAACGACAAGGATCTTGGAGGAGCTTGTGGTGAAATTCACGCCATGTTGGGCAAAGGTTGTCGGAAACTGTTCAACCCTTTGGTTGCGGCTCAGAATTTCGAGTACAAGATCAGTAATATCCTCGACAAACCTCTCGAGAGCTCCTTTGGCTACGTCAGTGTGCTGCCTGGAGCCTTCTCTGCCTACCGTTTCCGTGCCATTATGGGTCGGCCTCTAGAGCAATACTTCCACGGTGATCATACGCTGTCCAAGAGATATGGCAAGAAGGGAATTGAGGGCATGAATATTTTCAAGAAGAACATGTTTTTAGCCGAGGACAGAATCCTGTGCTTCGAACTGGTTGCGAAAGCGGGCTCGAAATGGCACTTGACATATATCAAGGCTGCAAAGGGAGAGACAGATGTTCCTGAAGGGGCTGCCGAATTTATAGGCCAACGTAGAAGATGGTTGAACGGATCGTTTGCAGCAAGCATGTACTCGATCATGCATTTCGGCAGAATGTAAGTCAACACCAGCTGTGTCTTCTATCATAACTAACCATTAACAGGTACAAGAGCGGTCACAATATCATCCGAATGTTCTTCTTCCACATCCAACTGCTTTACAACATCTTCACCGTCTTTCTCTCCTGGTTCATGTTGGCCTCTTTCTATCTGACAACTACCGTTATCATGGACCTGGTCGGAAATCCTACCCCGGCTTCTGCAACCAGCGCGGAACATAGCGGCTGGCCTTTTGGCGATACTGCAACTCCAATCGTCAATACCGTACTCAAGTACCTCTACCTGGCATTCCTCCTCGTACAATTCGTTCTCGCACTTGGAAACAGGCCCAAAGGCTCAAAAGCTACATACATCATATCTTTCATGGTCTTCGGTGTCATCAATGCCTACCTGATCGTTCTATCAATGTACTTGGCCGTTCGCGGTATTGCTGGATCCTCGATTAAGACTGACAATGTAGATGATTTCTTCAAGAGCTTTTTCGGAAGTTCTGGCGCCTCGGGTGGAATTATCATCATTGCCCTCTTGGCTACATTTGGCCTATATTTTGTGGCATCCTTCCTCTACCTTGACCCATGGCACATGTTCACCTCCTTCGGACAATATTTGCTGCTCATGTCTTCCTACATCAATATTCTCATGGTCTATGCCTTCAGCAATTGGCACGATGTTTCGTGGGGTACCAAGGGTTCTGATAAAGCAGATGCTCTCCCTTCCGCAAAGACAACAAAGGCGGACGGGAACTCTGCAGAGATCGAAGAAATCGACAGGCCTCAAGAGGATATCGACAGCCAGTTCGAAGCTACTGTAAAGCGAGCACTGAAGCCTTACGTCCCAGTAGTGGAGGAGGAGAAGAGGACACTTGAAGACTCGTACAAATCCTTCAGAACGAAGCTCCTGATCACCTGGATCTTCTCAAATGCTATCTTAGCAGTATTGATCACAAGTGACAGCATCGACAAGTTTGGTTTTGGGGTAAGCACTGCTCGTCTTCATGTAAAGCACCCACTAACAGCTCCCAGGAAACGGCCGCCGTTCGCACACAAAAGTTCTTTACGATACTCCTTTACGCGACCGCCATCCTCTCTTGCGTTCGATTTGCTGGCGCACTGTGGTTCCTGGGACGCTCAGGAATTATGTGCTGCTTCTCCCGTCGCTAGAGCTCTCCTTTCGTCATTGCTTTCCAGCGAGCATCGTGTTTTTCGGCCACCGCAACCTCTGGGAAATTCAGGTTTGCGGAGTGGGGCTATGGAGATGCATTGAGGGCGTACTGTTTGAAATACATGCTGCATCAGTGCGAGGCCTTTGCATTCTACATCTCGGCGTTTAGATTGTCTTTCTGGGGGGTTGCAAAATGGATGGAGTGTGCTAATGATGTATGATGATGATTGTTTGGAGTAGAAATTGAATACCCGATGGCCTAACAGACTCTTGTCCTTATTTGAATTGTGAGATTCGCCGAGTGTTGCACCTTCCAAGTTCAATGCACTAAGAGTGTTAAGCTTGGAGATTGATTTAGCTTTCCTCAATCTCCTAAGAATCATGGAACATTCAAGACGATGTCTTTTGCAATCTCGAGCCTAGCTCGCTGGTCTATCGACAAACACCCCGAGTAGAGAAGAGTATCACAAACCAATTCTCTTCTGCTAATTTAGACATATATAACTGCTTTTTTGGCGGATGTTTACAGGAACAAGCAGATGCAAAGGTAGCGCGGCCAAGAACAGGGAGTGACGATAGGGAGGAGGTGGCACTTAGGAAGGAGTCTGTGTCTTTGTCTTTGTGCTATTCAGAGGCTGTCGTCGAATAGTTCCGCGAAAAACAAAGAGGTCAGAGGGTTGTGAATTGTGAGTTGGGCGGATAAGGTGGGAATGACAATAAAGGAAGTATGACAACAAAAAGTGATGGGATGAGTTTACAATATCTTATTAGAGCAGGCTGGTAGCGGCAAGTTCTCGATCACCATTATTATATTTGCCATTTCCTGATGCATCACCTATCTAGCAAGAAATCCATAGCAAGCATTACCCAAATTTACTCGAACAGGTCATGTTGTCGGATTCGGCAGCGTTCTCTTGTGCAATGAGTGTGAATACCAGTGCTTTCCCGGATTTAAAGCACTATCGTGCTTAGACTCTTCATTCTCACTATTCCCTTTCCTCATTGCTTTCTCCTCTTTGGGTGTTGAGGCGACGACCAGACTTCCAAGTCCATGCTCCAGCTCTCGGAGTTGTTCAACTCTATTGAACTTCTTCGTTCCAATTTTCAGTAGATGAATGGTGCAATTGTTACTCGAGAAAGGTGGGCTAATCATATTCATTCTCCCCTTACATGCTAGGATTCATTCATCAAGGAATTCGTAGTACTAGCTCAAGTGACGTCTCGTACTCGAGACTTGAGAGCAAATTTGCAATAGCCTTCCTACAACACCTACTCAATTCACTCGTATTAATTGAGGAGTGGTCTACATGGTATGAGTTATCCGCAGTGAAGGTGAGCGCTAGCCTCAGCACCTCAAGGTACTTAAGAAGCCTCCCTTCCCCTCCCAGATCCTCGTATGCAAAAGGTAGCAAGCCGACAATCAATCGATGGAGGGAAACATGCGCCACGATCAAAAAAGCCAAAAAAAAAAGCTCTGTCTTCACCACCAGCTATGAATAGCAAGTGTGTTGACTATCGAGGGCTTTCACAGTGTCAGGGATTCGAGCGTTGGAAATATGGGTGAGGAAATGACAACAAGAAGATCTTTGACAGTCATAGACGGGATGATGCTTTGTGGTTCTTCTGGTGCCTGTACCGTCCCATCAGAAGGGTTTCCGTTGGATTATGGGAGGGAGGGAGACGGGATGCTAAGGTCTTTACTATTGAAGACTTATTCGACTCCGAAGCATGGTAGCTTCGCTCTCCTTCTTAGCCAACTCTTGAACATACTTGACTCGATCTTAATCGTGCGCATCTTAAGAGTGTTTTAAAGCTTCGGCTTCTTCGGCTAGCTTCTTCTTCAAGTTGGCAATTTCGGTGCGCAGTGGTATGTTCGATTGGATGGCATGGTCCCGTGTAGTGATCGTGTCTTTGATGTCGTCCATGATTAGGTTGAGAATCTCGTTGATGTGGTTTGCTGGAATTTTCTGTCACTTGAGTCAGCCTCTTTCAGAACGAGATGAAAGGTGACCAGTTTGTCATGTCTAGTGTCGTTGTATGTTGTCTATTACTTGAGCTCAAGGTTCCTCCGAAGCCAATTCTAGAACTAGAGGCAGCATCACTCAAGAATAGAAAGCACTAAAAAAGAGAACAGGATCAAGAGATGAACATTTCATAATCGAATACATCTGAGAGGCTTCTACAACTTCGCCCTCGTCTCAGTAGCTTTATGCAACTCAGCCCCCTTCTCCTTGAAATACTCCGCAATCTTCTCCCTCGCCACCTCCACAACCGCAGCATCCTCCACTGTAGCCGGAACCTGCACCTCCTTGTCAAACTCGCCATGCACTGCGTTCTCCACCAGCTCTCTCAATACCCTTCTTAGCGTCTTTCCGGAACGTGTCTTGGGGATCATGCCTTTGCCTTGAATCATGCCGCCGAGACTAGCGATAGCTCCGATCTGCGTGCGGACGAGCTTTTGTACCTCGGCGAAGAGCTGGTCGGAGGGGATGGCGGAGGGAGGGTGGTTGGCTGTAGAGAGGGTGACGAATGCGAAGGGGAGGTGGCCTTTTAGTTCATCTGGGATGCCGACAACGCAGCACTCTGCGATGGTAGGGTGAGAGGAGATGGCTTGTTCGATGGAACCTGTAGACCATTAATACGAGTTTGGAAGAATGGCAGGAGGCGCTTACCAGTGCTAAATCGATGAGCTGCAACGTTGATAATATCATCTGACCTGGACATAACATGAATATAACCATCCTCATCAATCATTCCTGCATCCCCAGTATCAATCCATTTCCCCTCGAATCTCTTCAGATACCCTTTATAAAACCTCTCTTCGTCTTGCCAGAGAGTTCTGAATCCGGTCGGAGCAAGTGGCATGCCTAGAACGATATTTCCCATCTTCCCCTTCTCGACCTCCTTTCCTGAATCATCGACGATTCGAACATCGAAGCCGGGCATGGCTTTCCCGGCACTCCCTGGCTTGATACCCAGCGGCTCGTGGTCTCGAATCATAGTCTTGCGGTCCTTGCCAGCGTGGGGAACAAGTGCCACTCCTGAGATTGGTGAACCGGATTCCGAGGACCACCAGTTGTCAATGACATGCCCTGGCGCTCCATATTTCTTCAAGAGCTCTTGGTACATGGTGATGATACTTGGTTCTGATCTCTCGCCGGCTAGGAAAAGTGCTTTGAGTGACTTCATTCCTCCCCTCTCGCCAACTTTCTTAAGCATCTTATTCTCCGGATCGTCTCTTCGAATTGCTCGCAGCGCTGTTGGTGCTGTAAATAATGTGTTGACTTTATATTCTTCGACAATGCGCCAGAATGTACCCGAGTCTGGTGTGCCAACTGGCTTTCCTTCGAAAAGCACTGTTGACGCTCCCGTAAGAAGTGGTGCGTAAAGAATGTATGAATGGCCGACCACCCAGCCAATGTCTGAGGCGCAAAACATGACATCTCCAGGTCCGTGGATGCCGAACAGATAGCTAATTGATAAATGCAGTCCTACGGCGTGGCCACCGGCTTCTCGTAAAACTCCTTTGGGAAGACCAGTAGTGCCTGAAGTGTAGATGATATATATACCATCACTAGACTTGACTGGAACGCAGTCCGCCTTGACTCCTCTGCTTGAAGCACTCTTCACTAGCCGTTGCCAATTCCTCTCACCGTTTGGTTTGTCGACATTGTCCCATCGAAGCTGATCTCGTTGCCATATAATAGTCTTTTCTGGCTTGTGAGAGGAGAGAGAAATGGCTTCTGTAATAAATGGCTTGTATGACATAGGTGGTTTCGCACCATCGATGCCGCAAGAAGCTGTAAGGATGGCTACTGGTTTGGAGGCTTCAATGCGCTGAGCCAATGAAGCAGGAGCAAATCCGCCAAACACAACAGCATGAATAGCACCAAGTCGTGAAATAGCAAGTGTCCCAATAAGGGCAGCTGGAATCATAGGCACTGGCAGCAGGTTAGCACCTGCGCACTCGTTGAGGTCTTGAGACTACCACTCACTATAAATCAAAACAACATCTCCCTTCTTGACACCCTCCTCCCTCAGAACTCCCGCAAAAGTCTCGACTTCTTTCTGCAACTGCTTATACGAAAATTTCTGCTTCATTTTCGTGACCGGGCTATCCCAAATAATGGCCGTATTATCCCCATGCCCCGCCTCCACATGTCTATCGACGCAATTGTAGCATGTTGAGATCTCGCCGTCTGGGAACCATTCCCAATGGTCATGCTCGATGCCGGATTTTAATGATTTCGAGGTTATGCTGAGGGTGGAGCTGGGCTTCTTGTGCCAGTAGAGGTGGGAAGCTTGTTCTGCCCAGAATGATTCGGGTTTGGTGAGAGAGTGGTGCTGCACTTCGTCTTGGGGATGCGGAGACATTTTGAACTGCCAAAGGTTAATGCTGGGAACTGTAGAGTTCAATGACCTCGTACCCTTGTTGTAGAGAAGCTGGCAGATCTAGATGTTGCTCAATTGGAATCAGATCGTGGCGCAGAAAGCACAGCTTCTTCACAGCGAGCTTGCACGGCGCGCAGCGTGAATCCCAGCAGTCAATGCCCAAAACGAACAGAAGCTAGGAAATTGAGATATAGTTGTACCTAAATGATGCTCTTGTGACACTTGCGAAGAGAAGACGATTCATTTGTAGACGATGACGGAAGGGAAGCTTCTGAATTACCCCGGGTATGTTCTCGGGCTGGAGGAACCTTGATGCGCCCGCAGTGGAGAGCTTTCCCCGCATCCTCGGCACTGAAATGCCTGATTGGTCCAGCCCCAGCGAGTGGGGTACAAACCGCACCTCACCTGTATACTTCAGTATCGATATTGAGAGAAGATCTGTCTTTATGATCTATCTGCATTCAGTTATCCTCACACAACAGTTTTTGTATATGTGAAGCCATTGTGAATATTACTTCGGCCCCGTCAATGATGCTTCGAACAGTACCCAACGACAACCCATGGAAAGCAACTGGTCGAAAGTCATTACGCCAACTGGCCCTTGCAGAATGAGCGCTCTTCCTTACTCTTTCAAGCCTTCTTGCTTGACAGATCCTACACGCTCTCCATTTGCCACACCCTCCAACAAAAGCTGCCTCTCGTTCTCTGGAGCTTCCTGCATCAGTGGTTGTCCTGCTGCCCTTGCGGCCTCCAACGATCGTTCTTGAATCACCATGCTGCACTTCTCCGTCTCATCCTCCAGCATCCTGTCATCAGTATTAAGCCAATCCTCATACGAAATCAGCGTCTCCTGATACGATGGATGCTCCCTCTTGTACCCAGCCACCTGTGGCGGATACGGAGGCCATTGGAGTCCCCTGTTGATCCCCTCATCTGCGTCCTCCAGCTTGCGAAGTGCTTGGAATTGATGGGCTGTAAGCATGGCATGTTCGAACGCTCTGAGAAACAAGTCCCGGCTGAGGAACTTGACTTGGCTGCGATGTGGCATGTTGAGAATCTGCATTGTAGCAACCCAGAGATTTTGCTCTTCGAGAATGGTATTGAGGCCCCATTTTCGTTGCTGGAGAAAGTATTGGAAGGTTGAGTACAGCTGCTCAGTGGTTCGTGCTTGGACGTCTCTCAACTCGTCCTTGAACTGTAGATGAGTTAGTCAGGCTCTCGAAAGTGCAAGTAGCGGAGTCAAATCAAGGTTCCAACATAGCATAGGACATTAAGGTGAGATGGCGCTGGCATCTACCTTCTGATCAGAGA
>Ga0302140_10004575_pt1 | contig 17614 bp, 9 predicted proteins | sample I_Bog_E1_1_FD_202095 | JGI IMG/M metagenome (GOLD analysis project Ga0302140, IMG submission 202095) | Peat permafrost microbial communities from Stordalen Mire near Abisko, Sweden - I_Bog_E1_1 | ecosystem: Environmental > Terrestrial > Soil > Wetlands > Peat | place: Sweden: Abisko, Stordalen... | reverse complement strand
TGCCCGCCGCCGATCGAGTCTTCTATGCGAGACCGAGAAACCTATGTGAATTTCTGTTGAATCGAAAGTCTGGAAAGTACTCTCAAACCCTTGATATGTCGATTGACTCGCGCCTCGTCCGCGCTTATAGTTAAGCAACTGCTCCCCCCGAAGATCGGTGGAGAGTTATGTCTAAAGAAGTACAAAACTTAGATACAAGAAATAGAGAATCTAAAATGATTACCGTTTTGCAGCCTCGTAATCCAGGCGAGTTACGATCGGGACGTGGGCTTGGTGTGCGCAGCCTCCGCTTCATCGCATTTCTGTGCTACCTGACCATTCTTTTGTCCGCAGTGTGCGGACGCGCGCAGAATGTGACTACGTGGCATGTGGACAATGCACGCACCGGCGTGCAGCAGAACGAGACTATTCTCACGCCTTCCAATGTCAATTCAACCCTCTTCGGGAAACTGTTCACATTCCCCGTCCTGGGCGATGTCTATGCCGAACCGCTTTATATCTATCAATACACAATGTCCGATGGAAATCTGCACAATGTGCTCATCGTGGCCACGGAAGAAGACGTGGTGTACGCGTTCGATGCGGACGGGAATAACCCGTCGCAAGGCTATCTCTGGGAGAGTTCGCTGCTCGGTTCCGGTGAGACCTATGTTTCAGCCTCCGATGTCGGCGTCGTAGATATCAGCCCGAATTTAGGCATCACCGGGACCCCGGTGATCGACCACGCAGGCGGAGTGATCTACGTTGTGGCGCGCTCGAAAACCTCGAGTTCACCCACTACGTTTTACCAGCGTCTGCACGCGCTCAATCTTGCCGATGGCACAGAGGTCCTGAATGGACCCACGACTATTGCGGCCACGGCGCCGGGGACGGGAGGAGGAGGCGCGTCGGTCTCTTTCGACCCGCTCTACAACAACCAACGTTCCGCCCTGCTGCTTGCACCGACTCCATCGGGCCCGACTGCTAACTCCGTCTTCATTGCCTTTGCCTCCAATGGGGATACCACCCCCTACCATGGCTGGCTCATCTCCTACGATGCGGCCAATATCTCCACGCAAACCGGCGCGTGGGTCTCTACGCCGAATGGGATGAAGGGTGGCATCTGGATGAGCGGCGGCGGTCCCTCGTCGGACAATGCGGGCAACATTTTCTTCGGCGTCGCCAACGGCACATTCGACGCGGCTTCGAGCGGCGGCGACTACGGCGAGAGCGAGTTGCACTTGGCCATAAGCGGCACTGGACTTGCCGTCGCGGACTCCTTCACACCCTTCAACCAAGCCGCGTTGACAGGGTCCAACGGGCTCACCGCCGACAAGGACATGGGAATGGCCGCACCATTATTGTTGCCTGCCCAGTCCGGCCCCCTCGCCAATCTGTTGGTCACCGCCGACAAGTCCGGGACGATCTACCTGATCAACGCCGATGCGATGGGAGGATATTTAACCTCGCAGGACAGTTCAGTTCAGGACTTTCCCGACTCCGTCAGCAAGTCCATTCACAGCGGTTTTGCCTTCCTGAATAACACTCTCTTTGTGGGTCCCGACGAAGCCCAGTTGATGGCCTTCACCTTCGATCCGAACGCCCAGCTTTTCTCAACAACTCCTTCTTCGGTATCTTCCGCGACCTTCGGCACGTGCGCCAAATGCTACGTCTCCGGTCCCACGCCCAGTATCTCCGCGAAAAATGGAGCAAATGGCATCGTTTGGGCTCTCGACAATAGCATTTACAACAACGACCCGGCGATTCTGCATGCGTACGATGCTACAAATCTGGCCTCGGAACTCTATAACAGCACCCAGGCCTCCAATAACCGGGATACTGGCGGAATTGCCATCAAGTTCACCACGCCCACAATCGCCAATGGGCATGTGTATGTCGGCGGCCGCAATGCCGTAACGGCGTACGGCCTGCTTCCCCTGCCGCAAACAGCGACGCCGACTTTTTCCCTTGCCGGTGGAACGTACACCGGCACTCAAACCGTAAGCATTCTGGATAGCACAACGAACGCGTCCATCTATTACACAACCGACGGATCGACCCCGACCGTGAATTCCACGCAATACACGGGTAGTTTCCAAGTGTCGGCGTCGGAGACGGTCAGCGCCATCGCCACAGCTTCCGGCTACACCCAGAGCGCGGTCGCGCAGGCACAATACACCATCGGCGAGCCGCAGGCGGCAACCCCAACCTTCTCGCTTGCCTCTGGATCGTATACCGGCACTCAAACCGTAAGCATTCTGGATAGCACCCCCAAAGCGTTCCTCTACTACACAACCGACGGAACGGCCCCGAGCGTGAATTCCACGCCCTACACGGGCAGTTTCCAGGTGGCGGCATCGGAGACGATCAGCGCCATCGCCACAGCTTCCGGCTACACCCAGAGCGCGGTCGCGCAGGCACAATACACCATCGGCGCACCGCAAGCAGCGACCCCAACCTTCTCGCTCGCCTCTGGATCGTATACCGGCACTCAAACAGTAAGCATTTTGGATGGAACTGCCAAAGCGTCCATCTACTACACCACCAACGGGACCATCCCGACCGTGAATTCTACGCCCTACACGGGCAGTTTCCAGGTATCGGCGTCGGAAACAATCAGCGCCATCGCCACAGCTTCCGGCTACACCCAGAGCGCGGTTGCGCAGGCACAATACACCATCGGGGCGCCGCAAGCAGCACCCCCAACCTTCTCGCTTGCCTCTGGAACGTATACCGGCACTCAAACGGTAAGCATTCTGGATGGGACTGCCAAAGCGTCCATCTACTACACGACCAATGGGACCATCCCGACCGTGAATTCCACGCACTACACCAGCAGTGTCCAGGTGTCGGCGTCGGAAACCATCAGCGCGATCGCCATCGCTTCCGGCTATACCCAGAGTGCGGTCGCGCAGGCGAAATACACCATTTCCGTTGTGCCGCCGCCACCAAGCCTCGTCGAGGTTTCGTTGTCTTCCGTCGCAAATCTTGTTGGCATTGTGCCGGACGGCACAAAGTTTACGAGTCTCAGCCTGAATCGCGCCGGCTGCAACTACTCGGAGAATCTCCTGCATAACCCGTTCTCCTATGCAGGAGTTCGATATGCAATAGGCGCTGCAAACGGGAAAGATGTCGTGATGGGCGGGAAAGTAATTCCGCTCCCTGCGGGGAATTATGCCTCACTGTATCTTCTCGCTTTGGCGGTTCAGAAGAACCAATACACACCGCTGGTCTTCACAGTCACCTACAGTGATAAGTCAACTGAGGTAATCAAACAGAGTCTAAGTGACTGGGTGTCGCCACAGCATTATGCAGGGGAGTCGATTGCACTGACGATGCCGTATTGCGATAACACCAGCGGCGGAAAGACGGCTGGCTCCCATTATCTCTATCAATACACATTCGCTCTGAACCGGGCGAAGACGGTCACCAGCCTGACCGTGCCTGCCAATTCTGACGTGATCGTGGTGGCCGCAACCCTGGGAAGCCCAAATCCATAGAGAACACCCGCGTCGTGCCGGTCCCCTCCCGAGTCCGGCAGGATGCCGGTGGTCGAACTGCCGATAATCTCGGGCAACCGTGGCCGATCACCGGGGAGGACCATCGCTCCCGTGCGCACTCCCTCGCTGCTACGCGCTCGATACCGGGTTGCGCGGCGCATACAGTGGAAATCGCACCTCGCGTGGTTCGCAAATACATCCATTCCTCCGATTGCCGGCCGCCCACAGGCCCCCAAAACGATCCCCGGAAACACCCATCGGAACCGTCCCTAATGTCGCTTTCAGAAGATTTATCCAACCAAAAATCAGTTCATGACCCATTTTCCCCGTCAATCACGCGTTCTCTAATGAAGGCTGCAGTCAAGGTCAGCCCGCCCCAATTCAAAACGAGGAGACAGTCATGAAAACCACAAAGCTTCCCCAGTTCAGCGAGGCGAAGTCTCTCAGCGTGCGTAACCTCAGCCTTATCTGCGCGGGCACGGCACTTTGCTCCGTAGTGGCGTTGGCCCAGATTTCAACCGAAGCAACCCGTTCTAATGCGAACGCAAGCCAGAATCCCAGTGCGTCGCCCGTTGCCTATGTCTACGTGTCGACATCCAATGGAATCGACGTCTTCGATGCGGCTACCAACGGAGCGCTCACCCTGCTGTCCGGTTCCCCGTTCAAGACCTCGGGCCAGATGATCGGCAGCAACGGAAAATTCCTCGTCAGCATGAGCGCAAGCGATATCTATACCAATAAGATCAATTCGAACGGCGGAATCGGCCCACAAGCATCGAGCTTCAAAACCAGTTCGTATGCGGGCGGACAGTGCGGCACCACGGCAGGCGCGGTTCTCGACCATACCGGGCAGGATGTCTACGTATCGCTCAAGGGCGCCCCGGCCGACGACGGGAACGAACTCTGCGACGCAATTCAATCCTCCAGCATTTCCTCCTCCACCGGAGGCCTCACCTACAAGGGCGACGTCCTGGTCGACGAAGACGAGAAAATCTCTGGGTCGGACACTCTTCCCGTCATGCTCGGAAACAATTCCTATGCATACAGCCTGGAAGGCGTCACCGATTCCTGCGAGGCGACAATCAACATCTTTGCACGCGAAGGCAGCGGTGCGCTCGAGTTAGCCGGTGACCAGAACGTCAACTATCCTGCTGGGCCGGCCGGTGGCTACTACTATTTCCCGTTGTACCCATCCAATGTTTCGTCGTACGTGGTGTCAGTCTGGCCTTCGCTCATTACCGACGATGGAAGCAATCACCTGGCCATCGCCCTCTACGCGATGTCCGATCCGCCATGCGGTCCCACCAAAGCCCCTCAGCTTGCCAGCTTTACCGCGAGCAAAAATGGAAGCCTCACTTCGACCAATACGGCCCAGAACATGCCGACAGTGGGAGGCGGCGGCGCGATCAATGCCCTGCGCATGTCCCCCTCCGGAAACCTGCTTGCCGTCGCCACCGGGGCTGGCGTCCAGTTCTTCCATTTCAACGGGGCAGCCCCCATCACCGCGTTTACCGGCGTCATTGGGACCTCGGGCTACATCAGCGATCTTCAGTGGGACAAGAGCAACCACCTGTACGCGGTCAACGGGGCAAGCGGGAAAATGCACGTTTACACCGTCACAACCACCAGCGTTGTGGAAGCAGCAGGATCACCCTACTCAGTCGGGGCAAGCTCCAGCCCTGTCGGCCTCGTGGTCGTTCCGAAGTAGCTGCGCTAACCTACCGGGCGGGACACGGATTGGGTCGCTCCATGCGGCCCGGTCCGCTCCGGCCTAGGCGCCGACGCCTGCCGGAATCCCCGGTCCCGCAAGCCACTTAGGTGTCTTGCGGCGTTGGCCGAGAAACCGCACCGATCGCTCATTCGTCTTTTTTTGAACAGTCCCCTCGGGCCGGCCCGCAATTACGATGGAACGACGCGAGGATTCCCGATGAAGATATTGCAGGTGGCAGACGTTGTCCGCTACGGCTCCATGACGACCAGCGAGTTGCGGAACACATTTCTTGTGGACGACCTCTTCCAGCCCGGTAAGTTCTGCTTCACCTATGTCGATCTGGATCGTACCGTGATCGGCTCCGCTGTGCCCGGCAAGAACCCTCTCCTGCTGCCTTCCGACGAATCCCTCAAGGCAAGCTATTTTACCGAGCGCCGGGAACTGGGCATCCTGAACATCGGCGGCGCCGGCACGGTCAAAGTGAATGAGCAGGAATTCCAACTCAATCGTCTCGATGCGCTCTATATTGGACGCGGCAATGAGACTGTTTCTTTTACCAGTGTTGACGCTGAAAGCCCCGCAGAGTTTTATCTGTTGAGTTACCCGGCGCACACTCCCCATGCAACTCGGCTGATTCGAAGCGCCGATCTTCCCCGCGTCCAGCTTGGAGCACATGAGTCCGCCAATGCGCGAGAGATCACCAAGCTGATTCACCTGGAAGGCGTGCGCAGTTGTCAACTCGTCATGGGCTTCACGCAACTGGCCTCCGGCAGCGTCTGGAACACGATGCCACCGCATACTCATATGCGCCGTTCCGAAGTCTATTTGTACTTTGACATGAAGCCGAAAGAGCGAGTCATCCATCTCATGGGCCCGCGACACGAGACAAGGCACATCGTTGTCGCCAACAAACAGGTCGTCATCTCTCCCGGATGGTCCATCCATGCCGGAGTCGGAACCACTCACTATTCCTTCTGCTGGGGCATGGGCGGAGAAAACCAGGACTACAGCGACATGGATGCGGTTGCCGCGGAAGATTTACTGTGAATGGGAAGAAAGGCGGCAAGTCTTCATGACCTTGGACCGATTCAGCCTCACGGGCAAGACAGCGCTGGTAACTGGCTCATCCCGCGGCCTTGGCGCGGGTATTGCTCTCGCCCTGGCTCAGGCAGGCGCGCAGATTGCGCTCCACGGCTCCCAAGCCGTTCCCGAATCCACCATCGCACAGATTCACAACACCGGGGTGCGCCACATCCAATTGGTTGGAGACGTCAGTCAGGCATCGGTTTGTTCGACCCTGATCGAACAGGTGGTCGGCCACTTTGGGACCATCGATATTCTCGTCAACAATGCTGGAATCATCAAGCGGGCACCCGCTGTCGAGCATTCCGAGGAGGATTGGCAGCAAGTCATCGGCACCGATCTCACCAGCGTCTTTCGACTTACACAGATTGCGGGCAAGCATATGTTGTCGCGCGGCTCCGGCAAGGTCATCAATATCGCCTCCCTGCTCACCTTCCAGGGCGGTGTTTCGGTGCCTTCCTATGCCGCCGCGAAAGGCGGCGTGGGCCAGTTGACCAAGGCCTTCGCCAATGAGTGGGCGCAAAAGGGGATCAATGTGAACGCCATAGCGCCTGGCTATATGGAGACCGATAACACAGAAGCTCTTCGAGCGGACCCGCAACGGGCGCGCCAGATTATCGAGCGCATTCCCGCGGCGCGCTGGGGCCGTCCTGAAGATCTGGCTGGCGCGGCGGTCTTCCTGGCTTCCGAGGCAAGCAATTACGTGCATGGACACGTGCTGGTCGTCGATGGCGGTTGGCTGAGCAGGTAGGCGACGTATCGGTCCGCACGCCAACACTCAAGATTCACCTTTGTAAGACAACACGATGAGGAGATTGATGAATCTCAAGCTGGCTTCGCTCGGAATTGCAGCCCTCAACCTGTCTCTTGCTGTTCCCTTCGCAACAGCGCAAACCGCAACCGTCGATCATTTCACGCAAGCCCAGCTCGCCGAGAAAGCACAGGCCCTGAGCGGTGCAGCTCAAAGCACTGGCGCCGCAAGCACCAAGCTTTCCGACTACCCGAACCACTACACGATGATCGCCCTGCGCAACAAGAGTGGTGGCGCCGAAATCCATGAGGCCTTCGCCGATTTCTTCTTCGTGCTTCACGGGCACGCGACTCTTGTGACCGGAGGGAGCATCGTGGATCCAAAGTCGGCCGGTACAGGAGAGATTCGCGGAACTTCGGTCCAAGGGGGCTCCCAGCAAGCCATGGGCCCCGGTGACGTAGCGCATATCCCCGCCGGTGTGCCTCATCAGCTCCTCATGGCAGATGGCACTGCCTTCTCCTACTTCGTCATCAAGGTAAGGGAGAAGTAACCTGGGCGGCGTGTCTGGAGTGATTCGTCGCCACGGACACCGAACTTTTCCTCCGCGTCGAGCCTCCGCCGGAGGCTTTGGGTGTATAACGCCTATGGACAATTTCACACAAATCTCAAGTGCCGTAAGCGAATTGTCCATTTGTCGGAGGCAAGATGAAAACCTTTTCACGCCGCGATGTCCTGAAGACCAGCCTTTTGGCGCCTGCCGTCGCCGCCCACGCCCTCAACCCGATCGACCCTGCGGCGCACGCCGCCCATGAATTATCCGGACCTCTGACCGCACCGGCCACGCTTGCTTCTCCAACGCCGGGTGCTGGACGCGAGCGCCTTCTGCTGGATTTTGGGTGGAGCTTTCACTTGGGGCACGCCGACGACCCAGCCAAAGACTTCGACTACGGCAGCGATTCGGCTGGAAATTTCCAGAAGACCGGCAACTTCATGCCGGCCGGCTCGACCTCGTTTGTGGAGCGGGATTGGCGGCGTATCGACCTGCCGCACGACTGGACGATCGAGCTTCCCTTCAAGAATGACCCCACTCTGCAGAGCAAAGGCTTCTATCCCCTGGGCCGTAAGTACCCGGAGAACAGTGTCGGCTGGTACCGGCGCATCTTTGAGTTATCGGCTGAAGATGCTGGAAAACGCATCACAATCGAGTTCGACGGCGCTTACCGTGAGACCACCGTGGTGTTCAATGGCTTCTATATCGGCCAGCACAGCGGTGGTTACGACTCATTCAGCTTCGACGTCTCGGACTTTACCAATCCCGGCCAGCCCAATGTGCTGCTGGTCCGTGTCGACGCCACGGGAAGCGATGGCTGGTTCTATGAAGGCGCGGGAATCTACCGGCACGTTTGGCTGGTCAAAACGCACCCGGTCCACGTCAAGAAGTGGGGCACGCTGGTGCGCTCGCAGATCCGCTCCAACGGCGCTAAGATTTCGATCTTGAGCGAGATTGAGAACCACGAACATGCTCCCAACAATGTCCGCGTGGTCTCGACCATCGTCGATCCAGCCGGCTCGGCCGTCGCCAAAGACGTGTCGACTTCCGCCGCCATCGGGGCCGGCGATCAACAGGAATTTCGCCAGGAAATCGACATCAGCCACCCCGCGTTCTGGTCGCTCGAGGAACGAAATCTGTATAAGCTCCTCACCGAAGTCAAGGTGGATGGCAAAACGGTCGATCGCTACGAGACACCGTTTGGCATTCGTTCCATCCAGTTTGACGCCGAGAAGGGATTTCTGCTCAACGGCTCCGAGGTCAAGCTGAAAGGCACATGCAATCACCAGGACCATGCCGGAATCGGCGTTGCATTGCCCGATGCGGTGCAGACCTATCGCGTCCGCAAGCTGAAGGAGATGGGCTGCAACTCGTTGCGCACTTCGCACAACCCTCCCACGCCGGAGTTACTCGATGCCTGCGACCAGTTAGGCATGCTGGTGATGGACGAGACACGCATGATGTCGTCCAATCCTGAAGGCCTGAACCAGTTTGCCAGCCTGGTTCGCCGCGATCGCAATCATCCCAGCGTCTTCATGTGGTCTTTGGGCAATGAAGAGCCCTCGGCGACAAGCTCCAAAGGCGCAAGCATCGTGACGGCCATGAAAGAGGTCGCAACCCGGCACGATGGATCGCGTCCCACCACGATTGACGGCATGATCAACGGTGAAGCAGCTGGAAGCGGCACCGGCGGCCTGGCGGTTTGCGATGTCATCGGCTATCACTACGCCGACCCGCAAGCCGAAGCCTTCCACAAAGCGCATCCCGAAAAGCTGGTGCTGGGAACCGAAACTGTGAGCGCCGTCTGTACCCGCGGCATCTACATCACCGACAAATCCAAAGGCTTCGTCAGTTCCTACGACCCCTATAACACTTCAGGGCGAGCTTCCGCCGAAGGCTGGTGGAGCTTCTGCAATGCGCGCCCTTGGCTTGGCGGCGGATTCGTGTGGACTGGCTTCGACTATCGCGGCGAGCCTTCTCCTAACGGATGGCCGAACATTAGCTCGCAATACGGCATCATCGACATGTGCGGATTCCCCAAAGACGCGTTTTTCTACTATCAGGCCTGGTGGACAGAGAAACCTGTGCTCCACTTGTTTCCCCACTGGAACTGGCCCGGCTACGAGGGCAAGAAAATTGCCGTGTGGGTCTTCTCGAACTGCGACAAGGTCGAGTTATTGCACAATGGGAGGAGCCTCGGGACAAAAGACGTGAAGAAGGACTCGCACGTTGCGTGGGATGTCGAGTACGCTCCCGGTTCGATCGAAGCGCGCGGCTGGAAGAATGGGAAACAGCAGATGACCGCACGCCGCGAGACCACAGGCCCTGCGGCCCAACTCGTGCTGCGGGCGGATCGCGATTCCCTTTCCGCCGACGGCGAAGATGTAGCCATGTTTGCTGTCGAAGTGCAAGACGCCAGCGGGCGCACGGTCCCCGTCACGGATAACCTGGTCTCGTTCCGCATCATCGGCCCCGCCAAGCTGATCGGAGTGGGAAACGGCGACCCAACCGACCAGTCTCCCGATAAAGGCAGTGCGCGCAAGGCCTTCTCGGGCTATTGCATGGCAATCGTCCAAACCGAAAAGACGCCCGGCACGATTCGGATTGAAGCCACTTCCCCGGGGCTTAGCTCTGCCTCGGCGAGTGTTACCAGCACCGAAACCAAACTGCGCCCCCAAGTCCAAGCCTGGGAGCGGGCCATCCCCAAGGGGTCGGGCATCACCGGACTCTGGGTGGTAGCGTCCGAGCCGGGCACTGGGTTCGCCGCTTCAGCCCTGGGCTCGCCGCGGATTTTCACCCTGATCCAGCAAGGCGGCAAATTGACCGGCAGCGTGGAAGGCCCTGGCGGCTGGTTCGGAGGCGGGGACGCTCCTGCGCCTGTGATGGACGGCACCGTCCAAGGCGACCATGTTGCCTTCAAATCCGGCATTAATACGTTTGACGGAACAATCAAAGGGGATCAGATTGAGCTCAAGCGTTCTGTCAACATCCCCTTCAGCCTTCCAACCCCTAAGAAACCGGACCCCAATGCGCCCGTCATCGGCCCCGCACCCGACGGTTCCGATCCGTCCATTGACTTTTCCGATTTCGGCCCGATGGACCTGACCGTCGTGTTGAGGAGGTCGGAGCGCTGAACCGATCCGCCCATAGGCGCCATCTACGGTGGCCAATCAGCTCGCTTCGCGCACAAGCAGCAAGTAAGCCGCGCCTGAAGCAGTTGCGATAGCCCCGCCCACCACCAGCGCGACGACGAACGAGCCGCTGGCCTGTACAAGGAGGCCTGTGAGCGCGGGCGCCAGCGCCCCTCCGAGATAGCCGCCGAAGTTCTGGATGGACCCGATGGAGGCTGTGCAGTTGGCGGGAAATCCAACGGTCGCCAAAGCCCAGGCACAGGTCGTCGTGACATAGAGGAGGAAGACAGAGGCGGAAATCAGGACGATCGCCAGGGTATTGGTGTTGGCGTACGCCGCACCAACCGTGCAGACCGCCGTGCCAAACAGGCATACCGCGGCGGGAATGCTGCGACTTGCCATGGGCTTCATTCCCCGCCGCACCAGGGCATCCACGACAAATCCACCCAGCAGCGCACCCGCCGTTCCGCAAAGAAACGGAATCGCCGAGAAAAATCCGGTTGACCGGATACTCATGTGCCGTTCAATCTCAAGATAGGCCGGCAACCAGGTGGCATAGATCCAGACCACGTAGACGCATCCGAAGTTGCCCAGGATCATGCCCCAGGTACTGCGCAGCGCGAATAGCTGCCGCCAAATCGCGAACGTCAACGGTGCCGGCCTCCCGGGACCATCACCGTCGGTTCGGTAGGCAGGCTCTTCGGAAGTCATGACGAGATCGTGAGGGCTGCGGTAGAGCGCAAACCACAAAAGCGCGACCACCAATCCAGCACCGCTCATGATGACGAACATCCACCGCCAGCCAAACGCCAGCATCAGCACCGTCAAGAGCGGAACGCCGATGGCATTGCCCAGAGTGGATGAACAGTTGAAAACCCCGGTCGCAACCCCACGATCCCGCACATCGAACCAATCGCGCACAACCCGCGCACCCGTTGGAAATTGAGGAGACTCTCCGATTCCCAGAAGGGCGCGCGCGGCTACAAATTGCGAAAAGCTGGTGACCATGCCGCCAATGCCCTGCGCCACCGACCAGAGAGAAAGTCCGAGCGTCAGCAGCCACCGAGCGCCGATCCTGTCCACCAAGGCTCCTACGGGCAACTGCGCGATCGCGTAAGAGACCAGGAAGGCCGACAGCAAGAATCCCATCTGGGCAATCGACACCCGGAGATCGTGCCGGATCAGCTGGTTGGCCACAGCCAGAGTGGCGCGGTCAATGTAGTTGACGATTCCCGACAGCACGAGTAACGCAAGCGCGGTCCGCTGCATGCGCTTGACCCGCACGGGTGAAGATGTTCTTACAGGCACCGGCAGGTCCCGATGGTGCTCTTGTCCCGGATTTGCTTCGCCCTCACCCAATCACGAGAGAATACACCGCACAGTCACAACGGCGGCAAGCACCTCGATCGGTCATCGGATCGCCCTTGGCTAAAACCCGGGCGGACGGTCTCCCACAACCCCACTCTCCTTCTCCAACGCCAGCCCCACTGCTCCGATCGTGCCCTCGTCAAATAGCTTCCCAATCAGCGTCACGCCATGCGGCACCCGCCGCGGTGGAGAGAATTTGGGCAATGGGTGATGTGGGTCCGGCGCCCAGTCGCTCCGCGCTTCCGACACCTCCACGAACCCTGTACGGAGAGTCAGGGAAGGATGCCCGGTGCAATTCGTAATCACCAGCATCTCGTCGCGCAACGAGGGCACAAGAAGCAGGTCAACCTCGGAGAACACTCGTGCCATCTCCTGCGCCACCTTGCGCCGGAACCGATCGGCCTGTACCAGGTCCACGGCAGAGAGGAACCGCGATTGGCGGAAGCAATTGGGCCAGGCGTCCGGCACCTGCGCTTTCAGCTCGTCCACCTTGTGGCTCAACGTCAACTCCTCAAAAGCAGCCCCCGCCTCCGCGAACAGGATCAGATTGAGCGAGTCGTATGGCCAGTCCGGGATCGTCATCTCGACCGGAACCATCCCCAGCCTCTTCACGGCCTGAAGCGCCGCTCGATCGACATCCGTGGCAGGCGCCTCTTTCATCCATCCGGGAAAGTACCCCACACGCAGGCCCTTCACATCCATCGCAGCATCGAAGGCGAGGGTGCTCGGGACGCTCGCCAGGTCGTGGCCGTCTGGACCGGAGATCGCCTTCAGAACCAGCATCGTGTCCTCTACACTTCGCGCCATCGGCCCCAACTTATCCAAGGACCAGCAAAGAGTCATGGCTCCCGTGCGCGGCACACGGCCAAAAGTAGGACGCAGCCCGGTTACACCGCAACGCATCGATGGGCTGACAATACTTCCGCCGGTCTCGCTCCCGATCGCGAAGCCCACCAGTCCGGCAGCCACAGCCGCACCCGGCCCCGCACTCGATCCCGAAGAACCCTCCTCAGGAAGCCACGGATTCATCGTCTGGCCGCCGAACCAGATATCGTTCAACGCCAGAGCCCCCAGGCTTAACTTGGCCACCAGCACCGCGCCTGCCGCGTTGAGACGTTCCACGACCGTCGCATCCGCCGAAGGGACACGGTCCCTAAAGGGCTCCGCACCGTAGGTCGTGGGGATCCCCGCAGTGTCGAGCAAGTCTTTTGCGCCCCAGGGAATGCCATGGAGCGGTCCGCGGTATCGCCCGGCGGCAATCTCCGCATCGGCGCGCCGGGCTTGCTCGCGAGCATGCTCCCGCGTCAGGGTAATCACGCAGCGAAGTTTCTCGTTGAACCGTTCCAATCGGCGCAGATAAATCTCTGTCAGGCGAACGGACTTCAGTTGTCCGGCCTCGATCCAGCGCGAGAGTTGCCAGACCGGAGAAAAGGCGAGTTCGTCGTCCGTCGCCGGCAAGGGCGCGTTGCGATTGTCGCTTCGCACAAAACGGTCGCCGCCTTGGCTGGGCCGCACGTTCGCGGGCACACTTGGATTCCACTGCGTCGCTGGCGCAAGCGCCGGTTCAAGCTCGATGCGCCGCGGCCCGGTTCGGCGTTCCAGCAGGGGAGCCATCTGCATGCGCCAATTGCTGGCCGCAATGCCGCGATCCCCCTCGGTCATCTGCAATTGCACCAACTTTTCCGCCTCCGCAAAAGTCCCGGCGGATACCTCAGGCCCGACGGGCGGGGCAGTCCCAAATGCGGGCGGAGCACCCGGCGGCAGTTCCTGAGCCTCACCAGACGCTGCCTGCGCCTCAATCGGCAGCGCGGAGCCAACCATTCCCAATGCACTGAAGGCGAGAAAATCCCGGCGAGAAGTGGACATGATCCTCCTTGGCGGTCAAGGCTAGTGCCGTGTTTCTAAAGTTCATATCGTGAAAACGCTGAGCGGCCCGACTTGCTGCGGCAAGCTCCATCTGCTACGAACGCCTTGCCGGAAACGCCACGAAACCACCGTGCCCCGTCCTTGCGACTTCTTTTTGGCGCAAGGGCGGGAAACCTCAAACCTCAACCAGCCGAGCGGCCCGACTTGCTGCGGCAAGCTACATCTGCTACGAACGCCTTGCCGGAAACGCCACGAAACCGCCGTGCCCCGTCCTTGCGACTTCTTTTGGCGCAAGGGTGGGAAACCTCAAACCTCAACCAGCCGTGTTCATTTGGAGCGTAGTTCGGCGCCTCTTCTGCGTCAAACGCTGTCGAAGGTCCTGCGGCTGTTCTTCAACGAACGTCAGACTCACTCTACGAGTGCCTTGTTCCTAAATCTCATCACAGATTTGAGGCTGCCAATCCAGGCTTTTGGGCCCTGCAACGGGATCGTGCCTATAGCTCGCTATCGTGCCCGCAGTAACCGTTGCCTGATGCCGGCAGACGGGACAGCGGAGTCAAACTCCGCGTACTCGCTTTGGTTCCGATGCGGAACCGCAACTCGGACTGAGAAAACCAGCCGACCAACGGAGGCGAGCCAGATACTCTCGACAGTCGTGCTCCGCAGAGAACATCGCCTCGATTTCCATCAAACTACGCGGATATTCCCATTCCACAAAGAAATGCTATATCTTGTGGTCTGGTGAGTACAGCAGATACCCGCCTTGGGCAACTGAGCCGTGGAATCTCGCCCAAACCCACGCCCTGGGGTCGTTGTCGTATGCTCGAATTGAACGAGCGCTCTTGTAACATCTCCGAAACCAGGATCGAATCTGCTCCAAACTTGGGGCTTCGGTGACATCATGACAAACCATAGAATCTTCGCGGGCCTTCTCTGCTTCGTCCTCGGCGCATCATTCTCGTTGACTTCGTCGGCAAGCTCTGCCCCAACCACATTCCAACTTTCGGTGCAGATGGCGGGCACGGGCGCAGGAACCGTCACCAGCACGCCAGCCGGCATCAGTTGCCCGACCAATTGCACCGCCAATTTTCCCAGCGGGACGGTCGTCAAGCTCACGGCAACGCCCAACTCCACCTCCAAGTTCGGAGGGTGGTTCGGGGCTTGCGGCGGCACGACCAGCTGTGCCTTGACTCTGAAATCCAACGCGACCACCATCGCAGAGTTCAATTTGACGATTACCCCCCTGCTCCTCGTGGTGCGCAGCGCCGGCACGGGTAAAGGAACGGTCACCAGCAGCCCCTTGGGGATTAGCTGCGGAACCACGTGCCGCGCCAGTTTTCCCACTGGAACGCCCGTGGCGTTGTCGGCAGCCCCCAATTCAGGTTCCACGTTCACAGGGTGGACGGGCGCTTGCAGCGGGATTTCCACCTGCACGGTCAATCTCATTTCCGCAACCTCGGTCACCGCGACATTCACTTCGACGATTCCACCCGTTGAACTCACCGTGGAGAGCGCAGGCACCGGAGCAGGAACAATCACGAGCAGTCCCTCGGGCGTCAGCTGCGGATTCACCTGCAGTGCCAGTTTTGCGAGTGGCACATCCGTCAAGCTCACCGCGACTCCCGGATCCGGCGCTAAGTTTGCAGGCTGGTCGGGCGCGTGCAGCGGCAAGTCAACGTGCATCGTCGATCTGAAAGCCGCGGAGTCCGTCACCGCGAAATTCACTTCCTCTGCCACCCCCATCCAACTCACGGTTCAGCCGGGCGGCACGGGGTCGGGAACGGTGACGAGCAGCCCCTCCGGCGTCAACTGCACGACAACCTGCACTGCCGACCTTCCCAAGGGGACCGCCGTGACGCTGACGGCAACCGCCAGCCCCGGCTCCACGTTCGCCGGCTGGTCCGGCCTCTGTACCGGCACGGGACCCTGCAGCGTGACCCTGAAAGCGAGCGCTACCGTGACGCCGACCTTCGAGATCGGAACGGCAAATATCACCGCGCTCAATCACATCGTGTTCTTTGCTCAGGAGAACCGCTCACTCGATAACTACTTCGGTGCGATTCGGCAATACTGGGCCGAAAATGGAATTCCCGACCAGTCATTCGATGGCCTCCCGCAGTTCAACCCCACCTCCGGTTTGCCCCCGCTCAAGGGCCCCATCCCCGCGCTCCCCGGATGCAACCCATCCGACCCCATGCCCAGCGGCTGCGTTTGGGATCCGAAGAACCTCATCCCTTCGTATCACCTCACCACGGTGTGCAATGAAAACACCAGCCCCTCGTGGGACGAGGCCCACGTGGACTGGAACTACACCGACCAGGTGGGTAAATATGCGGCGCAGAATAATGGCTTCGTCTACACCGCCGCCCAGGACGCGCGGTTCAATCCCGGAACTCCATTCTTCGATGTGGACGGCATCCGTGCAATGGGCTACTGGGACGGCGTCGACATGAACTACGACTACTTCATGGCGACCAACTTCGCCACGTCCGACCGCTTCTTCCAGCCTGCCCTGTCTCGTACCAACATCAACCGCGAGTACCTCGCCGCCGCCACCTCCGGCGGATACGGGTTTCCAAACGGTTTTGACGCCCAGGATACGCCCCAACTGACCTCAACAACCATCTTCCAGGAGCTCGATAAAGCGGGGATCAGTTGGAAGGTCTACGTAAATCCGGAGGGCACCGGGTGCGCCGGACCACCCTACCTGGCGTCCTGCCTCATCAAGAACAGTTACTTTGAGAACTTCACATACGCCCAACACGTTTTGCTTTATTCGCCGCAGAACATCGCCCCCATCTCTGAATACTTCAGCGATCTCGCCAACGGGACCTTGCCCCAATTCGCGGAGATCGAGCCCCCATCCGATGCTGGCCTGGACGAGCACGGGTCTGATTCTGACCTCTATCCAGAAAACGTCCAGGCGGGCGCGCAGTTCGCCTCCACAATCATCAACGGGCTCATGGAAAGCTCTTCGTGGAACGATTCAGCGTTGATCTTCACCTACGACGAAAGCGGCGGCATGTACGATCATGTCCCACCCCAGCCTGCCGTCAGTCCCGACGGCATCCCGCCGGTCGATCTGCCACCGGATTCGGTCTGCTCCACCGTGACGGGTCGGATTTGCGACTTTGTCTGGACCGGTTATCGCATCCCCCTGATTGTCGTTTCCCCATTTGCCAAGAAGAATTATGTCTCTCACACTGTTGCGGACTCAACGGCCATTCTGAAGTTTGTCGAAACCCGGTTCAATCTGCCCACCCTCAACAATCGGGATGCTGCCCAGATCGACATGACCGAGTTTTTCGACTTCAATAATCCGCCGTGGATCACGCCGCCAACGCCTCCGCTGCAAAACCTCAGCAACCCTTGTTACTTGAACAAACTCCCCTGAGAGGGAAACCACATCCGCCTGCTCAACCTGTCCCCTCTCTCGAACGCTGGAAGAGTTCGTTGATCGCGATCGGATGGGTACTCGACTCACTGCCAAAGCCGTTGTGGGCCACCGCTGGATGCATCTCGTTCCAAGGTTTGTCCCTCGTGCGGGATGCGATCGCTCGGGGCTCCCGGAGCATCGCCTCAAGTTGAGCAAAAGAGAACAGACAATTTCCTTGAGCCGGGGCAACAATGTATAGGAATAATAGTGTAGTGGGCCTGGGGGACTGGAAATCCGCC
>Ga0302140_10004574_pt1 | contig 17615 bp, 8 predicted proteins | sample I_Bog_E1_1_FD_202095 | JGI IMG/M metagenome (GOLD analysis project Ga0302140, IMG submission 202095) | Peat permafrost microbial communities from Stordalen Mire near Abisko, Sweden - I_Bog_E1_1 | ecosystem: Environmental > Terrestrial > Soil > Wetlands > Peat | place: Sweden: Abisko, Stordalen... | reverse complement strand
GTACTTCCATTGACCGCCGTCGAGTGCGTCCATGAAAGCAGGAGTACCGGCGAGGATGCCCATTGGCATACCTCCAGCTACGACTTTTCCGTACGTTGCGAGGTCGGCTTTGATGCCAAAGACTGCCTGAAGTCCACCGATGTGGGTGCGGAAGCCGGTTACCACTTCGTCAAAAATAAGAGCGGAGCCGGACTGCTCGGTTATGGCACGAACTTCTTTGAGGAACTCTACTGGGCGAAGTTCGGGGTGGCGGCTTTGGATAGGTTCGACGAGGACGGCAGCGATTTCATCGGCGCGCTGGCGGATGATTTCCAGGGCTTCGGGAGTACCGTAGTCGAGCACTAGAATGTTGGCGACGCTTTCGCGAGGGATACCTGGGGCTACGGGCATTGACCGCTGGTTGCCGACGGACTTGACCAGAACTTCATCGAAGCTGCCGTGATAGTCGCCGGAGAAGAGCACAACGAGATTGCGTCCGGTTACGGTGCGGGCCAGGCGCATGGCGCCCATGACTGCTTCAGAGCCGGTGTTGCAGAAGGTGACGCGCTCCATGCCGGTGAATTCGCGGATGAGCTCTGAACATTCGCCGACCAGTTCTGTCTGCGGGCCAATTGCGAAACCTAGTTCGAGTTGGGCGCGGAGGGCGTCGACGATGAAGTCGGGCGAGTGGCCGTAGAGGATAGCACCGTAGCCGTTGAGGATATCAATATAGCGGTTGCCGTCCTTATCCCACAGATATGCGCCTTTGGCGCGCTCGACGACGATGGGATAGACGATCTCTTTGAGTTGGGCATTGAAACCGGAAACAACGCGGCCATCTGCAAAAACGGAACGGTGTTGTTGCGTGAAGGTCTTGGAACTTCCAGTCTTTTCGTTATAGGTTTTGATGAACTCCTGTAGGTAGCTCTCCTGGACCGGATTGAGGCCGCCAGACTCGCCGCGCTGCAGCGGCTTGAATGGTGTGAAGACTGGCTTGGCAGGCTTTACTTCAGAAGCGGCGGCTTGCGCAGGGACGACGTTCGCTGGTGCGAGGGCTGGTGCTTTTGCTATAACTTGCGGCACTGCTGGCGTGGGAACTAAGGCCGGTGCGGGCGCTCCGTGGCCCTGGAGGAGCGCGAACTGCTGCTGGAAGAGCGTGGTCATCGCCTGCATCTGGCTGGCGAAAAGGGATTCATAGGAACCGGGCGCTCCGGAGGCTGCTGGAGCAAAAGACGGAGCAGCAAATGTGGGCGTTGCGGCGGCGGCTTGAGGCGCGGCCGAGGTGGGTGCAGCGGCCTTGGATGGTTGCAGATTCGGAGCTACCGTTTCTTTCAGATGGTCAGCGAGCGAGGCCAGGGTTGGATAGCTCTCCATGATTTGGCGGAAGGTAAGCTTGACCTTGTACTTACTCTGGATACCCTGGGTGAGCTGGGTGAGGAAAAGTGAGTCGAAGCCCAGTTCGAGGAAGGATGCATCCGATTCTGCATCGGCCAGATCGGTACCGGAGAGGTCGGTGATCAGAGCTTTGAGATCTTCCAGCATAGCGGCGTCTTCGTTGGAGCTTCCGGTCACGGCTGAAGTTAGAGTGGCCATGGATGAGTCCTCAATTATTGCTGACGAAATATTTGTCGCTGTCGGCGGATGGATGAATTGCGCCAACGGTAGTGCTTGAACTTCTACAGATGTTTCAGGCTGTACCACTATTTCAGATTGCGACTTTGCCGGTTCGACCCAGAAGCGCTTGCGGTCAAATGGGTAGGTCGGGAGCAGAATCCGTTTGCGCGAGTAACCTGCATGAAATTTTTGCCAGTCGGGCTGGATGCCTGCGGCCCATAGCTTGCCGAGAGTGCTGAGGAATGCTTTGTCCTGGGCTACCGCTTCTTTGGCGGCAGCCTGGGACGCAAATACAAGTGGCGCTCCAACACCGATGCCCGTGGTCTGGCGCATCAATTGAACCAGTGTCTCTGAGGGTCCGACCTCGAGCAATACCGCTTCCGGGGCATCTGCGATGGTGCGGATGGCGTCGGCGAAGCGAACGGTCTGGCGAAGATGCCGGGTCCAATAAGCGGGTTGGGCAATCTCGTCAGCTGTGACCCATGTCCCTGTCAAAGAAGAAACATACGGTATGGATGGCGAATGGAAAGCGATCTTGGAGACATGCTGCTCAAACTCTTCGAGTATAGGATCGACCATACGGCTATGAAAGGCGTGTGAAGTAACGAGCTTGCGATGCGCGATCTTTTCAGCGTCAAGAATGCTGGTGAATGCGTCGATATCAGCATCGCTGCCGGAGACTACGCAAAGTTTGGGGCTGTTAACGGCGGCAATATCGAGCGGCGCAGAATTGGCTGCGATGAGCTGGGCAACAGATTCTTCGGTGCTGCGCACGGCCAGCATACTGCCGCCTGGCAGGGCCTGCATGAGACGGCTGCGGATGCTGATCAACCTCAGAGCATCGTCCAGCGAGAAGACGCCGGAGAGACACGCAGCGACATATTCTCCAATGCTGTGCCCAACCATGGATGAAGGATTAATTCCTAGAGAGAGCCACAGCTGGGCCAGAGAGTACTCGATCGCAAAGATTGCGGGTTGTGCGTAGAGCGTCTGGTTGATGCGCTCGCTTGATTCCGACGTGGCTTCTGATGGATAGAGGATGTCCAGGATGCTGACACCAAGCAGCGGTCGGAGTTTCGAGTCGCAGACATCAAGGTGCTGGCGAAATACGGCTTCGGTCTCGTAGAGGCGCCGGGCCATGCCGACCATCTGTACGCCTTGCCCTGGAAAGCAGAAGACGAGGTGTGGATTCTCAAGCGGCTTGTCGTTCGAGATCAGGTCAGCAGCGGTTAGAGTGGTGAGATTCGAGGCCTGGGCCGTACTGTTTACGACCGTGGCCCGACGCAGTTTATGAGGACTGCGGCCTACCTGCAAAGTGTAAGCAGCGTCTGCTAGATTGGTGCCGGGATTTTTTGAGAAATAGCTACCAATGGCGTCGGCGATGTTTCCGAGCGTGGCCGGTGTCTTGGCGGACCAGACGAGTAGCTGATATTCGCGGCCAGAATCTGAATCGCGGGATGCGGGTGGTTCTTCAACGATGATATGGGCGTTCGTGCCACCGACTCCAAAGGCGCTGACGCCCGCGCGAAGCGGCGCTCCGTTCGTCTTCCACGGGCGCAGAGTGTGATCGATGAAGAATGGGCTGTTGGCCAGATCCAGATGTGGATTGGGGAGTGTGAAATGCAAGAGTCCGGGAATTGTGCGGTTCTGAATTTGCAGGACGGTCTTTATTAGGCCAGTTGCTCCTGCGGCTACATCGAGATGTCCAACATTGGCCTTGGCTGTGCCGAGCGAGCAGAATTGCGTGGAACTGGTGGTTGCGCGAAAGGCGCGAGTCAGAGCAGCCACTTCAATGGGGTCACCGAGCGGCGTGCCTGTTCCGTGCGCTTCAACGTAGCTTATGGAGTCGGCGGAGACGCCCGCCATTTTCTGGGCTCGGGCTATGACTTGAGCCTGGCCCTCGACGCTCGGTGCAGTGTATCCGGCTTTGGTCGACCCATCGTTGTTAAGGGCAAATCCGCGAATCACTGCGAGTACCTGATCTCCGTCCGCAAGTGCGTCATCAAGCCGTTTGAGAAGGACGATTCCTGCGCCGTGCCCGAAGACTGTGCCGTTGGCGTGTTGATCGAAAGGGCGGCAATGGCCATCGAGCGAAGCCAGTCCACCTTCCTGCGCAATGTACCCACGATGGAGCGGGAAGGTGACTGACACGGCTCCAGCGAGTGCCATATCGCAGCCCTGAGTGAGCAGGCTCTGGCAGGCCTGTGCTACTGCTACTAGCGCAGTGGAGCATGCCGATTGAACAGACATGCTTGGTCCGTGCAGATTAAGCTTGTAGGAGATGCGGGTGGGCAGGAAGTCTTTGTCGTTACCCATCATGGCTGCGTAGTTTGCTACCTGATAGCCACCGGTGAACCCTTCGACAAAGCTTCTTTGATCAGCCAGATTGCGCAAGAAGTATGTATTCATACTGCATCCGGCAAAAACACCTACAGACTCGCGGACGTGGTTGGGATCATAGCCTGCGCGCTCAAGAACTTCCCACGCGCATTCGAGCAGGATGCGATGCTGGGGATCCATCTGCTCCGCTTCTTTGGGATACACGCCAAAGAATTCTGCGTCGAAAAGGTCGGGGTCTTTAATGAGCGGGCGCGCTGCTACGTAGTTTTCATTTTGGTCGGCGATGACTTGTTCGCTCGGCTCCAGATCGCTGCGATCGAAGAAGGTGATGGATTCGACGCCGTCACAGAGGTTCTTCCAGAAGGCTTCTACTGATTCGGCACCGGGAAAACGGCCTGTCATGCCGATGATTGCAACAGAAGACGACTGCGCTTTGTCAGAGTTGACTGTCTCGGGGGGTAGCTGGGGCTGTGAATGCTGTTCCAAGGCCGCGATCGATTCACCGCGGACGATCTTGCTTTGCAGGCGAACCGTAGGATACTCGAAGACAACCGCAATTGACAGGTTTTGGCCAAAGAATGCGTTGATGCGTTTGTGCAGGAGGGTGGCTAGTAGAGAGGTGCCACCTACTTCAAAGAAGTTATCGTCTATACCGATTTGAGGAAGACCGAGCAGAGTCTTCCAGAGAGTTGCAATGTCCGCTTCAACATTGGTCTTCTCGGCAGCATGCGACGCACTTTTCGGAGTTTGCTCCGATATACGGTCGCCTATCCAGATGTCCTTGCCGTCTCGGTCCATGCTTCTCCCTGCTTGATCTTGTGTTTAGATATCGCGCGCGAAGATCTCTTCTTCCTCGCCGGATTGTTTGCCGCCTGGTTCGAATGGAGTAGCAGGGGTTTTGCGCGAGCCTTTTTTGGCAGGTTTCCACCAATCCTGAAGGTTTACGCGATCAGAGCGTAACTCAAACTCACGAAGGTCATGCTTGAGGGCGTCTTCTGTACGAGCGGGATTGACTTTATTCACCACGGCCGCGGCACCGGCTACGCCAAGCCGCTCAAGGAGACGGGCGGCGCGTGTGAGCCATGCTTTCTTGGTGCGGCCAGCTTCAGAGACGAGGATCGTAACGTCAGCCTGACGTGCCAGATACTCAGTCTCTGCGGAGAGCAGTACGGGAGCTGCGTCGATGATCACAATTTCATATGCGGTAGCCAGATTCTGAAAGCTCTGAAATACAAAGCTACTCATAGGCGGGACGCGTGCTGGAAGTGCGGCAGAGGCGCTCGCGGGCTTCGCTGCCTGCAGTTGAGCCTTGGGCAACGTTGGTGTTTCTTCGCTCAGATCTACGGGCTGTTTTTCAAGTTGGCTACCGAAGCTTACATATGCGACCGGCTCGGTTCCACCTGAAGCGTCAATTACCAGTGTCTTGCGACCAATCTTTGCGAGCATGGTGCCGAGACTATCCACTACCGTCGACGTTCCGGCCCCGGAGTTCACGCCTGTGACCACAAATGTGCGCGCTCCGGATACACGTGCGGCGTGATCTACGCCAGCCGCCAGCCGCAATGCGCATTCGTCGAAGACAATCTGGGTGACCTCGCGATCGTCATAGAGCATACCGAGTGGCGCAAAACCGAGTACAGCTTCGACGTCGGTAGCGGTGTAGATGTGCTGATCAAGGAGGTCGAGCACTACTGCCGCGAGGATTCCGAGGATGATCGAGAACGGAAAGATTCCTATGAGGAGCTTGGTAATCTTGCTCTTCTCTGGGCCAAGGGGTGTCATTGCCGGAGAAAAGAGATGTACGGAGCCAGGGGAATTGCTTTCCAGTTCGAGGTTGTTGAGTCGGTCATCGACTGCGGTGTAGCGGGCCTGGAGGCGATCGAAATCGTCTTTCAGTTCAGCGGATCGCTGGATCTTGGAGGAGGCGGCCGTGGCCAAGCGAGTGCCCTGCTGCAATTGACCCATTAGCTTGGACTCGACGATGGATGCCTGGTTTAGCTGGGTCCGATACTTCTGTTCGAGTTGGCTGGCAGCCTTGCTTCTCATGCCTTCCTGCAGCTTTTGCAGTTGGTTATCGATCTGTGCCAGATCATTTTCAATTTGCTTGCGTGCTGGACTCGCGGGCGCCATACCGACGAGTTGTGAGAGCAGCGCACCACGTTTCTGGTTGAGGGAGGCTTTCAATGCAGTCAGGCTGGGATCATTGGCCAAGGTCTCATCAGCGGCGGTATTCAATGCTGAATTAGGCGCGGATGAATCGCCGTTCCTTAGGGCTGCGAGTTGTGCCTCGGCTTGAATCCGCGCCTCACGAGCTGTTGTGAGGTCGCCCTGCAGCTTGGAGGTTTGGTCATCAAAGGAGTTTGCACCTTCTCCGTTGACGGCTGCTACACCGAGCGATTTATTGATCTGGGATTGTTCCTGAATGACGGCGTCAATCTGATTTTGGATTTCCGCCTTTTTTTCCTTGAGAGCAGCTAGCCGTTCATCGCTTCCGTAGAACTCTTCTGACTTGATTTTTGCCAAATATGCCTGGGTTACGGCGTTTACGATTTCGGCAAGATGCTCAGGACGTTGGCCTACCATGGAGATCGAAATCTGAAAGGTTGCGCCAACCCGGTCGATATCGAGGGAGCGCTGAAGCCTCTCAACAGCGGACTGCTCGCTTTCGCCAGTGCCACGCCAGAGACCAGGGGTCATCTGCTGAATAGCCTCGGCAAGAATGTCAGATCTGGTGATGGTGTGAATCTGCTGCTGGACGTAAGCGTCGTACGGGCGGGACTGCTCGCTGTCCTCAGTCAAGGTTTTGGGAAAGGTAGGAGATACATAAACAAGTGCAGTGGCGACATATGTTGCTTTATGACGTGCAACTACAGCCAAACCGAGACTCAGAGTCACCAGTGTGACCAGGATCGCCGTGACGCGATGAAGCCGAAGACTTTTCATCACATTGATCCGAATGGGGCTGGTCCGCGATGCAGGGCGGAGCGGGTACTGAGATGAAATGGGGTTCTGCGGTTCCGGATTGTTCGATGGCGTGATGTACATGAGCTTGGTCCTCGGAGGAAGATCTCGTTAAGTTCTGGCAGGAAGCGGTCGTAAGCTGTGTTAACCGCCCATGCCCACAAGCGCCGCGATACTTACCATAGTGGCGATTGGGCTCAGGCGTTGCAGAACGTCGGTCGCTTTGTAGAAGCCAGATTTGGGAACGACGATTACATCGCCCGAATGCAGTTTGTATTCCTGAACGCCGCCGATGGTCATTAGCTGCTTGTATTGGACGACGAAGTCCTGGCCGGTTGAAGGCTGAATTATGTGGATCTTGATGTTGCCAGCAGCATCTGTGCAGCAACCGGTCTCCGCGAGTACGGAGACAAGCGTTGTTTCCGGTGTGAGCGGTACGGTGCCCGGCTTGGAAACCTGTCCGAGAACCGAGACGAAGGACTCTTTCGGCGTCGGGACGTAGACAATGTCGTTGCGGCGCAGGCGCATATCGGCCAGGTTGTTTCCTGTCGTCAGGGCTTCCCGGAGGTTGACTGTCACCACTTGATGGTTGCCGCGATAGATCATGCATGTTTCGGGGATGCTGTTGCCATTCAATGGCGCGCCGTCTTTCGTAACGGCTCCCGGAATGAGTCCGGCGCGACCGATGGCGTCCAGGAGGGTCGGAGTATCTTCGAAGTAGATTTCGCCAGGCTTCTGTACGTATCCCAGAACACGAACTCGATTCGAGCTGTACTTGTCGATGCTGACTGTGACGCTGAGGTCGGTATAGTAGCTTGCCAGAGAGTCGACAATGGCTTTGGCAGCGGCGGAGCGGCTGAGGTCGGCGATGTGAATCGATCCAGCCAGAGGCAGAGTGATGCGGCCGTCGGGGCCGATTGTCATTTGCTTGACGGAGAGTTCAGGACGGCCTGGGAAATCGAGACTGATGATGTCGCCTGCTCCGAGCTCATATTCCGCGTTCGCTGGCGGCTCGAAACTTTCAAGGGTCTTCTCAGGGTTCAGTTTCAGCGTGGGTCCGTTGGTCTGTGGATCGCCGGGCAGGTTGTTAACGCCCTGCGGGAAGGCCGGCTTGGGCTGCTGGGCGGCGGTGCTGGTGGCTGGCTGTTGAGCTGCCAGCGAAGTAGTTGCAAGGCAGAGCATCATCGCCGCGCAGGTGAGATAAGTAGATACGAATGCAGACTTCATTCCAATCCTCCGAAGGAGTGTGCAACTTTCGTGTGGTCCTGCGCCAGTGAGAGCCGACCCTGCCTTCTAACTCGTAAGTATCGAGGAGGCATTCGGTCGTATCAATCCCTACAAGGTGTTATTTCGCTCCGTACGTACCCAAGCGGCTTTCCGACTAGATCCGCGCAAAACTCCGGGGATCATCAAAAGCTTTCGCAAGATATAAATCGGAGACAAAGCAAGTAACTGCAAAGTCTTTAGGAAATCTGGCCCTGCCCACGCTGCTGTGAGTACATGACTGGCAACTACACCGAGTGATACCGCAGCGTACCATCGCAGCCAGACAACGGGTAGACAAAGTGCGATGAGAAGGGTAAAAACTCCAAAAGCCATTGGTAGTCCGGCTAAATCGCAGAGTGGCTCGATCAGTCGAGGTCGCCCACGGAGGATCTTTCCTAATATCGGGAGGAAGAGTGCGCGGGCTGTACTTAGCCGGCCTCCTTCCCAGCGCGAGCGCTGCACGGACTCTCCGGCATTGGATTCAGGGAAATCCGCAGAGATTAGTGCTTGGTCGAGATAGCGAACGCGTTCCCCAGCCATGACGAGGTGCAAATGATATTCCAGATCTTCCACAAGTGAGAACGCATCGTAGGGTATCGTTTGCAAAACATTCCGGACGATGGCAAAGCCGTTGCCAAGTATGCCTGAAGAGAGTCCCAGCCGATCCCGACCTCGTGGCCGGACGACATTGAATCCCCGGAAGGCCAGAGCCGCCAAGCGAGTACTGGAGCGTTCGGTGGTGCTGAACATCTCGTAGCGGCATTGCACTACACGCGCTCCAGCGGCAATCGCATCCTGAACACTCGTGATTGTGTTTGGTGAGACGATGGAGTCAGCGTCTACCACCATGACCGCGTCAGCACCCCGATCTAGGGCGTATTGAAACCCATATCGAAGTGCAAAGCCTTTGCCGACAGCAGTTGGGTCGTTATAGACAACCGCCTCAGCGCTAGCTGTCTTGGCGCGGTCTGCTGTGCCGTCCGTGCAGTTATGAGCGATCACGTAGATGTTAAGTTTTGGTCCTCCGGATGCACGCAGGCTCTGAACGCAGAGGGGAACTAATTGCTGTTCATTGTGAGCGGGGACAATCACGGCGACGTTCGGAATCCGGTCTGGGCTGGCGGCGAGCCAGCGGGACGCAGGAAGAAGATTTGCGGACGTTACGAGCAGAAGTTCAATAACCAGCGGAAGGGTGACCGCCAGCAGCACAACGCCAAAAAGGGTGAAAAGGAGGTGTGTCATAGCAGCAAGCGCCGATCCTCGTACCGGTTGAGTGCGTCGCGACCCGACAACGCGCTACCTGCCTGCGCTAGCGAAAGCAGTTGGTACGAGGGTCGAATCCTCGGTTTCGTTTACCGCTACGATTTGCCGGCAAACATCCTGTAGCAGTTCCACACGGACGTCGATGAATGTCGCGTCTTGTTGAAACTGTCCCCAAGCAGGCGTAAAGCTGGCTAATAGTCGTTGCTCAGCCTTGGCCGTGCGATAGAGTGCGTCACTGACCATCGTAGTCGTCATGAAATAGTTATGCAATTGTCCAGCGCGCAGGATTCTGGAAAGATGTGGGGGGAGCCCAGCCAACCATAGCTTTTCATGGCGCCGTCGCATTCTGCTCTCCAGATTGATTAGAGAACCAAGAGAGTCCGGTCCTAGATAGCCTGTCTTTGACATATCGAGAACAATGTTCATGCCCTCCGCGCAAGCGTCCCGACTGTAGGCATTGAACTCATCCAATGCGGGGCCTGTCAGGTCGCCAAGGATTGAAATGAGTTTTGTATTTCCTACCTGCTTTACGAGGATATTTGCTTCTACTTTGCGCCTTGGCTGGGCGAGTGTAGTGCTGATATAGAAGGGCAAATGCCGAACCAGACAGAGTGCATCTGAGAGATATCTGGCGGCGAGCCGCTGGGGTTGCCGAAGCAACCTGTACACCCATTCGGTCCCACAGTGCTGCATCCAGCGCGGGGCTCGAGGAATACTGCCGGATAGTACGTCAAGTGTGCAGCCAACCCCAATGCATACAGGTACTTGAAGGCGATGACGATGCATGGCCAGCCACTCTTCCTGCTTCGGATTTCCAAAGGCGACAAGCAGAATGTCGGGACGAGCTTCGGCTATCCGGTTCAGGATTTGCTCGTGGTCCATCTCATCGATGGGCCTGGGTGCTGGAGAGTATCTGCCAACTATGCGCAGGTCAGGATGACGCTGCTTTAGTATCTTGGCTGCCAGGCGTGATCGTTCCTCGCTTGCCCCGAGCAGGAAGATTCCATATCCACGTTTGGCTGATACTTCGGCAAGCCGCTCCACCAGATCGATTCCACTCACGCGTTCTTTGAGCGGGGTGCCGATCACCCTGGAGAGCCAGACGACGGGCATACCATCGGGCACGACGATCTCACACGAGCAGAGAATGTCTCTCAAAATTCTGTTGTGCAGTGCATTTTTCAGGAAGTCGACGTTGGCGGTTGCTAACTGGTGGAATCCGCCTTCTCTGATTTGTTCTTCGATCAGTGCGATCGTCTCATCCATCGTGACGTTGTGAAAAGGGATACCAAGGACGGCTACAGTCTCGCCAGAAGCGTTCAGCATGAGGCAACTCCATCGCAGCAATTCAGTTCGTGATCACTGCAGGTGGGGTAGTGCAGTGCCTGGGGGGATAATTCGAGCGAAAAGGTAGTGCAAGGTCGAGGTTCAGGGCAGCTTCTGCCGCCTCCGACCTGGACCTTTTCTGATTTCTAGTTATGAGCCGGTATGGCGTTTTCCATGAACGAGACGTCGTCACTGATCTGCATTTTGTAGAAGAGCCAATCGGGGTCGCTCTGCAGGATTTCAGCCAATTGCACGCGCACGTCTCCGGTCGGCTCACGGAAGCCGTTCATGATGCGGCTGAGGGATGCTTCGTGGATGCCCAGCATACGGGCCAAGCGGTTTTGCCGGATTCCAGTGGTGTACATCCGCAGCTTTAGGTTCGGATAGATGTCTCGATTCACGGTCGCGGTCTCTCTCTCGTGGTTAGGTGTTGCACCAGCATCCTGTGGGGGCAGAAAGAGCTGTTACTCACCACCGAGACTGCAATTAGTGTGCCAAATTGCACACTCTGCTTCTGATCAACATCTTGTTGAAAGACTGATATACCTTGCTCCTAGATATTTGGCATATTTCCTAAAAAACCCGAAGTTATCCCAAAGCTATTTCTGGGATACGGGGAAAAGGTAAGATTAGGTATGGCAATTGAGTTATCGAAAATCACATTTTAGTAACTTGCAATGTAGATAATTAAAGCCACTAAGGTAACTAAAAACCACCATTATAGTGGATCCTGGCGGCGTTACTTACGCGGGGAGATTTACGGAAGGCATTATTGGACGGACGACGCGATGAGCAGAAATGGCGTTGCGGGGCGAGAACGGTAAACCGTATACTGCAGCAATACTAACGGCATTCAGAATTTTAGCCATTTATGCGACTGTACCTGGACTGTTTGCGTTATGCGTCAACAAATTATTGTTCGCGAGTCGCAGTTGCTGATGTAAATCTCCTCCCGGTTCCTGTGATCGGGCGCAGACTCTAATCGTTTTAGATGTGAATTTTCGGGGTAAATATTAATGGGTGGACACATTGTCCTGGTAGTTCAGAACCCGGAGATGCATGCGCGGCTTATTCAAGGTCTTGCCGCGGACGGATATTGTGCCCTGTGTTTTCACTCTGTTGAAGAAGCGAATGTATACCTTTCCGAGCCTGCGTGCCCTGCTTATGTAGCTGTTTTCAATATCACAATGCGGCGACAGACTGATTTTGCCACTGTTGCTGAACTGAGCAAACAACGCCCGGAACTTCAGATTCTGTTTGCGGACCAGCAGCCGAGTTCAATTCTCGATAAGATGACGGCCAGCAATCGTTCTATATGGGCATTGGACAAGCCGCTCAATCATCCGGAATCGGGGCAGATTCTGCGCAAGATTCTAAGATCTGCAGCCAGCTTGGCTGCGGAAAACTCTTTGGACTCAGCGGCAGATGAAGCGATTGAGATTCAACCTTATTCTGAAGAGTTTTTGCGCCGTGTGGGAATGGCGGAGGTTCCAGTCCTGCTCAGCGGTGAAACTGGAGTAGGTAAGGAGGTCATGGCGCGTCGGCTTTGCGCTTATTCTCTGCGCGCTGATAAGCCGTTTCTCAAGCTGAACTGCGCGGCACTCCCTGCGGAACTTGCGGAAAGTGAGTTGTTTGGATCGACCAAGGGTGCATTCACAGGGGCTCTGGTGGACCGGGCCGGTCGTTTTGAGACTGCTCATGGTGGGACGATTCTGCTGGATGAGATTGGCGATATGGATCTACGACTGCAAACGAAGCTCTTGCAGGTTCTTCAGGACGGAGAGATTCAACCACTGGGTAGCAATCGGACGATCAAAGTAAATGTCCGGGTTATGGCTGCCACTCATCGCGATCTCACGCGGGCTATTCAGGACGGAACATTTCGTGAAGATCTTTACTATCGGTTGAACGTGATCCGGATTGTCATTCCACCTCTTCGGGAACGTCGGAACGAAATTTTGCCCCTGGCAGATGCTCTTTTGGCACGGCACTCAACGGTCGGATCCAAGATACCGGTCATCAAGGGGGACCTGAAGAAGTTTTTGATGGAATATAGCTGGCCCGGTAATGTGCGGGAATTGGAAAACGTGATGCGCAGGTTTCTCGTCTACCAGGACGCCAAGATGTTAATCAAAGAACTTCAAGGTTCCGTGGTAGAGGTTGATTCCGGCGTTGCGTTGGCGAGTCCGGCAAAGCTATCTGAGCCTGTCCGGAATATGTACCAGCCGGAACAGGTTGATGCCGCTCCATTCAGAACGGGCGCGGAACGGCTTGATCGTCTCGCCGAAGCTTCTCGGGTTGCCGAAACCGAATTGCTGCTCAACGCTTTAGAAGCGTGTCGCTGGAATCGCAAACAGGCTGCTGCCTCTCTGAGTATCGATTACAAAGCGTTTCTATATAAGCTACAGAAGTATGGCATTGTTGAATCGAAGGTTAAGCGTCGCGAAATCAGCGCTTGAAGCTTAGGTTTCGGTTAGAATCCAGACGAGCCCGACTTTGTTGTGAATTGAAGGAGAACCTGCTTGTTCGACAATATCCGCGAAGACTGGCGCACCTATGATCGCCAGTGGAACCGGCAGGGGCTCTGGATCATGGTCGTATATCGGTTCGGAAACTGGCGCTATCGCATCCCACAGCGTTGGCTACGTTTGCCATTCTCTATTCTTTATAAATTTCTCAAGTTGGCGATGGATATCCTCACAGGTATCGATATGCCTTGTGAAGTAAGGCTGGGCAGGCGCTTCAGGATTGACCACTTTGGAGGTATCGTCATCAGCGGCGATTCGTCTTTTGGCGACGATTGTGTAATTCGCAACGGCGTTACGGTCGGCTTGCGGCATACCGGGCAGCGGGGTGCGCCGATTATCGGGAACCGTGTTGATATTGGCGCGGGAGCGAAGGTGTTAGGTAGCATCCGCATTGGAGATGATGTTGCTATCGGTGCGAACGCTGTCGTGATCACGGATGTGCCTGCAAATTCAATTGCTGTTGGCGTACCGGCGAAGATTCGCCCTCGCAAGACTGTTAAGAGCCACGCTCAGGTAGAGGATGACGGATTGCCGCCTACCGGCTCTCCTCCAACGTCAGGGGCTGGTTTGGTGGAATAACATGCGTTTATTCGAAGTTCTGAGTTGCCTGCTCGCGATTCCTCCGGTTGCACTTTTATTTTTCGTTTCACCTTCCCGAAAGACTTTTCTGTTGTGCTGTCTTCTCCCCCTGCTGGCTTTGACTGTGCATATTTTTTGGGAAGGTCCGCATTGGCAGATGTATCCGCTATACGTGGCCATTGGTATTTTGTTTTTGTTTGCAGCGATTATGCGAACGCCGTCTGGGTTGACGAGGGTGTTCGCGGGGATTCTCGTAATTCTGCTGGTGGGAGCCACAATATTTCTATCTTGGCTGGCTCCGATGTTTCGGCTTACTAAGCCTCAAGGACAATATTCGGTAGGGACTCGGATCTTTCATCTCGTGGATACGAACAGGGACGAGGAGAGTGGGCCATCTCCTAGCGGTAAGCGCGAGTTAATGGTTCAGGCCTGGTATCCGGCGGAGGCGCCGACCGGCTGGATTTTGCGCCATCGCAAGCTGGCTTTTTATCAACGACGAAAAGAGGTCACTTCGCGGGCTTCCTATCGGTCTGTTCTGCGTACCAACTCGTTTCAGGATGCACCGGTGTTGTCTGGTGGCGCGTATCCAGTATTGCTCTACAATCCTGGCTGGCAGGGGGAACGCACCGAAAGTACCTTTCAGATGGAGGAGTTGGCTAGTCACGGTTTTGTTGTGATTGCCATAGACCATACATTTTTTGGGGGCTTGGTCGAATTTCCAGATGGACGGGTTGCGGACTCAAAGAACGCACCGGAGATTGGTAGCTTTCTCCATTCCACCATCGATGAACAGTGGGCGCTCGGCAACAAATACGTCAATGTAGAGGCACGAGACGACAGCTTTGTTTTGGACCAGTTGCAGATCATGAACGAAGATGCTGCAAGCCCGTGGTTTCATCGGCTTGATTTCTCAAGAGTTGGGGTAATGGGCTTTTCGATTGGTGGAGCCGTAGCGGCTCAGACTGCGTATCAAGATCCGAGGGTTAAGGCGGCACTCAATATGGATGGTTGGACTTTTGGTGATGTAGGACCCAAGGGACTAAAAAAGCCCTTCATGATCATTTACGAGGATAAGGCGCAAACCATTCCAACAGCTGCTCAATTGACCACTGGCTCTAAGCCGGAGCTTTTGTACTGGCAGATGTCGGACCAGGATTATCGACAAGTTACTGGATCTATGAGGGAAAACGGCGGCTATCTACTGTTTCTGGAAGGCACCAACCACGTAGATTTTACAGACAGGTCGCGTTTCTGGTCGTTGGCGAAGATGTCTGGAAGAGGTTCGGTTGCCCCCGGCAGAGTTCACCGGATTCTCAATGCTTATACCCTAGCGTTCTTTTCCCATTTCCTGAGGGGGAGTCGTGAAGCTTTACTCCAGACAGAACCGAGCCCCTACAGTGAGGTTGAATTCCATCGCTTTATTGGGGAATCTAGCTTATCCGCTGATTCAAAAAGTAGATAGATCACATCAAGCATCAAGTTCAAGGTCTATGAGGTCTTAGTCGCCTGCAGATTCGCGCAAGCCTCGCCTGACGATTTTCTGGCTTTCAGCTTTTTGCAACTCCTGTTGCAGTCGTGTGGCCAGGCTTTCCACGTGTGGCTTTTTGAACATCGACACATGGTCGCCGGGAACGAAATTCACCTGGACACCTTCTGTGGCGATGGCACTCCACCCGAGAGTTTCATCCATCCCGGAGAAGTTGGGAACGTCAGCGGCCCGATACAGATTCAATTTACCCGGATAAGGGTTCGCAGATATGTCATACAAACCGTCAAGCGTGGAATACACGTTGTTGTAGGCGGCCTCTGAAAGCGACAGTCCGAAACGCCGATGCAGCCAGAACATGACACGGTGGTTTGCCGCATAAAACGCTTCCATGGTTGCATCCCAGTTGCGGCGCAAAGCTTCGTACATGTATGTCCAACGCTCACGCCAGGGGATGCGACTCATGCGGCCGAGATGAAATTTAATTTTCAACGCCATTCGCGAGAGGAAGAACTTTATTCCGGTAGGGGGTGTATGCCCTGGTCGCTCCGCATCAAAAAGCGCTACCAGTCCGACGGTATGTCCTGCTTCGCGGAGTTGACGGGCAATCTCGACTGTCAGCGTGCCAGCTGCGCACCAGCCGGCGAGATATAGTGGTCCGCTTGAGTAGATGTTTAGAATTTCACTGGCGTACTTGCGCGCACGGTCGTCCACGGATTGGGGCTCTCTTTCGTCTCCCATTTCTCGGACGCCGTAAATGGGACGATCCGGTTCGACGATTTCGAGCATGGCGCTGTAAAGCAAATAGGACTGGACAATGAAAATGGGAGCTGATCGTCCCTTGGGGCGGATCGGTACAATTACAGAGGGGGCAACTCCCTTACGTATTACGCGCGCGAGATCTCGGACGGTGGGTGCGTCAAACAGAAGTGAAATAGGGAGCTTAACGCGCAGTTCCCGGTCGATCTGAGAAAAGAGCCGGACAGTCAGGAGTGAATAGCCGCCATAGCGAAAGAAGCTGTCAGTCACTCCGACTGAATCATTGTGTAGTATTTCCCTGAAGATTCTAAGGAGCTTTTCTTCCAGATGGTCTGCGGCCTCTATCGATTTTGGCTTTTCGGCTGCTAACTGACCTGGGACTGATTCCGGCATGGGTAAAGCGCGGCGATCAATCTTGCCGCTCGTTGAGAGAGGGTATCTGTCCAAAGTGACGATCATGGCGGGTAACATGTACTCGGGGAGAGATTTGCCAGTAAATTCCCGTAGTTCTGCGGCGTCGACCTCCTTTCGGTTGGGGATGACGTAGGCGACGAGACGCGGCTCACCTGGGACATCTTCTCTGAGGATGACCACTGCATCGCTGAGTGACGGGTGTGATCTTAAGGTAGATTCGATCTCTCCTAGTTCAATGCGAAATCCACGTAACTTAACCTGATGATCTAGTCTTCCGAAGAACTCGAGCACGTTACCTGGAGCCAATCTGACAAGATCACCGGTACGGAAAATAGTCTTGCCTGGTTGATCTCCGAATGCGTCTGGGACAAATCTTTGTTCAGTCAGCTCGGGTCGTGCCACGTAGCCTGGACTGACGCCTATTCCCCCGATATAGAGTTCGCCCGGAACGCCGGGAGGTAGAGGATGCCCTGCCTGGTCCATTACATAGAAACTTGTATTTGGCATGGGCGGCCCCACAGGCACAAAACCTGAACCAGCGAAAATGCGTACCACTGCTGAATAAATGGTGGTTTCCGTGGGGCCGTAACAGTTCCAAAGCTCATCACCGAGCCGCACAAGGCTGTTGGCGAGTTCGCGTGGCAGAGCTTCGCCGCCAGAAATCATTTTGAGTTTACGCGACCCCTTCCAACCGGACGCTACCAGCATTCGCCAAGTCGCTGGAGTTGCTTGCAGCAAAGTGATCTCGTGCTTATTGATGAGGCGAGCAAGTTGGTTGGGGTCGACTGCATCCTGTCTACTGGCAAGGACAAGTTGTCCGCCGGAGCAGAGAGGCAGAAACATATCCATAGTTGCGATATCGAAGGAGATAGGAGCGACTGCCAACGTCCTATCAGTCTCCTGGATGCCGGGTTCACGCCACATGGAGCAGATGAGATTTAGTAGCGCCCCATGCGTGATTCGTACTCCCTTGGGTTTGCCTGTCGTTCCGGACGTGTAGATTGTGTACGCCAGATGGGAGGCATGAATTGCAGTAGGAAGTTTTGCTAGTGTGGGGACTGAAATGTCGTTCTTGGCTTCGCGGAAATTGTCTGCACGGA
>Ga0302140_10004567_pt1 | contig 17624 bp, 10 predicted proteins | sample I_Bog_E1_1_FD_202095 | JGI IMG/M metagenome (GOLD analysis project Ga0302140, IMG submission 202095) | Peat permafrost microbial communities from Stordalen Mire near Abisko, Sweden - I_Bog_E1_1 | ecosystem: Environmental > Terrestrial > Soil > Wetlands > Peat | place: Sweden: Abisko, Stordalen... | reverse complement strand
TGATTGAGTTGTGTGGTCCATAGTGAGTCTCTCCGTCGTGCTTCGTGTTCGGTTCGTCGCCGCGCGGTTCGCGTTGGGTGTCAGGCAATCAAACCGCTGCAAAATTCCCCGCCGCCGCGACCGTTCGCGGAATACCCGTACTCAGATACTCCTTGAGTCGCTCCAATAGCCGGTCCCGGTCAATCTTCGTCTGGTAGTCGTTGATGCCTGCTGCATTTCCTCGTTCGATATCGTCCTCGCCGACCAGCGATGTGAGAGCAATGATTGGCAGATGCGCCGTTCGATGATCCGCGCGAATGCGCCGCGCCAATCCAAGCCCATCCAGCCGCGGCATCTCGACGTCCGTTACCACAGCTCGCACCTTATCCAGGTTTTGGAGCAGCATCTCCCATGCGGCCTCCCCGTCTGGCGCCGCCAGCACAATGTGGCCGTCTTCTTTCAGGTAGCGGCTCACCTGCGCCCGAAAGAAGTCGGAGTCTTCCGCCAGCAGCACCACGGTTTCGGGTGCGCCCGCTGCTGTCGGTTGTTCTTGGGCTTGCTGCGCGGCCCACTCCGGCCATCGTGCGTCTACCAGACCGCAGAGGTCGACGATCAACGCGGTGCGATCGCGAATGATGGTGGATCCCGCCACGCCCTCCTGGCGGTGTGTCGTCTCATCGATTCGCGCGTTGGTTTCCACCACGTCCACAGGCATGGCCCCCAGCAGGCCAACCTCGTGGCCATGCACGTTAGCAATCATCACGGCGAGTTTCATGTCGTCGCCGATCGGCGCAACCTGCGCTGCATCGCTGAGCGTCACCAGGGGCAGCAAGCCCCCGTGATACTGCATCGTGCGCCGGCCGCCGATCGTCTCCACCTGCTTCTTCGTTATCTGCTCGATTCGCGATACCGCATCCAACGGAACACCGCAAAGCACGTCCGCGGAGTTGTGAAACAAAACAAAGGAGAGATTCTCGCCGGCCTCTTCCTCAACCGCCGCTTTGGCTCGCTCACGAGCGCGGGTCATGCGCGTCACCGCGTCCAGATTGGCCTTGCCGGCCAGTCCGGCAATGTCCAGGATCAGGGCCACGGACCCGTCGCCCAGGATCGTCGCCCCGGCATACTCTTCCAATCCCTTCAGGTGAGAGCCCAGGGGCTTGACGACAATCTCTTCGGTGTCATGAAAGCCGCCCACCACCAGCCCATACGTCTGCGTCCCGGTCGTCACCACGACTACTTCCAGTGCGCCCTCGTTCTTGCGCCCTTCGGCGATCTTGCGCGTTTGCAGCGGACCGGCCACGCGATCACCCGCAGATACTGGCGCCACTCCCAGCAACTCGGCAAACCGCATCAGGGGAATCAACCGCTCCCGCAACACCAGCACCTCGGCGTCTCCCACCATCTCAATGCGCGTCTTGGCCTGCCCGGGCGTCACGTGCCGCATCTCCTCCACGTTGATCTGTGGGATCGCGAATCGTTCGCCTTCCACAGAGACGATCAGCGACGGGATAATTGCCAGAGTCAGCGGCAGCTTGATGCGAAACGTCGTACCCTGCCCGAGTGCCGAGATGATCTCCACCTTGCCGCCGAGACGGTCAAGGTTGGTCTTCACCACGTCCATCCCAACCCCGCGCCCCGACAGGTCAGTCACCTGCTTGGTCGTGGATAATCCCGGAAGAAAGATCAGGGCAGTCTTGTCTTTGACCGACATCGCCTCAATCTGTTCCGCCGTAAGCAGTCCTTTGGACAGCGCCGCCTTGGCAATGCGGTCTGGGTCAATGCCGCCGCCATCGTCGGAAATCTCCACCACAACCTGGCCTGCTTCGTGGCGGGCATCGATCGTGATCGACCCCTGGCGCGGCTTGCCGGCGCGGGCGCGGTCCTCCTGTGCTTCAATTCCATGATCGACAGCATTGCGCACCATGTGCGTCAAGGGATCTGACAGCGATTCGATCAGGGTCCTGTCGAGCGCCACGTCCTTGCCCCGGATCTCCAACTGGATGTCCTTGCCCAACGCCGCAGCCACGTCGCGTACCAGGCGTGGGAACTTCCCGAACACATTCCCGATAGGCTGAAGCCGCGTTTGCATCACCACATCCTGCAACTCGGATGTGATCTGGTTGATGCGCTGCTCTGCGGTCTTCAGTGCCCGCGGGTTGTTCTGTCCGATTGAGGCTCGCAACTGGTTGCGTCCCAGCACCAGTTCGCCCGCCAGGTTCATCAGCATGTCCAGTGTTCCCACGCTGACCCGGATGCTGTCTTCCACCACCGCCGCAGGCGCCAGGGAAGCGGAGGCAGCAACAGCTTTTGCGACACCCTGTGCCGGTGCTAGAGGCTCGGCATGAGCATCGGGTGCCGATGCGCGCTCAACCTCGGTCAACTCGCTCACGGCTGCAGGAGCTGCAATCGTCGCGCGCGCTGAGGACTCCTTCTTCTCGGCGGAAGGCGCCACAACCCCACCTGGCGCAGAGAGCAATTTCACCTTGTCCCTGTTGTGCGGAAACAATGGAGAGATGTCCCCAGGCCCATACGCTGTCGCCAGAATCAACCGCAGTGGCAACTGCTTTCCGATGTCATCGTCCAGCGTGCCCACTGCCTCGAAACTCACCTCACAGTCCAGAATCTCTCCTGACGCAGAGAGAACCCGGAAGACATCCAGCACGTTGCGGCCCTGCCGCTCGATATCGTGGATAAGGTCGTACTCCACCGAGTACAGGTAAAGGCCGGATTCCCGCACCCGTTCATAGTCGAACCTCGACACGCACACCGGTGAGACACCGTCCAGACTGAGCGTCACGGTCTCCGTCAGTGCTGACTTCTGCTCCTGTGGCAGATAGGACGACATCAACCCGGTCAGGCTCATCATCAGCTCATCGATGTCGGCGTCGCCGCTCTCGTCGATGTGGTTCACCATCTCGCGTAATTGGTCGAAGGCCGCCAGAAGAAGATTCGTGATCTCGGCGTTGGGGGTCATCTTCTTTGACCGCACCATGTCCAATATGGTCTCTGCCTTGTGCGCCAGTTCCTTCACCTTGGTCAGACCAAAGAAGCCGCTGGCCCCCTTGATGGAATGGGCCGCGCGAAATACCTTGTTCACCAGCTCGACGTCGATCTCCGCGCCGCCTTCTTCAATGGCCAATAGGTCGGTCTCGATGGTGGTCAGGTGTTCTCGCGACTCGTTGATGAATTCCTTGATCAGTTCGTCGTCCAGGTCTACATTCACATCCATGACGACCTCCTACTCTTCTCTTCCACTGACATTCAGCCGTAGCGTCAACCGCATGCTCTGCAGCAGGCGGAAGATGTCGGGGCTCACGTTCGTCACGCGAACCTTACCGCCGATCGCAGCAAGACTGTTGGCCGCCGCAATCAGCAGGCCCATGCCGCTCGAGTCCAGCATCTTGGTGCTTGTCAGGTCGAACACCAGGTTGCGCGCGCCCTTGTGCAGCACCTGTTTCAATCCGGCCTGCAGATCCGGAACCAGCACTGCGGTCAAGTCACCCATCAATTGCACCGAACCTTGCAGATCCTTGTGGTCGATAACGAAAGCAGCCATCGTTCAATCTCCATTCCCTGTTCGCTTTTGCTTGTCAATCCAGATTGTGATCCGGTTCCCGCATCGATTGAACCGGAAACGCTCCCCATACAAGGCGTAAAGTCTCAGCCCGCGGCCGGATACCTCTCTTGTTCCCGTTCTCTTTTGCATTGCCTTTCGCCAGGCAAACCCCGCCCCTTCGTCGGTCACCTGTAACCGTATCCATGCGCGCCCAACCCGAAGTTGCAGCACAATCGACTTCGCAGCATCGTTCCCGTTCCCGTGATTCACCGCGTTGGCCAGGCACTCCCGCGCCAACAATTCAATAGGAAAGCAGCATTGCGGAAGACCGCTCGCCTGGAGCACATCCCGTATCTTCAGACAGAGCAACTCCGCTTCGTCCCTGCGCGAAGGGATCTTCTGTTCGAAAGAGACTGCGGCATGTTCCCAGGAAGAACTCATCGTTCCACCCCGACCAACAGCGTGTCGTCAGTTGGGCACAAGCCGGCCATCACCATGTCCACCACCGCGGGCACAACGTCGTGAAGCGGCGTTGCTCGCCGGGAGTTGCAAGCACCGGCCAGCCTCTGGATGCCTTCTTCGTAGGACCCCGCGGTCTCAACCAGCCCGTCGGTATAAAGGAACATCCGGTCGCCTGCTTGTAGGTTCAGGTCGGTTACGCCAAATTGAGCGTCGGCAAAGGCTCCCACCACGTCGCCCTCCTGCCGGAGAATCAACGGCTCTGGCCGGTCCAGATGTACCACAATGGCAGGTGGGTGACCGGCGTTCACAACCGTCAGCAGGCCCGTGCGATGGTTGAGCCGTGCATAGAGCAGTGTGAAGAAAGCGCCGGGTGGAAGAATGCGGCAAAGGGAGCCATTGATGGCGCTCACAATCTCAACCGGGAGGTTCAGCGGTCCGGCATATTCGTTCGCCAGCGCCTTCAAAGTCGCCGTCCAGAGAGAGGCCGCCAAGTTGTGCCCGCTCGCGTCCGCCACCAGGTAGTCCACAATGCCTTCACCGGCCCGGAATACGTCGTAGAAATCTCCCCCCGCTGCAAGCACCTGGCGAATCGAGACCTCGAAGCGCGCTTCCGGGAAGTCCTCGGCCTGCGGCATCAGGTTCTGCTGGGCGTCGGCCAACTGTCGCACCCGCTCGGTCTGGAGTTCGGCAAGCTGCTGATGAGCCTGCCTCAACCGCAGGTGTGTCCGCACCCGGGCAATCACCTCTGCACCGATAATCGGCTTTGTAATATAGTCCACGCCGCCAGCTTCAAATCCCGCCACCTTCGTCGCAACATCCTCGCTGGCGGAGATAAAAAGAATGGGCGTGGGAAACACTGAGGCTTCGCTTTGCAGCACTCGGCAAATATCGAACCCGCACCCATCCGGCAGGTTGATGTCCAGAAGAATCAGGTCGGGACGCTGCTCGCGGATTCCCCGCAAGGCTCCCTCCACACTCATTGCACTGGACGTCCGGAACCCGGCTCGCGCAAGCAGTCCGACCAGTGTGCGGACGATATTGATGTCGTCATCGACAACAAATACCAGCGGATAAAGGTCCCGTCCCTGCATGAAGAGCGTCTCCTGGCTTCCGAGCTCTAGACCGATTTCAAACTGGGGACTAGCCGTGAAGCCGATTCTCGTAGCCAAAACAGTTCAGCCTATCTATCGGATCGCCCCTCGATTCCTTACACTCTTCGCCTGCGGCGCACAGACCTGGACCGCGGGGTCGAGAGGGTTCAGCACCTGTACGCAGGCTGGAGACCCGGTCTTCATCGGGAAGTCGAGCACAATGCCGAGATGCTCAAATGCGCTGCAGAAGAGGTACGGTCATGCTGTTTTGCTGTAGTTGTAGAGCGGGTGCCTGCTGAGGATGAGTCGGGCGGTCGCCGTTGAAATCCAGCCGCCTTCGGCGGTCTGGTGACTCATCTCTCCATGCACGGCTCAGCCAACCCGTACGCGCCAGTTCGTCTATCGTTCGTCACCCCTCCGGACCACTGCCCGGAAGCATCGAGTTGCCTTCTTGTAAGTCCCATGAAGGCAGGAGTTTGACGACATAATCATTCTGGCCGCACACGATCGATGTATAAACGGGAAAGACCACTTCGGCGTGTCGGGCGAGCGCAGCAGAGGCCTGGAAATTTTGGCATTCTGGGAAATCTTTGTACGTGATTTTGTACGGAAGATTGGCAAATCGTTGCATTCTCTGCAATCTGGCATTCTCAGAATCGGTAAGTTGAGTGTTTCCAGCACGAAAGTCGGATTCGACTCCCTGCGGTGTTTGATTTCTCGAGGAAAGATGGGTTTGTGCCGCAGAAGGGGGCGACGCCAGCCAAGCCGCAATGGCGGGGATGATGAGACTCTCGTGACTACCAACTGCTAGGTACCATGCAGTGTTTCTTAATTCATGCGAAATCCCTAGTGCCGCATCGACAGTGCTCCGCAGGCGCCTTCACGTCGAGGGCCTATCGGGCAGATGACACAGCAACTATTGTCCGAGACTGGGCGGCTCAAACAACGATATGACGATCTCATTCAAGTCGAGGAAGCTATTGTCTTCGCCCGCGCAGCGCAGGTGTTGGACAGTCACACCATCGAGGTCATAGGATCTGAGTTCCGCGCCAGACGAAATTAGCCGCGCACCGCCGCGTCCCCGCCCTTGGGCTCTGACCAATTCAAACATTGCAGCTCTTATCCAAAAGCCGGCGAAGTTGATTTCGAGTACCCCGGATCCATGGCAGGGTCCCGCAGCCGGGCCATCTCCAGAGCCTGGAGCACGAAAGAGTTCCAGGCAAACACCCGGTGATATCCATAAAATGGATTCCCGGGATTGGTTGGCAAGTACTCCTGGCTCGTCGGAAAGTCCTCGTCTGTGTGGATTTCCGCCCACAGCCGGTTCGCAATAGCATGGTCTGCTTTCTGCCATCCATGCAACTTCCCGGTCACATAGCCGCAGATTTCAATCCTCATCCAGCTTCCGCCGTTGTAATAAATGCCGTCTGCCTCTTTATTCGCATAACTCAACGCGTAGGAGTCGCTCACCATCGGATGCCAGTCATCCGTAAAGTAACTCCACTCCTTCCCTTCCGGCGCACCAATGAAGATCGGCCTCACCGTGCCGCCTTCACCGGGATATGGGCAATCTTCCCTGCGCAGCATGACCGGGATGTGGTTCAGATGACTCACAACCATTTCATCCGTCAGAATGGGACGCTTGAAAAGCCAGAGAGAAAGAAACTCGGGAAAGATATCGGGGAAACCAATGGCATCGGTAATATTGCGTGCGGGAAAGAAGAAGCCACGCTTGGCGTCATAGTAGCTGCGATACTCCTGCTCCGCCTTGGCAATGTAACTTTCCGAGATGGATGCACTGACTTCCGGAATCCGAAGTTCGCGAATCACTCTAAGCAGCACGGCCAGCATGCCCTGGTTTTCGCACAGAATCCTGGTACCTTCAGGATAGTGAATCACGTCGAGCTGCCCTATCACGAATTGCGCCGTGCAGATAGCTTCGCGTTGAGGATCGTAAGTTGCCAGACAATACTCTGCGGCTCTCCGTACCTTATCCATCTGCAGCGCAGTGCCGAAGCGGCGGCGATTCAAAAGCGCCCACATCAGCCACAGCGGGGTTGAGTCGTTGGATTTGCGCTCCAGGTTGGCGATGTTCGGTTCCACCAGCGTATTGATGGCTCCGTCGTCGCCCTGATTGTCGGCCCAGGCAGTAAAGACCTTCTCGTTCAGCTCGCGGTTATGAATTCCATTCAGTGCGTAGAAGCTGTCGCGGAGATACATCTCACCTGCGGCCGAATACCAGATGCTGGGAGCCAGCATGGGACGAGGCTCTGCCAGTTCAGCATTCCAACTAAGCATCATCACATCTGCGTAGAGCACCTTCTCGGTCTCGCCGCCTTTGAAACCGAGCCCCTCGGCCAACTGGAGCTGACTTGCCTGCCGATACCCGCGAAGTGTGTCAGCAACCGCATCGCTTGCAAAGATGAATGACGTCTTGGTCTGCGAATGCCCCATCTCCAGCCGGTGGTACGGTTCTCGCCGGGTCGCTATCCGGGACAATTTGATATCTCGCACTTCGAATGACTGCTTGCCAGCGCTCTGGCCTTCTCTGGTGCCTGTGGCTTCGAAATCGGTAAGCGACAGCGCGATCGCTGCGCCTGTGCCCCGCAGCGTAGCCACCACAAACGTGTGATCGAACACGGAGAAAGTTCCGGGCGAAGCCGGCGCCGTATCATTGAACAGGGTCAGATCGCCAAGCTTATTGAGCTGGCCGTCTACATCCCATGCGTGAACCGATATCGGCGCCTCGGAGCGGTACTTGAGTTGCAGAGCATAGATCTCGCCTGCCTTTGCCGGAAACGGCAGCAAGACAAAATTCTTCTCGTCCCTTGGTGTGAGCTTGACGACTGCGCCAAGCTGCTCGATCTTTATAGCGCCGCTTCTCTTCCACAGAGAAGCTCCCGGGAGATCGACTGAATCTCTGGATCCCTCGCCAGTTAACTGAACCGTTGCCTCGCCGAATGTCTGCTCAATGTATGCGCCCTGCTTCAGGCGGTCGGTAACATGCGCAAGATAGTAGAGATTCAAGTCTGGAATGCTTGCTGGCGCCGGCTTGACAGGTGTCCCATCTCTCCGGATAATCCGGCTCCATTGATTGCGATACCCTGAATCTGTGAGCAGCCCAACGGTCACGCCGCCGGCCGTGCGGAAGCCCGCGGCGGGAAAGTATTCATGCAACGGTCCACCCTGGCAATCTGCCTGATCGAAGCTCCAGAGCTTGGCGGGCGAGGCTTCCGGCTCCAGTCGATTGGTCACCTGGTAGAGCAGCGCGTACATATCTTCCTGGTGTAACTGAATCGTCTTCCTTACCACTTGCGACGCCATAACTTCATAACTCACTTCAACAGAGACTGTTGTCCGCAGGTTGGAGAGCTTCATGACTCCGGTAAGTACGATGTGCTTTGCATCTCCGCTCCACGAGATAGCCTTCCAGTCATCAATCCGGTCTTCAAGGCTCCGCTCCCCGTTCTGAAAGATTGCAGATAGTTCGCCGCCTTGACTGTGCTGGGCGATGAGTTGATCGCGAAACAGGATTGTGACCCCATATCCACTTTGCGTATCCCCCGTCACCTTGAGGGAGACCAGCGCAGGCTCCGATGGTTGTGCTGCATGCAGCGTGACCGGCAGCAGGGATGCGGCCATTGTAAGTGCCGAAAGCCCGATAAACTCGCGGCGGTCCAAATCTCCCCGATGAAACATATCCTTGATTGCCTCGTTTTCTTCAGAGCTCTCTAACTCACGCCTGCTGCTGCTGAGGAAGGAGAGGCCGGTGACCGCTCAGGGCAGCGACGAAGCCGTTGCTGAAGGCGGGGGTTGGAAACTGGCGGCACGTTCGCGCTGCTTGCGAAGAGCCTCGTCGCGCTGCGCATCCACCAGTGTGTGGGTTTGCTGAGCCTCCTGCGCGGCTCTTTCGTTCTGGCCAAGATGTGCATAGACTCGGCTCAACTGATAATGTGCAGGCGCGAATTGAGGGTTCAGTGGGACAACATGCTCGAAGGCTTCCCGAGCCAGCGGCCAATTGAGCTGCGACTCATGAAGCTTACCCAGTTCATACCATGGATCGGAGGAACTCGGGTCCAATTGCGCCGCTCGTTCAAGTGCGAGGATGGCCTCGGATTCGCGGCCCAGGCGGCTGGCCAGGAGGCCGAAGTAATACTCCAGCAGGTAATGGCCGGGCAGCTTGACCCGCGCCTCTTCCAGTACGTGAATAGCCGCATTGTCGTTGGCTTCCCGGGCATAGGTCTGCGCGAGTCCCACATAAGCGGCGTCCAGTTGAGGATCGGTCTCGAGTGCAGCATCGAAAGCCTCGCGCGCCGCGGGGTAGTTTCCCTTGACCATCTCGACCGCGCCTAGCCGCAGTTGGAGGGGAGCAGTTTCGGATGTCTGCCCCATGCCAGTCTGAACAACCTGGATCGCTTCGTCGTAGCGATCCATATCCATCAGCAGGCGCGTGTAATCCAGGGTTCGATCCGGGTTGGTGGGGTCGGCTACCAAGGCAGCCCGATAGGCTTCGAGCGCCTCAGGAACTTTTTGCTGCGCTTCAAACGACGATCCAAGAAACATGAGCGCGTCCGCATTCGCCGGTCGCTCTGTATGCAAGACCGTAAGAAGCGTGGACGCTTCGCCAGCCTCACCGCCATAGAGCAGGCCAAGCGCCAGATTGTAACGATTCTCCCAGGAGGGATCGAGCCCGGCAATTCGCCGGAAACAGTGCGTCGCCTGCTTGTTGAATCCATGCTGGCTCAGCAGGACGGCAATCGAATACTCGCGAGCGGATGAGATTTGATTGGCTTCCTCCAAACGCCCGAGACGGCTGGTCGCATCATCCATCTTTCCCACGCGAACGTCCGCATCGATCAATGCAGCGCTGGCATCGGGGTCGTTGTCGACTAACTGCCCCGCTCGCGATGCTTCTTCCAGCGCCTCGGCATCGCGGCCCATGGCAAGCCACAGCAGCATCAGATAGTCATGGGCAAACTTGTCGTTTGGATCCAGGCGAGACGCTTCCCGCAATTCCGGCTCTGCGTGAGAATAGTCCTTGGAATTAAGCAGATTAAAGCCCAGATTCCTGTGCGGCGCCGCTTGCCTTGGCTCAAGCCGGATCGCAATGCGATAGGAGCTGTCAGCCTCATCGATTTGGCCGAGTTCGGTCTCGGTAATCCCCAGCAAGTTCTCGATGGTCGCATTGCGGGGTGCGATGGTGTGCGCCTGTTTAAGCTTGGCCAGCGCTTGATCCAATTGCCCTGCGCGCATCAGCCTCACTGCTTCCTCCAATGCCGCTGGCTGCGCCCTCAGTGGCCCGGCCACTGCAGCTGAAACAAGCGCATAAGCCACAATCTGGCGCCATCTCATTGCTTGCCTCCCCCGCTTGGCGCACCCTCATGCGCCGCGTCCTCGGCAGACGGAACGGCATTGTTTTCCCTCTTGATTGCGCGTACCGCGTCGAAAGCCTGGGCCGCTTGTTCGGCCTTGCCTTCTGCGCGAAGAACCAAAGCAAGCTGATAATGCGCGGAGGCATCCTGGTCATGCGTCAGTCCGCGCTTCAGTACTTCCTCGGCACGGCCGTAATCCTTTTGCATTGCGTATGCCCGGCCCAGTCGCGCATAGGCAGGCCAGAGATCGGGTTTGCTGCGGATCGCCGATTGAAGATACGGAATCGCTTCAGCGGCACGCTCTTCGGCTACAAGAACTGTGCCAAGTTCAGCCTCGGCCTCGGGGTGGCCGGGGCTGAGTTCCAGTTCGCGGGTCAGTTCCTCGACCGCATGGTCCGCATCGCCCTGCTTCCAGTAGAGGTGTCCGAGCCAGAAATGAACGCCGGCAAGATCCGGCAGCGCAGCGGCCACGGCAAGATACTCGGTAAGTGCCTTGCCGTCCTCCTCTCGACTGACATAGAGCTGTCCGAGCAGTTGGTGCACATGATAGGAATCGGGAGCTACCGCCAGCAGACGGGTCACTTCCGCGATGGAAATATTGCGCCGCGCCACAACCAGGTCGTAACGCGCGGCAAGATCGTCGGGATGGGTCCCGAGCCAGCGGAGGAGCAACGGCTCGGCATCGTCATAACGGTGCTGATGAAGGGCAATCATTGCTTGTGCCAACAGGCTCGCGGTCGAGCCAATGCTCGTCCGCACGGTAGCAATCCGTTGGTACGCTTGCATCGCGGCGCTCTGGTCGCCGGCCCGGGAGTACAACGCTGCCAGGGCAACTTCTTGAGCCGGGCTGGAGACGCGGTCCGCTTCCAGCCTCTGTGTCGCTTCGCTGCACAACGGCAGCAGTGCGGCGTCCGCTTTCTCGCGCGGAATCTCGTTCTCTTCAGGCAACCCCAATGCATCCAGCGCCTCGCTCGGATCAATTGCGATGGCCATATCGATGCGCGAGAGGCCCTCAGCCTGGTGCCGCGTCAGAAGCAGTATCTCTCCGCTCAGAGCCAACGCCGCGGCTGACCGCGGAGCCAGTTTCATGGCTCGCTCAACCTGCTCCTGCGCTTCGCCCAGCTTGGCTTGCTCGACGAATGCCTTCGCCAGTTCCAGACGAGCGTCCGGCGAGTGCGGATCGCGTTCGATGGCGCGGCGAAAATGGCCTTCGGCCTTGATCCAGTCCCGCTCCTCCGCGTAGTGCGATCCGTAGATGAGGTCGGAGAGCGCAGTCCCCGAGGCCGCTTCCAACAGCTGCTCTGTCTGTTGCGTGGCCGCTTTGCCATAAGCCTCGCCGCGCGCAAACAGGAGATCGGGATCGTCCGGAAACTGCGCTGTTGCCCTTCCCAATTGAACCAACGCCGCATCCATCTGCCCCGCGTCCCAGAGTGCCGTTCCCAGCCAGCTCTGCGCCAGCTTTTCTGTCGGGTCTTGCCGAATCGCCTCGCGCAAGAGAACGGCGCCCTGCGCCGGGTGGTTCAGTCTCACCTCGTCAATTCCCAGCCAGAGATCCACGCCACGCATTCCCGGCCTCAGCTTTTCAGCAGCAGTAAAAGCCTTTGCGGAGTTCTCGAATTCTCCGTGAGCGTAGTAGACCAGCCCCAGGTTTACTTGAGCCTCGGGCAATCGGGGCTGAAGCCTCAGAACTTCCTTGTATTCGCCCACTGCATCCTCAAGCCGGCCCTGCTGCTGCGCCTGCTGGGCAGCCGCGAAGTGTTGCTGTACCTGTGTCTGAATCTGTGAATTCACAACCTGCGCGGCGCCGCCCGACGAGAGCACGAATGCAATCGGAATCAATGCGGCGAAAATCGGAAATCGCCGGCTGCGGATGCGAAACATGGATTGATGGTAGATTATTTTCACGTCATTGCATGCCATTGCGCGATCCTGTACGGTGTTTTTTCTAGTGGACCGGTCGTACCGCTGTCAGGGTTGTGTAGCGAGCAACTGTACAACACTCCCGGACCTCGCTGAAGAGGTCCGGGAGTGTTGGATTGTTTCGAACGTCGGACGTAACAGGGCTGGTTTTGCCCGTTGGCGTCAGAAGATGACCCGCAAAGAGCCCTGGACATTTCTCGGGCCATAGGCAAGGCCCGAAGCGTTGCCGAAGTTTGTGTTGGTGTTGATCAACGGGCTGCAGTAATGGTTTTGCTTGGTGGGGCTGCAACTCACTGACGTGTCAAAACCGGTGAATTGGTGCCGGTTGAAGAGGTCGAAGAACTCCACGCGGAAGTCGGTGTGGACCCGGTCGGTGAACATGGGGATGGCCTTGGTGACGTTGAAGTCCTCGCTCTTGTTGAAGAACTCGCGGACGCCAAGGGCCTTGGGCGCGTCGCCAAAAGTGTAGCTGGCGGCGGGAGTAAAGGCAGCCTGGTTCAGGAGGCGGCTCTGGCCCCAAACATACTTGCCGTGCAGCGCGCCAACACTCTGTCCGGAAACGCTGTTGGGACGGGCGTTTGAAGCGCCGGTTGCGCCCTGGGGGCCGGCGAAGATTCCCGAGGTCCAGTTCGACGAGGATACGCTGAGGGGGGTGCCGCTTTGATACTTCTGGACGGCGGCAATCTTCCATCCACCGGCCAGCACATTGACAACTCCGCCCTGATTGGCAAACCGCTTGCCCTTGCCGAAGGGAAGGTCGTAAGTCCAGGCCAGGACCACGCGCTGCGGAATATCAAACGAGCTGAGAGCCTTCTCGGCCTTCAGATTGTAGACGTTCTGTGCGCCGGCATTCCCGTTCCCTTCCCAGCCGGCCTCGCTCGGATACTCCGAGTCGGCATTGGTCAGGTTTTTTGACCAACTGTAGCTGGCCAACACGGTCAGCCCGGCGCTGGTGCGCTTGGTTGCCTGAACCTGAAGGGCATTGTAGGTGTAATCGCCGAAGGGATCGTCCATGGTTGCTGAATCCACCGAGACGGTTCCATACTGCGGGAAGGGACGCAGGGCCTGAGAGACGGAGCCGCTGAACCCCGAATAGGGCGAGGCAACAGTAGGAAGTGTCGAGCAGGATGGACCAATCGGTATCTTGTTGACGGTACCGCCGATTGTGCCGACACCTTGTGCGCCGATGTCGTTCCCTAGACAGGCTCCTCGCGACATGTTGACCGGATTGCCCTGGTTGGGGTCATGCAGGAATGACTGCAGGTGGTCGCCGTGACCGCCAACGTAGGCCACGTCCACAATGGTCTGGAAGGGAAGCTGCCGCTGCATATCCAGGGTCCAGTTTTGGATGGTGCCGGGGCGGTCAACCTTCGACTCGATGAAGAGAGCGTTGCCCTGCCCATTCATGACTGTCGGGTCGATGAAGGGCGGCAGGTTACCTGGATAGGCGCTGATCTGCGAGAGCACAGCGACCGGTGCCTGATTGCTGGCCGCGTTGGGGTATGTGTAGCTGGAGAAGAAGCCCTGGCTGTCGTTTTCGGCGAAGCCGCCCACACGCTGGGTGGAGAAGTAAATGCCGTAGCCGGCGCGGAAGACGGTGTTGGGATCGGGCGAAAAGGAGAGGCCCACGCGCGGACCGAAGGCCTTTTTGAAGATCGACTGCGGGGAGCTGCCGCCGAGGCGTCCCGTGCCGCTGCCTTCGAAGACGTAAGCGCCGGGAAGGCCGCCCGCCCCGGGGTTCGCCAGGGTTGGGTCCACATAGGACATCCGGTTCTGCGCCTCGGTCACCGGGATTGGCATGTCATAACGCAGGCCAAGGTTGACGGTGAGCTTGTTGTCGATCTTCCAGTCGTCGGCGCCGAAGACGGCAACATACTTGGCGCGCCATCCGTTGATCTGGGGAATGTCAATATACGCATTGGAGGCTGCGCCGAGATAGAAGCTGGCGAAGCCAAAGCCTGAGTTGCCGTCGGTCGGAGTGCTGGTGGGGCCCTGGGTGAAGTTGAACTGGCCGGCACTGCCGGTCAGAATATTCAGGTTGAACTGCGCGGCGCGGAATTCGCCGCCAAACCGGAAGCTGTGACGGCCCTTCTGCCACGAGACCGCGTCGTCGTATTGAAAGACATTGTCGTTGAAGCTGCTTGCGCCATCGCTGGGGGTGTTGATGCCACCCTGGGGATAGTTGTATTGGAAGCGAGGAAAGACCTGGTTGCCTACGCCTTTAAGGCCGAACTTGGTTGCCCAGTCGCCCCCATATCCGCCCTCGCCCGAGCCTTCGACCCGATGGCGGCGCGTGAAGCCGGCGTTGAAGTGGTTGAGCATGGTGGGCGAGATGAAGTAGTCATAGCCCAGACGCAGATATTTGTTGCCCTGCGTGTTGCCGCCGTCGAAAAGCGGCCCCAGGCTTTGGGTGCTGATGTAAGGCATGTTGCCGGTGAAGTAACTGGCTGAGAACTTATTCTTGGCGTTGATATTCTCGTCCATGCGGATGGACCACATGTCCGCCTGCTCGTGGTTGGAACTGATATCAGTGATGTTGTCGTAAGGGCTGGTGGCGCTGGAGGGGGCGGAGGGCATCACCTTCGAGGCAGCGACAAAAACCGGATCGGGAGCCTCGGTGATCTTGTTGTTCGCGTAAGCCTGGCAGGGTTGTCCCTGGTTGGCGCCAGTGCAGGTCGTGTAATCGTAAAGCTGGATGGGCTGGATGATCTGGCCGCCGATGGTGATAGGGGTCAGAATGGCCGAGAAGTCGCCGCCGAGCATCGCCTGCGTGGGCGCCGATTGGAGCGAGGTGCCCCCATTGACCTGGCGGAAGCCCTCGTAATTGAAGAAGAAGAAGGTCTTGTCTCTACCGTTGTAAAGCCAGGGAACGCGCACCGGCCCTCCGACGCTTGCGCCAAAGTCGTTCTGGGTGTCGAGAGGCTTGGTTGTTGTTCCGGCCCCGAAGACGGCGTTTTGGTAGTTGTTGAGCCAGCTGTCGGCGTCCACGGCGCGGTTCTTGATCAAGTCGTAAGCCGACCCGTGAAGGCTGTTCGTTCCTTGCTTGGAGGAGAGATTGACCACGCCGCCGCTGGCGCTTCCAAACTGGGCGTCGAACGTGTTGGTCATGACCTTGAACTCGGAGACGGCCTCAACGCTGAAGCCATAGGTCACCTGCATGTTGGCCGATGCCAGCTCGGTGGTGGCGCCGTCGAGCAGGATGTCGCCACCGCCCTGTTGTCCGCCACTGAGCTTGAAGGCTCCGGCGGGTGGCGAGGAGGGGTTGTTGCTCATCGAGCCTGCGAATCCGGGCGAGAGCGCCGCGAATTCCAGCGGGTTGCGGATCTCACCGCCGAAGGGCAGCGGCAGTGATTCCAGTACCTGAGGCGACATGGAGAAGCCGACATCGGAGGATTCGGTCTCCAGGTGCGAGGCGTCGCTCGTCACGGTCACCGTAGCCTCCGCGGAACCGACCTTCAACTGAGCCGCGACGGTGGAAGTGCTGGCCACCTGCACCACGATGCCGACCTGCTCGAAACTCTCAAAGCCGGCAGCTTTGACCTCCAGTTTGTATGTTCCCGGCGGAAGCTCGGGGAATGAAAACAGCCCATCGGAAGTCGCCGCGCTCTCATACTTGCTGCCGGTGTTGGTCTCCGTTAGAGCGAGGGACGCTCCGGGAATAATTGCGCCGGTTGGGTCCGTTACCACGCCTGCCAATGTTCCTCTGCCCGATTGAGCCAGGCCGGGGATGCCGGCTAACAAGCCGGACAGGACCAACAGCAGGACCGCAAGCCGCCACGGTCTTTGCGCCGTTCGATTTCGTTGCATCATTGTAAGTCTCCTTGTGAACATGGTTCTCAGGCCTCCGAGGTGTGTCCGGTGAAACTTGCGGCGGGGGAGGTTTTGCTCGCCGCGTCCAAACCCCGAGAGATTTGGCCAGCCACCCGGATGGATAACAACTGCAACAGCGCAATCACTGGTAAGGCGTATTTCAGCGCTGCATTTCCCGACCATCCGTAAGCGATGGCCAGGAATAACCCGCATCCCAGGCAGCGCCCCGCGAACAGTCCGATTTCGTGGTTGAAGATATAGGCGTACTCGTTGCGCGATTCCATCCGCGAGACCGCATCGATCACCTGGAACTGAATGGGATAGTAAGCAAGATCCAGCAACGGCTTGGCCAGGATGAGACAGCCGATGAAGACCAGCACGCCTGCGGCGTTGAAGAGCAGCGTATTGACGACCGAACCGAGAAAGAAAAGCAAAAGCCCGACAGAGAAAACGAGAATGCGATGCCTGGGCGCGGCCGTCCTGCCGACAACATAGAGGAGCCCTGCGGAGACGACACCACCGATGGCCTGCGTTGCGCCAAGTGTGCCTTCCTGCCCTACCAGCAGCATGATCAGCATGGCCGGCGCCGTAACAATGTACCCTTGCGCCAGGCCCTTGAGCAGCGCCAGTTGAAGCATCCGCCACCATAGCGGATGAAAATGAAAGAAGACGAAGCGGTGGTGCGTTGGATTGCGGAAGGTCCCTCGTTCGAGAATGGCCGCGGCCAGAATCGTCAGGCCAAAAACGACCATTGCGACTGCGTGGTAAGCACGGTTCGGAATGCCGCCCAGCCAGCCATACAGAGTGGTGCCGCTGATAAACCAGCCGATCAGCGCCGGAACCACAACGGCGGCCAGCGTGGCAACGAACATCTCCACGCCGTAAAAATAATTGCGGTTGCCGTCATTGGTCGCCGTCAGTGCCAGGAATCCGCGGTTGGCCCAAAAGAGTCCCGTGGCTAGTCCCATCGTGAAGCCTGACGTTGCGACGCCGATGGGGGTGAGGATGCTCAATTGCATCATCAGCATCATCGCCACGCCCGACAGCAGCATGCCCGCGGCGTAGAGATGTTTTGCGCCCAGCCTGCCCAGCAGCTTGCCATTCAGATAGAAGGCCAGCGGCGTGGCCGCGTAAATGGATAACTGATAGGTGACCACCTTGGCCACGGCCCGAGAGTTACGCATGACATACGCCGCCACAAAAATCTCGATGACCGGCAGCACCAGCGCATACATCATGTTGGAAACCATCAGTACCTGCATGGCGCGGGGACATTGAAGAAAGACTTCCACTTCCCTGCGCAGGCGGCTCATGGCTTCGCTCCCGGCGCCGGAGCAAGACTGGCGAGAATGCTCGCTAACGACAGATGTGCGGCGCAGATCACGCTGTCGGCCGCGCCATAGTAAATGGTCAGCTGATCGCCATCCACAAGGT
>Ga0302140_10004566_pt1 | contig 17625 bp, 19 predicted proteins | sample I_Bog_E1_1_FD_202095 | JGI IMG/M metagenome (GOLD analysis project Ga0302140, IMG submission 202095) | Peat permafrost microbial communities from Stordalen Mire near Abisko, Sweden - I_Bog_E1_1 | ecosystem: Environmental > Terrestrial > Soil > Wetlands > Peat | place: Sweden: Abisko, Stordalen... | reverse complement strand
TGAGTCGGATCAAAGGGGACAGATTATGGCAAGGGGAAAAGCTTCTCTGCTGGAAAGCGCTCTGGTACTCGCGCTCATGGGAATTGTGGCCGGTGCCATCGGAGGCCTGGCAATTGGCATAGTAACCGGTCCTAAGTCGTCGACGACATCGTCCGCCGCTCACTAGGCGCCGGGTCGAGGCCGTGCCCCTCTGTGCGATACTGAAGCCATGCAGTCTCCGCTTCAATCCCCCAGCGCGGCTACCGACCCCAGGTCGGTAAAGGTGCATCTGAGTACCGGCGCGGGTATGGACATCGCCTGGGCCGACGGCCACTTTTCCCACTACGAATTTGCCTACCTCCGCAATGCCTGCCCCTGCGCCATGTGCAACGAAGAGCGCGACAAAACTGGACGCAAGCCCGGCGAGCCAGTCAAAATTCCAACCGGCGCGCTGCCCATGTTCAAGGCCGCGGCCCGGCCTGTATCAGCCGAAGGCATGGGCAAGTATGCCATTCGCTTCAAGTGGAATGACGATCACGACCTCGGGATTTATTCCTGGAAGCTCCTGCGTGAGTTTTGTCCTTGCGACCAGTGCAAAGCCGCGTTGACCGCCGAAGCGCAGGGCTGAGCAGTCGCCATGCAAGAAGGCAAGTTCAGCAAAACCGCGCGCCGCGTGGCCATCCGCCGCGCCGCCCACCAGCTTCTCGACGAGCCTAAGGTGCTGGACGATCCGCTGGCTTTGCGCATTATTGGCAGCGAGGCGGAAGCAGAACTTCGTTCGAATCCCAAAGAGCATCACGCTTTCTCGCGGGCCTTCCGCGCCTTCATGGCCGTCCGCAGCCGCTTCGCCGAGGACGAACTTGGCTGCGCCGTCTTGAATGGTGTGAAGCAATACGTCGTGCTCGGCGCCGGCTTGGATACATTCGCCTATCGCAATCCCCACCCAGCATTGCGCGTCTTCGAGGTGGACCATCCTGCCACGCAAGCCTGGAAGCGCGAGCAACTACAAGCCGCCGATATTGAGATTCCTGACTCTATGACTTTCGTCCCGATCGATTTCGAGCGGCAGACACTGGCCGGCGGGCTGGCTCAATCCGGATTCGATATGACCGCGCCGACATTTTTTTCCTGGCTGGGAGTGACGCCGTACCTCACCCGCGAAGCTTGCATGGCTACGTTGAGTTTTATTGCGAAAATGTCGGCGGGAAGCGGAGTTGTCTTCGACTTCGCGGTCGATCCAGCACTACTAAACGCCGGCCAGAGACAATCCCTGGAAGCTCTCTCCGAACGCGTTGCTCGCTACGGCGAGCCCTTCCAACTCTTCTTCGACCCGGCCCAGTTGCAGGATGAGCTGAAATCTCTCGGCTTTCACCGCACCGAGTTTTTGCAAGGCAAAGAGCTCAATGCCCGCTATTTCAAGGATCGCAAAGATGGACTCATGGTGCGCGGCAGCATCGGGCATCTGGTGGCGGCCTGGCTGTAGTTCCCCATACGCTGACCGATGATGGTCCCACGCAATCCTGTAAAATTACTTCATCACTCCCGGAGCCACTTCCGCATTGTCTTTTCTCGATCAACTCAACCCGCAGCAACGCGAGGCCGTCGAAACCGTCGACGGGCCGGTGCTCATCCTCGCCGGCGCGGGCAGCGGTAAGACCCGTGTCATCACCTATCGCATCGCTTACCTGATCGAGCACGCCGGCGTGATGCCCGAATCCATCCTCGCGATGACCTTCACCAACAAGGCCGCCGCCGAAATGGCCGAGCGCGTCGAAAAACTCGTCGGTGGACTCAGCATCGCCAAGCCCGTCATTTCTACCTTTCACTCTTTCTGCGTGCGCGTTCTCCGCCGCGACATCGAAGCCATGCAGATCCCTTCGGCCACGCCGGGTAAACCGCCTATCGGACACACAAAAAAGTTCGTCATCTACGACGAGAGCGATATGCAATCCGTGGTCAAGGGCGTCATGAAGCGCCTTGGCCTCGACGACAAGCAACTCACGCCGCGCACCGTGCTCTCGCGAATTTCGTGGGCGAAGAATCACATGCTCGATCCGCAGGAACTTTATCTGCAATCGTCCGATCCGAAAGCAGAGAAGATCGCGCACCTTTTCGCGGAATATCGCAAGGAGCTACTCAAGGCCAACGCGCTCGACTTCGATGATCTTCTTCTGGAAGCGACACGACTTTTGAAAACCGCCGCGCCCGTGCGCGAGTATTACAACAAGCGCTTTCAATATCTGCTGATCGACGAATATCAGGACACCAACCGCCCGCAGTACGAACTCATGCGCATGCTGGCGGGCGAGCGCCACAACGTATGCGCCGTCGGCGATGAAGATCAATCGATCTATTCCTGGCGCGGCGCCGATATCCGCAACATTCTCGAATTCGAAAAAGACTTTCCCGAGGCAAAAATAATTCGGCTCGAACAAAACTACCGCTCCACGCAGAATATTTTAGGAGCCGCATCGGCGGTGGTCGCGAATAACCTTAAGCGCAAAGGCAAGAACCTTTGGACATCACGTCAGGGTGGCACAAAAATTGGCTACTACGAAGCCCCCGACGGAGAAAACGAAGCGCTCTTCGCCGCTGACCACACTGCTAAATATTTGCGCGAGGCCGCCGGACGCGGCGAAACTCCGCGCGCCGCCGTGCTCTACCGCACCAACTCTCAGTCTCGTCTCTTTGAAGAAGCCATGCGCCGCTACGGCCTGAAATACAAAGTCGTCGGCGGATTTTCTTTCTACGAACGCGCCGAGATCAAAGACATGATCTCGTACCTGAAAGTCATTCAAAATCCGGATGACTCCATCTCGCTCTTACGCGTCATCAACACGCCAACGCGCGGCATAGGCAAGGGCACGATCGACGTCATCGAACGCCTCGCCCTCGAAACTGGCTTGTCTTTGTGGGGCGCGCTGGGAGAGGCCATTCGCCGTCAACTCCTGCCCCAACGCGCCCTGGCCGCGCTGAAAACTTTCCAGCAGCTGATTTTGGATGCTCAAGCCATCCTCTCGGGCAGATTCGTCGAGCAACTGGGCGCGGACGCCTCGTCCGCGCAGCCGGAACCACCACCGCCCATGCGGGGACAGCCGCCCTCGGCTGTCCAGCAGGGCGAAGCCCTGCCGGCTATTGCTGCCGCCGCCGACTCGCTCCCCGACGATGCCGCCGCCTTCGATCCCAACGAATTCGAAAATTTCTCCTTCGACTTCGGCGCCGCAAGTTCCGATATCGTCGCGGAAGCCGAGACGAACGCCGATGCTGCCGTCACTGACTTCGCGCCCGCTCCAATAAACACCGATCCAGATACCCCCAGTCCATTCGCCACCGGTCCTTCCACCGCCGACCTCCTCAAATTTCTCATCGACCGCACTGGCTACATCAAACTGCTCGAAGCCGAAGATACTCCGGATGCATTCTCCCGCATCGATAACCTGCACGAACTGGTCAACGCGGCCATGGACTCACGCGACCGCGGCGAAACTCTCGACCAATTCCTCGATCACGCCGCCCTCATCAGCGATGTCGACGACTACGACGAGCGCGCGCAAATCACGCTCATGAGCCTGCACGCGGCCAAGGGCCTCGAATTTCCTCTGGTCTTTCTCAGCGGCCTCGAAGAGGGATTATTCCCGCACTCGCGCACCATGCTGCAACCCGACGAAGTCGAGGAAGAACGCCGCCTGTGCTACGTCGGCATGACCCGCGCCATGGATCAACTCATCCTGACCCGCGCCGTCTACCGCCGCCGCTACGGCACTGACCTGCCCGAAGCCAGCGTCCCCTCCCGCTTTCTGGAAGAAGTCCCCGCGCCCCTGATCGAAGAGTTGGGAACCCGTCGGGCCATCTCGAATCGTGGAGCGGCGGACGCCTTCGTCCGCCCGGGTGGGCGAAGCCCCGCAGCCCACGATTCCGACCGTCATTACTCCTACGAAGACGAAGACCAAAGCGCAAGCTGGCAAACTTCGCGTGGGGACGGACGCATTCGTCCGTCCAGCGGGGCGAAGCCCCGCAACACCGCCCCAGCCAAGCCCTACAACTCCATCGAAAACATCGCCGAGTTTTTCGCGAGCCGCGGCAAGAAGTTCAGCATCCCGAAAACGCCCGTCGAAGAGCCCTCCGGCAAGCGCGGATTCCGCCCCGGCCAGAAGGTCCGCCATCCCAAATACGGCGAAGGCACTGTCTATCAGCGAGAAGGCGAAGGCGAAGACTCCAAGATTACTGTACAATTTCCTCGCTTCGGCTTGAAGAAGCTGGTAGAGAAATACGCCCAACTGGAGCGCGCATAAAGTTCCCTTAGACCGCCAGTGAAAGGCGGCGAAGATTTCCCGGAGTCGAGTCCATGAAAAATATGAGATTTCTGATGACGGTTTTATTGTTGGGGGCGCAGTTTGTCCTCGCGCAGGGGAAGCCAATTCGGAGCCAGAGGCGTCCGTCGGAGCAGGCCGCCGCACTCTCGATGGAGCCCCAGGCGCAGCCGAGCACGGAATACTTCTCCATCCTCGATGGCACTCCGAAAGGCCTCTGGCTGCATCACGACACTGAAGTGGGTACGGGCAAGCCGATTGACGTCTATCAATTCGCCATCGAGCTGCAAGTCCTAAACTCAGACGGAGACTTTGAACCCGAGGGTCTGATCATTAACAATTTCTACACCGCGAGAGCGGTGGAACCAACGCGAGCCATGAATCCGCACAACGCGCGCGATTGCAAAATCTGGAATGAGTACGTACTGAGCCAAATCGCGACCCGCAATCCTGCGGACGTAACTTGGCCCTATATCGAATTCACCACCGCGATGGGCGCGCGTACGGTTCAAACCAACGAAGACGGTCAAGTGTGGTGGAGCGATGATATTGAGTGCTGGGGATCGCAAGACCGCTTCCCGCCCTTCTGATGCAGGTAGAATAGAATTCTCATTGCGATCCGGGACGAATCTGCAACCCGCAATAAGAAAAGAAACTAAGAAGAAGAGGACAAGTTAAGAATTCATGGCAAACACAGCAGAACTCACCAAAGAAGAACGCAAGAAATCAAAACGCACCGCCCGCAAAAAGGCCAAAGCGGAGAAGCCCAAGAAGCCTCGCGATTACGCGCGCGGATCGAAGAAGCGCAAAGTTAAGAAATTAGCTCGCGGCCAGTCGAAACGGTAAAGCAGCATTTGGCAATAGGCAGTTGGCATTTAGTCGGCAAGGTTCGTAGTACATCACGGAACTCGATCTGGCTAAATGCTAACTGCTAATGCCTAAGAGCTTTTCTCAGGAGACAACCAACTCTTGTCACCCTCGCCCACGGAACCCGCCGCAACGGTCTACACCTCCGACAACCAGCTTTTCTGCTGCAAGTCGATCGACAAGCTGATCACTGAATCGGAGGCTCCCGGCCAGCGCCTGCAAAAAACCCTGGGCCCGTGGTCGCTGACGGCGCTGGGCATCGGCGCCATCATTGGCTCGGGAATTTTCATCCTTACCGGCACAGCCGCCGCGGGCGAATATTTTCAGGCTCCCTCCATCCTGCATGCGCAGGCGCTCGACATAATCATTAACTTGCTGCGCACCGGCAGCACCGCGGGCGCGCTCATGCACGGACGCCCGCCCGCCGGACCATCGATTGCGATTTCGTTTTTCCTGGTCGCCATCGCTTGTAGCTTCGCAGGCTTGTGCTACGCCGAGCTCGCTTCCATGATTCCCATCGCCGGCAGCGCTTACACTTATTCCTACGCGACGCTCGGCGAAATTTTTGCCTGGATCATCGGCTGGGACCTCATCCTCGAATATGTAGTCTCGAACGTCGCTGTCGCAGTTGGCTTCGCCGGTTATATAAAAGCGCAACTGGCGGTTTTCGGCCTGAACTTGCCTGAAAAACTTTCGAGTCCGGTCTGGGCCGGCGGCCAGGCGACGGGAGCCTATTTCAATCTTCCCGGCTTTCTGATCGTTTTTCTTCTCACGCTGCTGCTGGTGCGAGGGGTGAAGGAGTCGGCGAAGACGAATAACATTATGGTCGCCGTCAAAATCGGCGCAATCCTCACCTTCCTCGTAGTCGGCGGAATGCTGATCAAACCGGCGAACTGGACGCCCTTCGCGCCCTCGGGCTTTGCCGGAATCGTTACCGGAGGGGCCATCGTCTTCTTCACCTACATCGGCTTCGATTCCGTTTCCACGGCCGCAGAGGAATCGCGCAACCCGCAAAAAGACTTGCCCTTCGGCATCATCATGTCGCTTGTCGTCTGCACCGTGCTCTACGTCGGCGTTGCCGTGGTCCTGCTCGGCATGATGAAGTACACCACCTTCGTCTCCGGCGAAGCCGCGGAGGCGCCTGTAGCGTACGCCATGAAATATCTGGGCGTACACCCGCTCTTCCGTTCGGTTATCGTGATCGGAGCCCTCACGGGTATGATCTCTTCGCTGCTCGTATTTCAATACGGACAGGCTCGTATCTGGTACGCCATGTCCCGCGACGGCTTATTGCCCAAGCTTTTCTCCGCGGTGCACCCAAGGTTTAAGACGCCTCACATTTCTACCTGGATCGCCTGCTTCGCCGTAGGCATTCCCGCCGGCCTCGTCGACATCGGAGATGCTGCCGACCTCGCCAACATTGGAACGCTGTTTGCGTTTGTTCTAGTTTCGCTGGGAGTGATCATCCTGCGCCGCCGGCAGCCCGATCGCAAGCGCGCCTTCCGGGTCCCGTTTGTCCCGTGGTTTCCGCTGATCTCGATTATTCTCTGCGGCGGCCTTATGACGGGGCTCACAGTCATCACGTGGCTGCGCTTCGTTATCTGGCTCGGCCTCGGCTTGCTGATTTACTTCTTCTACAGCCGCCACCGCAGCGAGTTCGCAAAAAAATAAACGGTGTCTGCGAATTTCCGTTACGGGTTGCGGGCAGCTTGCCCCTTATTTGTTCCGGCACCGCGTGCCAGATTCTTCACATCTGTATCGGCGGTGACCTCTTTCGTTTTGGACACCAGTTTCTTGGTTTGCTGCACCATTTCCGCTTCCTTCGCGTTCACACGCTGGGTGATTTCTCGCCTCTCGCCGGTGTTAGGCATAGTTCCTCCTTGTTTTTTAAAATCTTGGATAATTGCGATCGAACCCGCTTCGGACTATCCGCGGGCTGTTGCTGTGGCATGCACGGAATCAGTTTCAAGCCTTATATCAAGATTGGCTGATCAATTCTGACCAGTATTACCAACGATCTTCGGCGACTCTATGAGAGTGCATTAAGGTGAGGTGTGAGTGAGCAAACAGTTCGCGATCATCGATGACGCTGCGGCCTATCAGGAAGAAGTTGACGAGCAAATGGAGGAAGACAACGTGGAGCAGGAAGCTCGTGAAAATGCAACAAGCGTGCCGTCCCCAGCCATAAAAGGCACCGAAGACTTGGGAACCGCCGATAATGCTGCGGCCTCCAGCGAAGAAGTCGCCGAGCAAGCCCAGGAAAGCCGCATCGACAAAGTTGCCTTCGAAGATGGAATCAGCACGGTTGCGGCGGAAGAGTATATCGAGCGCGGACGCAACCATGACTAGCCGCACTCTTGCCTATCCCCGGCCGACGCCAGCAAACTCTCCGTCGAATGCCGCGACACAAGATGATGCGATCCGAACCGTCACCGCGGACACGTTCGCCAAGCTGGTTCTAGACGCACAGGGACCGTGCGCCGTTGAGTTCATGTCTTATGGCTGCGCCCATTGCCGAGAGATCGAGCCAGTCCTCGAGCAAGTAGCCAAAATGGTCGAAGCCACGGAGAAAATTTTCCGGGTCAACATCGCGGTTGAGGAAGAGCTTGCCAGCACTTACCAGATTCAGGGCACGCCTACCTTCGTCATGTTCCTGAACCAAAACGAAGTTGGGCGAGTCGAGGGTCCTTCCCCGGCAGTAGCAAGCGTCTTAGCCGCGGTGACCCAGCCGTTCAAGTCATGATCGGGGGCCCATCGTCCGCAATCCAGAAACAGCCTAAGCCAACTCCCCCGCTCCCGATTCTCCTTTTTAATGACGAATGCGCCGTCTGCCGTCACATCGGACACTGGGTGCAAAGGTCGGCGCAAAGGGCATCGGGCGACCCGGCCATCATCGTACAACCCATCGGTGACAACCCAGCGACGCTGCGATCGCTCAATCCCGATCTCGATATCTGGGATGCCTATGCGACAATCCATATCCTCATGCCCGATGGCTCGATGAGGCTTGGAGGCGAAGCCGTCGCGCAAGTCCTACGAATTTTACCCACCACGAAATGGTTCGCGTGGTGCTTCGACACCAGCATATTCGGATTCCGGCCATTCCAAGTCGTGCTCAATGTGGCCTATGCGATCCTCTCGGACGTGCGGCCGCTTTTCGGTTGCGAGAGTTGCGGCAAGCCAAAAATCTTGCGACCGCTTCAATGGATGACCCAATGGTGGAAGACCTTGACGAGACGGAAGCCTCGCCCGATCCCGACCCCACACTTCAGCTCTCTTTCGGCCGCAACACGACGACCGCGTTAGAGCAGATCAGCCGTCGAAAAAGGCTGTGTCATCCTGAGCGAAGCAAAGCGGAGAGCGAGGCGAACCAGTCCGCGCAGTCGAAGGATCCCTATAGCTTTTTCCCCTGCCGGCAAGTACCCTGGATCAACTACAGCAATTGCTCTTTCGCCATCGGAGCGAGTTCGCGAAAAAAAATCGTTGGGGCCATCGTGGAAACGACGATGCTTCGCCAGTTGCAATCTTACCGAGGCCGAGATCCGCAACGATCTTCCCGAAACTTCCTCGTCAGCAAAACATCCTGACGCATACTGCTGGGGAAAAGTAGCGGCGGTGGTGACCTGCCGTATGGGTAAAAATGCGTGCCCAGCACCGCAAGCAGACCCGGCAGCCGGTAAGCAATCTGCATCCTTATCTGTTCCTCAAAAATTTAACTTGCCGCAAACCATCGGATTCTATTCCAAAGTCAAATCGCGAAAATCGATATTCGCATTCGCAAATCGGCCTGCCAGAATCTACAATCAAGGAAGCAATGCCCTCCGCATCCGACCGACCGCCCAACAGTTTCATACGAATGCTGCCCAAGGCGGAGCTGCATCTGCATCTCGAGGGTGCCATCGAACCCGCCACCCTGTTTGAACTTCGGCAACGCCACGGCGACCGCGTAACCCAGGCGGAGATCGAGTCCCTCTACCGCTACGAAGATTTTCCGGGATTTCTTCTCGCCTTCAAAAACATCACGGCCCACCTGCGGACGCCAGAAGACTATGAACTCATTACCTATCGCCTGATGCAGCGGCTGAAAGAAGAAAACGTTCTGCACGCCGAAGTCTATGTGTCGGTCGGAGTTTGCCTCTGGCGGAAGCAGGATTTCGCCGCGATCTTCGAGGGCCTCGACCGCGGACGGGCTCGGGGCGCTCGCGATTTCGGCGTCTCACTTCTTTGGATTTTCGACGCCGTGCGGCAGTTTGGAGCGGAAGCTGCCCAAAAAGTTTTCGAGCTAGCCGTCCGCTACCACGACCGCGAAGTGGTCGGCATCGGCATTGGCGGTGACGAGCAGAAAGCTCCGCCCGAACTTTTCCGCGACGCCTATCAGTGGTCCGCGGACCACGGCATGCGTCTCACCGCCCACGCCGGCGAAACGGGGCCCCCGGAATCGGTTTGGGGAGCTCTCAACCTGCGCGCCGAGCGCATTGGCCACGGCCTCACCGCGTTTCACGATCCTGACTTGGTGGAAGAGTTGGCGCAGCGCCAGGTTCCGGTCGAGATTTGCCTCACCAGCAATCTCCGCACCGGACTCTGCCCCAACCTCAACGATCATCCCGCCAAAAGTTATTTCGATCAGGGCGTGATGATCACACTCAACAGCGACGACCCCGCCATGTTCGGCACAAGCCTCGCGCGCGAGTACCAGATCGCGCAGCAATATTTTGCCTTTACCGACGAGCACTTGCGCGAACTGGCGCGCAATTCGTTCGAGGCATCATTTCTGCCCGCGGAAAAGAAACTAGAGTTCCTGAATTTGTTCGACGCCGCCGCGGCCAGATAGCAGCTCTAGATAGCAGCTAAAGACCGAAAAGCCTGAATCGCTGAGCCCGCAGAGAACGGCCGCAGAGTCCGCAGAGCGAAGCCCTTCTATTCTCAGCGATCTCTGCGGACTTTCTCCGCGCGCTCTGCGGTTAAAAGCGATTTCTGCGCTTAAGCGTTAAACTCAGCCCACACGAGATGCCGCCTACGTTAGAGTTTCTCTAACTCCCCATCGTGCCGGGCGACCTCAATTAAACTTTACCGCCAGCCGCAAGACAGCGCTGTTCGCCTTGATAAATTCGCCAGCCGCTGCCCCGAAGTCCGCGTTCCTTCGCCATTCGTGATGTAATAATAGTAACCAAGCATGCCGTCCGTTCTCACATCCCTGCGCCGCCGCGCCAAAGCCCTGCACCGTAATTTTCGCGGAGCGCGCATGTCCGCCCATGCCCTCGCCTCGACCGATCACCCGATTCTGGCGCACATCATTCCCATGCGTCGTTGCAATCTCGCCTGTACCTACTGCAACGAGTTTGACGATTTTTCGAAGCCGGTGCCGCTGGATGAGATGTACGCCCGCATCGACAAACTGGGCTCGCTGGGCACAACGATCGTTACGATTTCCGGCGGCGAGCCGCTGCTGCACCCTGATCTTGACGACGTCATCCGCCGCATCCGCGCCAACAGCATGATCGCCGGTCTGATCACCAACGGCTACTTTCTAGTAGCTGAGCGGATCAAGAAGCTGAATCGCGCCGGTCTCGAATGGCTGCAAATTTCAATCGACAACGTGAATCCCGATGACGTGTCGAAGAAGAGCCTGAAAGTCCTCGACAAGAAGTTGCAGTGGCTGGCCGAGCACGCCGAGTTTCACGTGAATATCAACTCAGTCGTCGGTGGCGGAATTTCGAATCCGCAGGATGCGCTCACCATCGGCAAGCGCGCCGTCGAGTTGGGATTCAGTTCGACTATCGGCATCATTCACGACGGTAGCGGACAGGTGCAGCCGTTGAACGCCGAAGAGCGCCGCGTCTATGACGAGATGAAGTCTTGGGAGAAGCGCAGCTTCACCCGCATCAACGCCTTCCAGGACAACATCGCCCAAGGCCTGCCCAACGATTGGCGATGCCGCGCCGGCGCGCGCTATTTGTATATTTGCGAAAACGGCCTGGTGCACTACTGCTCGCAACAGCGCGGCTATCCCGGAGTACCCCTGGCGACCTACACGAAGGATGACATCCGCCGCGAATATCTCACCGAAAAAGGCTGCGCGCCCAACTGCACTGTCTCCTGCGTGCATCAGGTTTCAGTCTTCGATAACTGGCGCGCCCCGCAGCATCTGCCTATGGGAAATCCAGCACCAGCCTCCGCGGGCCAGCTCGTTCAGCTCAAGTAAGCGGGACTTCTTCTCAGTGACCCGTTCCCGCTTTCGGCTGCGCCGACGGCGGCAAAATTCCATTCAGCCGCAAATACATTGCCGCTGCTCCGTAATGATCTGCCCATCCCCCAGACAGAAAAAATGCGGCCATGGCTCGCGGTCCCTGTACCCGTCCGAAGTCCACGTTATCGCCCAGCTTGGAGTCGTCAATTTTAGCAATCGCGCTGGAACAGAAATCGAACGATGCGGTGGCGGCGGCTAGCAGCTTATCTTTGGAGTCCGTCTCCTTCAATTCCTCGACTTTGGGTGGAGGAACGTCGGCCACCTTGGCGCACATTCCGTTATTCGATTCGGTAATGTGGACGACTAGGTGCGCGAAGCTGATCTGATCGGGAGTCGGCTTGTAACTAAATTTGTCGGCGGGCATGGCAGCGATGGCGGCAAGAATGTTTTTCTGCCGGCTCGGCAAAATCGTCCGTAGCACAGTCGTCACCGGATCCTTCACCGGCGCGGAAACCTGCGGAGCCGCCGCCGGCGCGGCTGAAGGAGGGGGCGTCATGGTTTGCGCACTCGCGATTAAACCGCTCCCCAACAAAAATAGAATTGCTGCAAAAATCCGTTTCATAAACTCTCCTTGATCCCAAACTGACTGCAATCTTCCAGGTTATCCTGGTTCGCCGCACTCTACATCGACGCCAGTCCCACCGTAACCAGCTTCCACAGCAGATACCATCCCGCCACGATACCAATCGCCGTGCCGCGCTTTACCTTGCTGTTGCAGGAGAATCCAATCCCCATCAGCACGATGCTCCAGATCACCAGTACATCGAGTCCCGAAGCCATGCCATACAAAAATTTATTGCCGGCGCGATCCATAAAATACGCCGGGTTCGTCGCCACGGGATTGTTTACATTGAAGCCTTCGGGATCGACGCCTGCAAACATGGAGACTGCGCCTAGAATCGATCCTATGATGCCGGGCAGGCTGGCGTAAAAAAGTATCGCGTACGCCGTCTTAAAAGAAATGTCGGCGCCTGTACCGAACCTGAAGGTCATCCAAAGTACGGTGGTCATGATCGCGAAGAAAAGCAAAACCGTCACCGGAATGCCGTACGAGAAATAGCGAACGAAGGCGCTGGAAATGCTGAGCTGCTTCTGCTGCTGGTCCGGCGGCAGTTTGTCAAACTGGTCGGCGCGCTTGGAATGCTCGACTTCATTCTTGCTGATCTGTTCGAAACCGATCTGCCGGTTCTCGGAGTAGACGAAGATCAGTGCAAAGATGGAAATCAGCAGCCATGGCCCCCACCAACTGGCGTTGCGGCGCAAGTCGGTGAAGGTTTTCGAGGGCGCAATAAACGTATTGATAATGCGCGCGCCTTCGGAAAGTCCCGGAGCTTCCGGTGCGGGCACGGCGACAGACGAAGGCGGTAGCGGAGCGGCAGCCATTTTGATCCTCCTCTGGAACGAGAAAGAATTCTAGCCCGGAGTGGCTGGCGAAACAAGCGGCTGCCGATTCAAACCGCATTTAATATGTTCCCATGCAGAATGTGACGCCGGTCGCTACTGCGGCACTCGCTCTGGAACTGGCTCCAGCCGTCCTGTTCACCCTTGGCGGATAGTGCTGCTATGGCTTGATCTCGTACAGAGTTCCACCGCCGAAAGCGCCGCCTTGCCAGGTCGTGCTGTAGAAAGTGTTGTCGCCGCGGAAGTTGAGCGGAGTAAAGCTCGGGCTCACGCCGTCGGTGGGCGTGCTGGGGAAGCTATGGATCACCTCGTACGCCCAACTGTCACCGCCTACCGGTCTCATCTCAAAGGCGGTCCCACCATTGTTGGGACCTCCAAATTGGGCGGTGCCATAGATGTTTCCCTCCGCATCGAGAGTTACAGTTGGCCAGGGGCCGGACCCCATTGTGGCGTTGTCGCTGAAACTATGCAGGGTTTGCAAGGTCCAGATTCCGCCAGACTTCGTCATCTTGAACACGGTTTGGCCGAAGTAGGTTACGCCGTAAAGATTTCCGGCAGGATCGAAGATGACCCCAGCGAAGGGATTGGCTCCGTCTGCGCCCCCGGCGAAGTTATGTATCACCGTTTCGGTCCAGCCAGTTTCGGTCGGCGACAGCTCGAATACCGTTCCTAAACCATTGGTGCCGCCGTAGGTGGTCATGCCGTAAAGATTGCCTTCATGATCGAAGATCAATCCCCCTTGGGACTGCGTCCCGTCCGTGCCACCGCCGAAGTTATGCAGCACCGTTTGGGTCCAGGGTCCGCCTGCATGGGGCCTTAGTTCGTAGATGACGCCTTGACCGTAAGCGCCGCCAATGCCGCTGGTGCTGTAGAGATTGCCGTGGGTATCGAAGACCAACTTGTCCCAGCCTAGCTGACCGTCTGTGCCGTTGAAGCTGAATATTATCTTCTCGGTCCAGCCTCCGCCGGTCGCGGGCGACAGCTCGAACACAGCGCCCATTCCGAAAGCGCCGCCGTTAATAGTGGTGCCATAGAGATTCTGATGAGCGTCGTCGAAGATCACGCCGGAGCGAGGGTTGGCCGCATCGGTGCCGCTAGTGCCGAAGCTATACAGCACCTGCTCGGTCCAGGGCCCGCCAACATGTGGCGTGAGCTTGCACACGGTGCCCATTCCGAAAGCGCCGCCATTACCGGTCGTGATGTAGGCATTGCCCGCGGCATCGAAGACCAGATCGCCAAACGGCTCGACGCCATCCGTGCCGTTGCCAAAGCTGTACAGCACTTTCTCTGCCTGCGCCATTAAGCGCGTGGACGCGCCCAACACTGTGACAGCGACAATCGCCGCCGCCAAAAATACGAGCGACAAATTTCTTTTTTGCATGTGGAGGACCTCCTAATCGGGTGAACTACGGACGGGGCCCAAAGGCTGCTACTCGGAGGAGGTTTTCATCATCCCTCCGGCTACGTCGGGTGTCAAGAAAAAACCTTTCCAATCCTTTTCTCCGTTCCATTTTGAAACTGAGAGATTGCTGCCTTTGAGATCAGAAGTATTCATCCTCAAACGATTTTGGCGTCGAGTGTACATGGCCTTTATTGAGCCTGTCGTTTGATCTGACCTGGACCGCACCGCATTTCGAAAGAGAGAACTTCAGCTCGCAGAAGAAAAGAGGGAGCGAATTTCCGCAACTCATGGTTAGATAGTTTTATGAAATATTGCAGATTCCAGCTGAACGGGCAGGCCCACTATGGGCTGGTAGAGCCAGTGGCGGGTCGGGAGATGATTTTGCGAATTTTGCTGACCGCTCCCGAAGATTCCGACGGCGATGTCGAAGGTCTGCGCTCGCGGCGCATCGATCCCATTGCACTGGACGAGGCGGACTTGCTGGCGCCGGTGCGTCCCACGAAGATCGTTTGCGTCGGACGAAATTACCGCGCACATGCCGAGGAGTTAGGCCACGAAGTTCCCACCGAGCCTTTGCTATTTCTAAAAGCTAACTCTTCCCTGCTGGCTCCGGGAGGAGTCGTGCGCCGTCCGAAAATTTCCGAACGCGTCGACTACGAAGGCGAATTGTGCATTGTGATCGGCAAGAAGTGCCATCATCTCAAAGAGGATGAAGATGTGCGTCCGTACATCCTTGGCTACACTTGTCTTAACGACGTGACCACGCGCGACCTGCAGAAAAAAGATGGGCAGTGGACGCGGGCCAAGAGCTTCGACACATTCTGTCCGGTGGGGCCGGTGGTGGCCGATGGCATCGATCTTGATCCCTGGGCCGGCGTGGGAGTTGAGACCAAAGTGAATGGCGCGGTTCGCCAGTCGGGGAACACACGCAACTTTTTGTTCGCGATCGATGTGGTCATGCGGCATGCAACGCAAGTTATGACGCTTTTCCCGGGAGATATAATTGCGACCGGAACGCCGGAGGGCGTGGGTCCGGTAGTGGCAGGAGACGTAATGGAAGTCACCGTGGAAGGAATTGGAACGCTGAGAAATTCCGTAGCCGATGAATAACGTCGTTGCGTCGGCTGAAAGCCCATCCTCATCTTTTATCGTTCGTACACAGATCTACTGCAGTCGGAAGCGCTCCGTCATCAAGCGCTGCAGCCGCGGCTTGTAAAGCAAATCGTAGGCCAGTTCTTTGTCGGGAAACATGGCAAGAGCGGCGCGCTTGGCACCGGCAGCGAGTTCGGAAGCTTCTTCCACGGTTAAGTTGGGGTCCTGGCTAATCACAGACGAGACCATGCTGATTAGAACCTGCAGGCGGCGGATTCTGCGGGCCTCCTCTTGCAGTTCGCCTTTCTGTAGCTCGTCGTCCTGTAACTCGCTTTGCGACGCTTCGTTCTTCTCTACCCCCGAAAATGAATGGTCGTCGCGATTTCCAGGCTCCCCGATGTCCATGCTGGCCCTTTTCCCGTCCCGCTTTCCTCTCGACAAAGTTGGATAACCCCAACCGCCGGACAGCCCCAGCCACGAAGCGGAGAATACTCCAGCCGCGAAGCGGCGACAGAACGCAGCCCACGGCGCAAGCCGTGGGGACCAAATGCAACCCTCAACTAGCCCCGGAGGGGCGAAGGAACCAACCCTAACCCCAAATACACCGGTCGAAGCGGGGCGTTGCGCCCGTTCCAGCATTCTCCTCCTATTGCGCAGGAAAGCAAACGGCCCGAAAGTGCTGGCGTCGGCGGACAGATCACCAGTCGAAATCCGCTTCGCCACTTCAGAAATTCTAATCCAACTTTTGACGCCGACAGATTTAGCCCCGAGGGCCGAGTCTATTCCTAATCCCGCGGCGCGCCCCCAGAGTACAATCACCTCAGCATGGGCGGCCTGATCGAACCAACTTCGGCAGCACAAGACGAACCAGATTCCAGTCGGCGTATTATCGCAATGGCCGTTGCGGCTGTCGTCGTCATCGCTATAGTCGGATCGTTTCTTCTTCGCGGCAAGCCCAAGGGTGCATCCGGACCTCCGCCTTACGCTGCCAGTCTCCAGCTCTCCGACTTAAAAATGAGCGCCGCGGAGAACTTTGTTGGCGCAACCGTAAGTTACGTCGACGGCACCGTCACCAATGCCGGGAACAAAACCGTGACTCACATCGTTGTCCATGTCATATTTAACGACGACATGGGACAACTAGCGCAGCGCGAAGACATTCCGATGCAAGTTTTGAAGACCGATGGTCCATATCCCGAAGCCGTGGATTTTAGCGTCTCCACGCTCGGACCCGGCCAAAGCAAACCATTCCGCCTGACCTTCGAGGGTATCTCCGCGCAGTGGAACCGGCAATATCCCGAGATCCAGATCAGCGATGTCGCGGTGCGGTGAGATAATCCCGCCATAAGTGGAGACATGAACCGGATGAGTGACGTAGCCAGGGATATTACGTTATCCGGCAGGCACATTCGCCTGGAGCCTCTTGCGCGTCATCACGTGGATGGTCTCGTGGCAGCGGCTGCGGGTGATCCGGAGTTGTACTGCTGGAGCCCGGTTCCGCAAAGCAAGGACGCGGCGATGAGCTATGTCGATACTGCGATCGCCTGGCGCGACGCGGGCACGGCGGTTCCATTCGCAATCGTTCGATTGCAGGATGGCTCTGTCATCGGCTCTACTCGCTTTTGGAACATTGAACGGTGGTCGTGGCCGCAGGGCCACTCTCGCCACGGAAGCCATATGGATGCTTGCGAGATTGGCTACACCTGGTTCACCCGTTCCGCGATTCGAACCGGAGCAAACACTGAGGCCAAGCTCCTCATGCTGAAGCACGCCTTCGAATCGTGGGACGCCCTGCGAGTTTGCCTCCACACCGACGCTCGCAACCAACGCTCCCGCGCCGCGATCGAACGCATTGGCGGAAAATTCGAAGGCATTCTTCGCTCCCATCGCATGGCCGCGGATTTTATTCCGCGCGATTCCGTTCGCTACTCGATCATCGCGGCGGAATGGCCCGCCGTAGAAGAACGTCTGAACCACCTTCTGAATCGCCCCTAACTCGCGCCCCTGCCATAACTCGGTACAATGCCTTCATGTCCGATGTAAAGCCATTCCGCCTGACGGAGTCGGTAAAAGCTGCGGGTTGAGCTTCCAAGCTGAGTCCGGCGGCGCTGGACACGGTGCTTGGGAAATTAGCCCGGCAACACGACCCGAACGTTCTAGTCGGCTTCGACCACGCCGACGACGCCGGAGTGTATCAAATCGCTCCCGATCAGGCGCTGGTGCAAACCGTCGATTTTTTTACCCCGGTCGTCGATGATCCCTACACCTTCGGACAAATCGCCGCAACGAATGCATTGAGCGATATTTATGCCATGGGCGGAAAGCCA
>Ga0302140_10004565_pt1 | contig 17625 bp, 14 predicted proteins | sample I_Bog_E1_1_FD_202095 | JGI IMG/M metagenome (GOLD analysis project Ga0302140, IMG submission 202095) | Peat permafrost microbial communities from Stordalen Mire near Abisko, Sweden - I_Bog_E1_1 | ecosystem: Environmental > Terrestrial > Soil > Wetlands > Peat | place: Sweden: Abisko, Stordalen... | reverse complement strand
TGTTGGCAATGATCCCCTGAGCGGGATGCCTTCCGGCGTTAAACCATGCTATGTCCGTATCCGGCATTTTGTTGAGACGAGCAATCGGCTCAGGCGGGAAGTTTGTGTGGCTCATTTTGTCCAAGAGCGGCCATTCGTTCGATGCGATAAAGACAGAACCGTTCATGGGATGTCCGAACGGTCCCGATGTCAGAATGGGTGAAAGATTCAGTGGACCAATGGCTAGCCACTGCGGAACTGAAGCATGGCCGTATATTCCGCGCGGTGAGCCGACACGGCTCGTGCTGGGGGCGAGGAATTTCCGAGAACGTTGTTTGGTATGTCGTTCGCGAATGCGCCATGCGTCTGGGCCTTGAGCACATTGCGCCGCACGATCTGCGCCGCTATGCCGAATACCGGATCATGTCGAATCGAAATCTAAGCCCCCAAGATGCTTCTTGGCTCGGGATCATCTCAGGTGATTCGATTCGGCATAATCGGGGCCGATGACAGGCTTCTCAAATTTTGCCGTCCACATCCGTGTAGTGGATGAACACATAATAGAATGCGGATTGATAATACTCAGTTCCTAAATCTACCTATCCGCAGAAATGCCCTGTATCGCCTTCCGTGATCTGTGCGCGCGTTGGTCTTTCCTGAATCCTTCCGACTTGTTGCGCGAATTCAATGCCCACATCCTTGACCAAAACTGGCTCGGCATTCGCGGCGCTGGTAAACACTACACAGAAAGTATTGTTTCCAACAAAGAATCTACCAGAATCGTTCACGATGGAAATTGTGAGTTCATGGTTGCGCGTCGAAGCTGCTTTCATTTCGCTCCCTTGCAGGTTTTGCGCAGCAGCCAGCGTCATTGCACCATAAAGAATGGAGTAGACTGTCAACCTCACGATGAACTTCATACGCTACCTCTTTCGCCAAAGAAATGGATGCTCCAACCTGCGAATACTTCTCTTAAATGCCGACTAGAACTATTCGTTGGATTCCACAGCGGGCAGAATGTCGTTGTCACGCGCTACCCACACGTAGAGCATGGGTAGCAGGAAGATGCCTATGATCAGATTGGCGAGCAACATTGCGCTTATAACTCTGACTGGCCTCGCAACTAATTTGGCATTCCAATCATTATTACTCAGTAGTAAACAAGTAATGTGACACTTAAAACCACATTACTTGCGTTTATGCAGATAGCAGTGATACGACACATGTGGTTACTGCTGAAGGCCTGATTGTCAAACCAATTACTTCCGAATTCTTGTCTATCGAGAACACAAGAATTCAGTTATCAGAACTTGGCGAAATCGACCATTACATCTGTGCGCGCGGCAATGGGTTTGCCCTTTTGGGTGGCTGGAAAAAACCTGTAATGCCAGACGGCGGCTTCGGCTTTTTTGTCCAATCCAAACCCAAGTCCGCGCTTAACGCGAACCTCTTTTGGCAGTCCGTCTTCACCCACCAACACCGAAACGACGGCGACTTGCACCCAAGGATGCGATACAAACGGATCAGCGAAATCCGCGTCAACCGTGTGGATGGAGAAGGGCGGAGTATACGACAAAGGGTTGTGATGCCTGTCTTCGAATTTCGATGCATCTGGTACGGGCAGGTCTCTCTCGGTAATAAGGATCTGAGGAACGGTCTGGCTGCGGTTGGTGCGGAAGACAACGCGCACGTCGATCCATACTGGCACAGGTTTATCTCCCAGCTTGCCCGGGTCAAACTTCGACTGTTTTACTGCCGCGATGGAGGCTTCATCGAAGACTTCGCCGTGGGTGTGCAGGAGCTGAATGTGTGCAGGGATACCGTTGGCGTCAATCACCATGGCCAATACGGTCATGCCCTGAATTGATTTCCCGGGTACGCCAGAAGGGTACGGAACATAAACGGTACTCAGCATCCGGGGCGTTGTGACTTCGGAGCCCGTGTAGTACACGCCATCCTTATCAGGAAGCTGGTGGAGAGGAAGACTCACAGGTATTGCATCCTGCGCCCGAGCAGCAATAGCCGTCAGCGCCAGTAGAGCCAATGCGTATTTCGCTTGCCTCATTCGATTCTCCGATCGGTTAGCTTTGATTCTTTGGATCGTCCGGTCGACTTCATTGGCTTGCCAACGGAGGTTGTCTTGCGTCTTGCCGAGTCAGTTTTCGCATCCGGAACGATCTGGTAGCCGTAACGGTTAGCCTTGATGTTAAGGACGAAAAGATAAAGATAAGATAAAGATATTTGACTCTGCGCGAGCGGATAGATTGCCATTTCGAAATGGCCGGAATCTGGCAATGATAGTTATGAGATAACTGAAAGAGCATAACTTCATTACTTATTTATGTAACCATCACGCAATACTCATAACTTTCTGCAAAACACTTACAGACTCTTTATTGCCTTCGTTTTAGTGTCTATATAAGCCACTCCCGCTTCAAGACGAAGTGGATGTAAGTGCTTTCGAAAAACGCTCGACATCGGACGTTATGCTACTAGGCATTTTCGAAAACACTGCATATTCCTTGCGACTCCTTTATGTCGCTTTGCATAACAATTGGGGTGAGATAGATGGAAGTGACAGGCTAGCCGTACTTCAGTGAGAGCCAATGCATTTTAGCCCAGCGACGCAAGACGTCGAGGAGGACAGATACCGATGAAGAAGAATTTCAAAACCGTCATAACGTTGGGGGTAGCAATCTGTGGTCTTGTTATGCAGGTTGCGTGTCAAGCCCAAAGCACAACTTCAAACCCTGACAATGCCGCAACGCCGCAGAGTGCGAATGCGGTGTCGCAGAGCAACGATGCGATTATCATAGAACTCGCGGCGATGAAGGCGCGTATCGCGAAACTTGAAGCGGAACAGAAGGCAAGCGGCGCTTCCAGCACTTCGGTGACGCCGGTTGCTACGGTCGTGGCTCCGACAGCCCCGGCGGCGACTCCGGCAGCCCCAGAGATCAGCGCCGAGAGAACTACTAAAGAAGCGCCATTCCCCGGCGACTGGACCTGGCTGAACAGCAACGGGCACCAAGTGGACAGCCCGATGGCAACTAAGTACTTCACACCGGAGTTCCGCGCCGACGCTAACTACATTCTCGACTATAATCACCCCCACGACGACACTATGGGCGGCGCGACGGAGAGCTTCCGTTCGGACGAGTGGCAGTTGGAGCAGCTCAGCTTCGGCGGCGACATTCGCATTGACAATGTACGCGGTCGCTTCCTCACTATGAATGGCTTGTTCGCCACGACGACCCCGCGGAACGACGCCAGCCCTAGCCGCGGCCAATGGGATCTGTCCGGAGCCTACAAGTACATCTCCGAGGGATGGGGCGGGTATCACTTCGATGTGGCTCACGGCGTCAACGTGGATGCGGGCATCTTCGTCTCCTACATCGGCCTGTTCAGCTATTACAACTTCGATAACTGGACCTACCAGCCTTCGTTTGTCTCCTCGAATACTCCATGGTTCTTCAACGGCCTCCGTATCCAGTACTTTCCAACCAAGAACCTGAAAATCGAGCCGTGGATCATCAACGGTTGGCAGTCTTATGGACGTGCCAATGGCAAGCCCGGCCTGGGTGGACAGATTCTCTGGCGCCCCAAGCCCTACCTGGACTTCGTCTTCAACAACTACGGCCTCGGAGAGGACGCCGTCGGTTTCCCTGGACGCTCGCGCATCCATACGGACGACAGCGTGCAGGTCAAGTACTATGACAAGCCCAAGGCGTTTTTTGATAAGGCAGCATTTACCTTCACCGGCGATCTTGGTTGCGAAACCGGCGGCGGCGGCCCCTCATTCGGTACTTCGGACGGCGCGTTGGATACCCAAGGAAACTCTCCAGAAACTGGAACAACTAGCACCTACAACGGCGGCGTCAACTGCCATAACTCCAAAGGCGGCAGACCCAAGCAGGCCTTCATGGGCTGGATGGCTTACGACCGCATGTGGTTCAAGAAAGATCTCTACGCGGTAACGATCGGCGGCGGATTCATGAACAATCCTGGCCGATACCTCACTCTGCTGCCGCCCATCAACGGTGCTACGGCGGCTAGCGGTACCCCGTATTTTACCGAAAACGCTGGTGATCGCTCGCATATGCACGACGGAACCATCACCTTCGACTATATGCCAAGCCAGTTCATCACCTTCACATTGGAAGAAGGCTACCGTCACTCCGACATCCCTTACTTTACCGGTCGCGGAGGCATTACTCCTCCGGGCGGCAACAACGGATCACCGTCGCAGTATGCCTGCGCCAGCGGCGCTGCCTCAGGCCAAGGCTATGGCACGGCTGGCCTTATCGCTGCGGAGCAAGCTTGCGGCGCAACCTTGAAACAGGCTGGTACACCCGCGGGTCTCAATTACATCTGGTGGCCCGATCTGCGTGTAAGTCAGGTCAACACGACGCTTGCAATCAAGGTCAGGTTTTAGCCGGGTTGTCGGCTGAGCCACACGCCGTGTATGCGGCTTGACTAGCTAACTTAATGAGCAGCACCGGGGGTTCGGCAACCTGGTGCTGTTCCAAAAAATGAACTCACTCAGAGCGCAACGACCACCTCACGGGATTACTGCGGTGAAGGATGATCGCGCGCCGGAAAGACCGAGAAACACAAAGGTCACAGAGGATCGCATGAAAAGCAAAACTTTGGAATCAGGCCTGTTGCTGATGGGGATGGCCGCAACTCTGGCCATCAGTGGCTGCAAGAGCGATAAGGTGGATGCGGCAGCGGAAGCGCCGCCGTCCGCCAAGGTGGTTTCTGGAGTGGATGTCACCTTTTTTGCGGTCGACCATCCGGAGTTATATCAGATCGTAACCGCGACCGAATACCAGGCCCCGTCACAATTGTTCGTGACCGGCACTGTGATTCCGGACATCTCGCGCAATGTTCCGGTGATTTCGCTTGCCTCCGGCCGCATTGTGGACATCCGCGCTCGCCTCGGCGACACAGTAAAGAAGGGCCAGCTCTTGCTGCGTGTGCGCAGCGATGATATTTCAGGTGGTTTCGACACCTACCACAAAGCGATTTCCGATGAGCTGCTGGCGCGCAAGCAATTGGATCGAGCGAAGCAGTTGTACGAGCACGGGGCCATCGCGCTGGGAGACCTGGAAATCGCGCAGGACACCGAGGACGACGCCAAGACCACCCTCGGTACCGCTACGGAGCATCTTCACCTGTTGGGCAGCGATCCCGATAATCCGAAGGGAATTGTCGATATCCACGCCCCGGTTTCCGGCGTGATCACCGATCAGGAAGTTACGAACGGGGCGGCGGTTCAGGCCTACTCAACGCCGAACCCATTCATCATTTCGGATCTGACCACCGTGTGGATTGTCTGCGACGTCTACGAAAGCGACATGGCCAACGTACGTGTTGGAGAAGCTACCGAGATCAAGCTGAATGCCTATCCAGACAAGGTTCTGAAGGGCACGATCAGCAACATCGGCTCGATTCTCGATCCGAATATCCGCACCGCGAAGGTGCGCATTGAAGTGGCCAATCCCGGCGAGATGATGCGGCCGGGCATGTTCGCCACGGCTACTTTGTTCGGTAAGGAGAAGCGGAACTACACGTCTGTCCCGGCCTCCGCGATCGTGCATCTGCATGACCGCGATTGGGTTTTCGTCCCGGCGCAAGGGAAGTTCAAGCGCATTCAGGTCGTCAGTAGCGAACAGTTGCCGAACAATATGCAGGAGATTCTATCCGGGTTGCAGCCTGGCCAGCAGGTGGTGACAAACGCGATCAATCTCCAAAATGCCATCGACAATGAATGACGTTCAACTCCTGGACTCGAGGAAGAAGCCATGATTCGCAATCTTGTAGATTTTTCTCTCAATAATCGGTACGTGGTGCTGGCGATTGGGTTGCTATTGTTCGGTTGGGGGGCCGTGTCGTTTCACCAAATGCCTGTCGAGGTTTATCCGGATATCGCCGATAATTACGTGAACATCATCAGTCAGTGGTCCGGGCACTCCGCTGAAGAAATGGAACAGCAAGTATCGGTTCCTGTCGAAATTCAGATGTTTGGAATTCCGCATCTTACGACGGTGCGGTCGGAATCAATTTTTGGTCTCTCTCTGGTTACTTTGATTTTCGACGACCAATCGGTGAACGAATGGAACCGCCAGAAGGTGCTCGAAAGGCTCACACAAGTTAGTGCGCCGACGGGCGTGGTGCCTCAAATCGGAACGGATTGGAGCATGACGGGCCAGATCTACTGGTACACCATCCGGAGCAGTAATCCGGCGTATGACCTGATGAATTTGAGGAGCATCGAAGACTGGACTCTGTACAAGGAATTCAGGAAGGTTGATAACGTCGTGGATGTGAGCGACTTCGGTGGCACCGCTCGCGAGTATCAAGTGCGCATTGACCCGAACAAGCTCATTTCCTATGGCATAAGCATCGCTCAGGTCGAGCAGCAGTTAGCCACTAACAACGTGAACGCCGGCGGCAGCTTTGTCGAAGAGGGTTCGCAGCAACTAAACGTTCGCGCACTCGGGCTTTACCACAACGTGCAGGATATTGAGAATACCGTTCTGACGACGTCGAATGGTGCTCCAGTTCGCGTCAAGGACATCGCGACCGTCGAGTGGGGACCCAGAATTCGGCTGGGGCATATGGCCAGAGCCGATCATCGTCCGGACGGCGTCATTGTTGATGAACCCGACGTCATCCAAGGCGGCGTGCTGATGCGCAAGGGGGCAGAAGAAGGCCCCACGCTCGACGGTATCCACAAGAAGGTGGAGGAGCTCAACAATCATATCCTGCCCGAGGGTGTAAAGGTCATTCCCATGTTGGACCGCAGCGATCTGCTTCATTACACGTTGCACACGGTGCTGCATAACCTGGGCGAGGGAATGATCCTGGTAACAATCATTCTCTTCCTGTTTCTCGGTAATGTTCGCGGGGCTATCATTGTTGCCCTCACCATTCCATTTTCCTTGCTTTTCGCATCCATCTTTCTCAACCTCAGCCATATCCCCGCAAACCTGATTTCACTTGGCGCGCTCGACTTCGGAATGGTTGTGGACGGTGCCGTCGTCATGGTGGAGAACATCATGCGGCACTTGAGCCATCAAGGCAAAAACGTTTCGGCGGAATCGGGCCGAATAACGATGAGCTGGAAGTCGCCAGTAGAGATGATCCGTGATGCCGCTCACGAGGTCCAGCGGCCAGTATTCTACGCCATCGCCATCATCATTACTGCCTACATGCCGATCTTCACGCTGCAACGAGTCGAAGGGCGTTTGTTCCGGCCCATGGCCTGGACCGTTGCCTTCGCACTGCTTGGCGCCATCGTATTCTCCATTTTCATTGTGCCTGTGCTGGCTGCGTTCTTATTCCCGCGTGGTGTCAAGGAGTGGCGCAACCCGGTAATGGAGTTTCTAAAGAACCATTACCGGAGCGGGGTTAAGTGGGCTATTGAGAATAGATGGATCACTGTTGGCGTGGGTCTGGCTTCTATGGCTGGCGCTCTTTTCCTGACGTTCAGCGGGACCATCGGATCTGAGTTTCTGCCGCATCTCGATGAAGGCGCTATCTGGGCGCGTGGCGCGATGGCGAATAGCGTAGGCGAGACGGAAGGTACGCGCTTCGCCCAGCAATCCCGCTATATCTTGGCATCGTTCCCCGAGGTCACCAAGGTCGTTTCGCAAGCCGGAGCGCCTGACGATGGAACCGACACGGGAGGATTCGGCAACACGGAATACTTCATTGACTTGAAGCCCAAGGACCAATGGCGACCCGTCTTTCATCAGAATAAAGAGGAGCTGATCGCTGCCATGGATCGCGAACTGGAGAAACACCCAGGAGCATTCTGGAATTTCTCCCAGCCCATTGAGGACAATGTGGATGAAACAATGACCGGCACCAAAGGCGGACTCTGCGCCAAGTTATACGGACCGGAACTGGACGTTCTCGAAGACAAGGGCGAACAGATCAAAGAAGTCATGGCCAAAATTGACGGGATCAAGGATTTGGGAATTCAACGCGATACAGGCCAGCCGAATATCGATCTTACCGTTGACCGACAGGCCGCGTCGCGCTTCGGTATCAATGTGGCCGATATTCAGGATGCCATCCAAACCGCTGTCGGTGGTAATTCTGTCAGCCAGGTCTTGCAGGGCGAGGCAGTCTACAACGTGGTTGCGCGCTATCAGAAACCGTATCGCGATACCAAGGAGGCTATTCAGAATATTCGCTTGCTCGCTCCTTCGGGAGAGCGCGTCTCGCTGGCTCAGTTGACCAAAGTTCAGGTTCGCGATGACGCCTACGACATTTACCGGGAAGACGGTTCCCGCTATGTGGCCATCCGCTTTGAGGTTCGCGAGCGCGATCTGGGCACCACGGTCAAGGAAGCCATCGACAAGATCGCCAAGAATGTGCAGTTACCGCGTGGCTATCACCTCGAATGGTCGGGAGAATACGATAGCGAAACGCGAGCTGAAAAAAGGCTGCTCATGATCGTACCCCTGACGATCTTTCTAATCTTCATCATTCTCTACACCATGTTTCGCTCTTTCAAATGGGCGCTGCTGATTCTTGCTAATGTTGCCATGGCTCGCGTGGGCGGCTTGCTAGCCTTGCTTGTTACTGGAACGTATTTCAGCGTGTCGTCCGGAGTTGGCTTCCTGGCGCTCTTTGGAGTTTCGGTTCAAACGGGTGTCATCATGCTGGAATATATCAATCAACTTCGAGCGCGAGGTTATACGCCGGAAGGAGCCGCGATTGAAGGCGCAGTCTTGAGGCTTCGACCCATCATGATGACCATGCTGGTGGCCACCCTGGGACTGCTACCCGCTGCGATGTCGCACGCTATCGGTTCGGACTCGCAGCGTCCCTTCGCCATCGTCATCGTGGGTGGTTTGATTTTTGACCTTTTGATGAGCATCTTTCTTTTGCCCACTTTGTATGTCTGGATAGCACGAGAAGGGGACAAGCTCCCGAAACCGGAGGTGGCAAATGAAGCCGTCTAAGTTAGTGTTTAATTTCACGCAAACAGTCGGCAGTTTTGTTCTGGGCATAGCATTGCTTACGACCTCCGCGAGGGCGCAGCAGGCGCTCACGTGGGAGCAGGTGAAGACAAAGTTTGAGGCGGCCAACCCGGCGCTTCGGGCGGATGAGATCAACGTGGAAGAGATGAAGGCGGCGGAAATTACAGCGTATCTCCGCCCCAACCCGCAATTCACGTTTTCCACCGATGGAACGCAACTCGTGCGTCATAACGGAGTATGGAAGCCATTGGCCGGCACGCAATATCAGCCCAATTTCAGCTATTTGCACGAGCGTGAGCGCAAGCGTGAGCTTCGTCTGGAGAGCGCTAAAGAAGGCACACAAATCACCGCGTCGCAGCACGAGGATCTGGAACGGAATCTCCTGTTCAGCCTGCGCTCAATGTTTGTACAGACACTGGAGGCAAAGGCGGTCCTTGATCTTGCCAGAGCCGATCTTGACTATTATGACAAGATAATCGAGATCAGCCGTACCCGGTTCAAAGTTGGTGATATTGCCCAGATCGATCTGGACAGGATAGAACTATTGCGCGTGCAATATGAGGCGGAGATTGAAACCGCAACCGTGAATCTTCGCACCGCAAAGTTTGAATTGCAGCAATTGATCAATGAGCGGACGCCGGTTGATAAGTTTGATGTGGCAGGCACATTCGACTGGAGCGAGGCGCTTCAACCTCTGGAAGACTTTCACCAGATCGCATTGGATAACCGGCCGGATTTGCGGGCGGCGATTGAAACTATTCAGCAGTCGGTGACGAATCATAAGCTTGCCGTTTCCAATGGCTCGGCCGATCCAACCTTCGGCGCGTGGTATACCTACAACGGCTCTTTCAACAATCCAAATTCCAATCAGACTGTCGGTCTGAATGTGAGCATTCCGCTACGGATATTCGACCGCAACCAAGGGGAGAAGAAGCGCACATTGCTGGATATTGATCGAAGCAAAAGCGCCGAGGAAGCGGCCAAGGCGCAGGTCTTCGACGACGTGGACTCAACCTACGAGCAGTTGCGCAGCAATGTCGCCTTGCTCAAGCCTTACAAGGAGAAGTATCGCGATCAAGCTACGCGAGTGCGCGACACCGTTACCTTCTCGTATGAGCACGGAGCAGCGTCGCTAATGGATTTTCTGAATGCGCAAAGCGATTATCGGGTTGTTCAACTGGCATATGCACAGTTGGTTGGCTCCTATCTGACTTTTGCCGGTCAGTTGAACCTTGTCGTTGGGCATGAAGTCATTCAATAAGCGCAGCGGTTGTAGTGAACGGGGCCATCCAGTTGGCATATTCAAATACGAGTTCAGAGAGGTCGAATCAATGAAGAGACACGAAGTTCGCACTCGCATCGAGGAGGCTGGCATTCTGCCTTCGGTACGTGTGAATACGCGAGAAATGGCGCGATTTGCGGCAGAGACTGTCTATTCGGCAGGGATTCCGGTTGTTGAGATCACTATGACCACCCCCGGCGCGCTGGATGTAATCGACGACCTTGCAAAACGTTATCCGGATATGGCGGTGGGCGCCGGCACTGTACTTGATGAGGAAGCGGCGCGGTCTTGCGTCGAAGCCGGCGCAAGATTTCTGACAAGCCCTGGATTTGTTCCAGAGGTGGTTGCCTATGCAAACACAGTGAACGTTGTGGTGCTTCCGGGAGCCTTAACTCCTACGGAAATTATTGCTGCCTGGAAGGCGGGCGCGGACCTTGTCAAAATATTCCCGACAGGTCATATAGGCGGCATCCAATACGTGCGCGCCCTAAAGGTGCCTCTTCCGCAAATCCCGTTGATAGCCACCGGCGGAGTGAATCAGTTGACGGCCTTCGACTTTATTCAGGCCGGGGCAACCGCTATTGGCCTGGGGGGAGAATTGTTCCCCAAGGAGGCTTTGCACTTCCGTCAGGTAGATCGCATCCATGAGCTGGCTAAAAGATTCCTTGGCTTGGTGAGAGACGCGCGGGCGTTGCGGGATACTTACTACTCTGCATTATTCTGATCGTTCATTGCAAAACGAAATACCGCTCAAAAAACAATTTTATTCCGATATTCTCTTCATGCGCCCCTCATGTTTTCTGCCTAGTATCAAAGCATGGGAGGTATCAATCACATGAATCGCAACCTATTCGCAACCTGCATTCTGGCTCTCGCGTTCGCGGGTGCCGCAAGCGCGCAGAGCGCGGCCTCTTCCGCTGAGACTGGTGCCCATTACACCAAGGCACAGGTGAAGGAGTTGGCGTTGAACGCTCACGCGCCGGAGCAATACGCGGTTCTCGCCGGTTACTATGGCGCGCAGAGGGCGGACTATCTTCGCCAGGCCGCAGAGGAAAAGAAGGAGTGGGAGCGGAGGAGCAAGAACGTCGCTGTCGCCTTTGGCAAATACCCAAGACCTGTAGACTCGGCACGCAATCTTTACGAGTACTACCTGTACAAGGCATCCAAGGCAGAAACGCTCCAGGCAAAGTTCAGCCAGTTGGTGGCGCCGAATGCACCAGTAAACGCTGAATGACCCTTTGCGCACCTGTGCTTTGCCAGAGGGGCAGCCTGGCAGACGATTGCAGAGCAGGGAGCGGGGTTGATTAACCCGCTCCCTGTTCTGCATATATACCATACAAATGGAATCCTTATAGTATCTTCACAACACTCCAGCTAAGCTATAACTTAGCTGGAAATCCAGTGGAGCAAGGTGCAAATCGGATGACAAGTCCAGTCGTCTCGGGATCGACGCAACTTCCGCGAAAAATTCGGACTGTGGCACAGTTCGTGGCAACCAGTGCCGTTTTTGCTTTACTGACCTACTTCGGGATTGTTCTGCAGGTTAACCTGTTGACAATCGGCCTCCTCTATTTGTTGATTGTCGTGGCCGAAGCGCTGCTCTTCGGTTTCTGGCAGGCATCGTTGATTTCACTTGTTGCGGTAGTCTGTCTTGATTACTTCTTTACACAGCCTCTTTTCCACTTTTATATGACAGATCCGCAGGAGATGGTTGCACTTGGAGCATTTGAAATAACGACGATCGTGATCAGCAGATTGTCGGCGAAAGAGTTGAGAAGCTCAAAAGAGGCTGCCGTTCATCGTGCCGGGATGGAGCAGTTGTATGAGTTGAGCCGCAGTTCACTTCTGCTGGATTTACGCCAGCCGCAGGGACCGCAGCTTGCTGTTTTGATTCATCGGATATTCAACGCGCGAGCGGTGGCCTTGTTCGACGTGAACCTGAGCCGCCAGGACAGGATGGGCGATTGGGAAGCGGGCGAGGAGAATCTGGCCAGGGAATGCTACTTGCGCGATGCATCACAGGATGATGAGAGCACTCAGACATGGCAACGCATCCTGCGAGCAGGACCTGGGTCCGTGGGCGCATTGGTGGTGCGGGGGGAAATCAGTCCTCTCGTGGTTGATGCGCTGGCGTCTCTTGCCGCAATTGCGATTGACCGGCACCAGTGGTTCGATAAGGAAGAAAGATCTGAGACATCGAAAATGGGGGAGCAGTTGCGCGCGACCGTGATGGATGCGCTTGCGCATGAGTTCAAGACACCACTGACTGCTGTTCAAACGGCCAGTTCTGGTTTGCTTGAGCTTGGGGGGTTGACTGAGTCTCAAGATAATTTGGTCAGGCTGATTGACGGGGAAGCAGTTCGGCTGAATAAATTGTGCACGCAGCTTTTGAAAGCGGCCAAACTTGAGGCGCGGAAGACTGGTCTTGAGACAGCCGATGTCAAGGTGGTTGATTTGGTGTATGAGGTATTGGCAGCCCATGCGGCAGATGCGGGAAGGAACAGCATTCGTGTCGTGGTGGAGGATTCTTCTTTGACGGTGCGGGCGGATCGCGAATTGCTTGCTATGATACTGACTCAGTACATCGACAATGCGCGAAAGTATTCGACGGTTGGAACGCCAATTGAGATTGATGCGCGAGCGGGCCATAACGAGGTTATGTTTTCCGTTCGTAATTTCGGATCGGTGATTAAAATTGAAGACAGGGAAAGGATATTCGAGCGCTTTTACCGGTCATCTGAGTTTAAGGATGCAGTTGCCGGCACGGGCATTGGACTCTCTGTGGTAAAGAAAGCGGCTGAAGCTCATCATGGGCATGTGTGGGTCATCAGCGATAATCAGGAAGGAACGACATTCTATTTGTCCCTTCCCATGGAAGCAAGGAGGACGCATTGAATACGGAGCAGCCGAATGCTGGGCAGGGCACAATCCTGGTGGTGGACGACGACAGTTCCACGCGGCGGGCATTGCGTGTGACATTGACTGGCATGGGTTTTACGGTTGTGGAAGCGGCTCGCGGAGAGGAAGCGCTATCCCTGGCGCGTGTGACTTGGTTCGATGCCGTGTTGCTGGACGTGGATATGCCGGGTATGGGCGGAGTCGAAGCCTGCCGCTGCATACGGCGAGCGGTGGCACGCTTGCCGATTCTGATGTTGACCGTAATGGATAGCGAGGATGACAAGGTGTTGGCGCTTGATGCCGGTGCGGACGACTATATCACGAAACCGTTTCAGGTGCGGGAACTTACGGCGAGATTGCGTTCCGCTGTACGCAGAAGAAATGCTCAGGATACTAATCGCGACTCAACGATTCGCCACGGCCAACTCGAATTAGACCCGGTAAAATACCGGGTGCTGAAGAATGGGCACGCGATTCATCTGACGCCCAAGGAATTTGAAGTCCTGCATTACTTGATGATGCACGCTGGCGAGCCGATTCCGCATGCGCGTCTGCTTAAGTCTGTGTGGGGGCCGGAGTATGGGAACGAACTCGAGTATCTTCGAACATTTATTCGTCAACTGCGCAAGAAAATCGAAGACGATCCGAAGAACCCACAATATTTGCTCACAGATGCATACGTCGGTTACCGATTTAATGAACTGCCGCAAGAATCTTGAGAGGCGGTTCGCAGTCCCATAGATCGCGCGAATTATTGAAAAATATGATTTTATGAGGAACCCTGATGGTTTCTTTTTATAACATGGTCAATACTAAACTATGTACAGTCGTCTAAAACAGACCCGCAGATACTTCCAGGTAATTCTTGGCGAAGTTATACTCGGGAGCGTGGGAGTGCTATTCATCTGGGATGCGTTTCCGCAACTGTTTCCTGCCAGAGCTCATGAAATTCTTGCTTCATTTCCACTGGCCATGATTGCGCTCGCGTACATCGTTTATCAGTGTGCGCGTCGGCCTGCGTGCTTGGAACTCATAAAGGCGATCATGCTGGCTGTTGCCTTTCTTTTTTGGGCAGCCAATCAACTGTTGCCGAATTATCGTCAAGCTACGCTCTTTAATGACATTGCCATTGCGCTCTTTGTCCTCGATGTGTTTTTGGTCATGGTCGGCTGGCCAGCGACTTGGCCGGACGAGTCCTTTGCTGACACCTTTGCGGAGTCAGATAGTAAAAGGAAAACTTAGACTCGGTTGCGTTGATGCCTTTTTGCCTGCATTCACTACATGAAGATTCGAATGTGAACGAGAAACGCCCCAGGATGCGATAGACCTCAACGACAATCTGGATCATGCTATTGCCACGGCATTTGGAGGCCGTTTCCATGGCAAAGAGCAACGCAAAGCGTAAACGGGCACCGAAATCGATTCTGAAGCTCCCTGACCTTGAGCAATCAAAGTCCGCTGTTCTGAACAGCTTAACTTCTCCAAGTTCACAGCGAATGAACGATCATGTGATCCGAGAATTAATCGAAAGGTAGTGTTGCGGCCTTCGACCCGCGCCCATGCATCGGCGCGCTGATCGCTCCTGGCGCACTCCCGGGCGCCGCGCGGGCCAAAGACGGCCTCATCGGCGCGCTCCGCGTAGTTGGTCCAATTGCGCTTCTCTGCCTCGCGCCCCTGGCTGGCGTTTTCCATCAGAGCTTGCGTTACGGCCTGTTGATCGTGGCCCGTTACGCGCATTCTTACCGCAATCATCCAATCAAACTGTGAGGCGTTCCGCACCTCGATACGGTTAAGGATGTCGGCTTTGTGCAATTGATACGCCATGCTCGGCGACGGCATTCCAGACGGCATTACCGGAACCGGCTCGCCCTCGCTGGGATCGCGAATGATCTCCCGGCGCAACTCTGGATTGTTGATTTTGAATCCATGCTGTTCCGCAAGCTGCGCGCAAAGCTGTTTGAACTCGTCGGGGCCGGTGATGGTCGGCGGCGCAGCGGTCGTAGGAATGCTTTTGATTGGTGGTACCTTCTATTGGGGATATGACGTCGGGAACACAAATAGATATGCCCACTCGCTCAATGTAAAATCGGTGTCTGCCTGGGCTGCGTCAAGTGAAGGGCAAGCTGCTTACAAACTGGATCAGGATGGGGACTTGAGGTCTTTGATTCGATGTGACCGTGATGGTTGGTCCGTGCAACGGAGCCAGGATGGAAAGCATAAGCTGTGCATTGTGCGTCCTGCCAGTAGTGGTCTTGTTTCCGGCTGGTATGTCCCATATGGGGGTATACTGGCGCGCGGAAAGCGCCCGGCCGTCCGACTGGCGCTCGCGGAAGAGTACAGCCACAGAGTGCGTATCTCGGATGAACGTGTAGATGCCGCCGAGGTCGCCAGTTTTGTCCGGGCGGCTGCGGCAGCTCGGAATGGCTGGAAAGTCATCCTCGCACGGTGCGCACCAACGCGCCGCCGTCCGGTTGCCAATCTTGGCGCAGAGAAAGAGCGTCATGGGAGCTGACACCGAAAACAATCTGAAAATTACCGTTGTCGGGTTGTCGGGTTTTTGGGGTCCACAGGTTGGAAACAGTGTAAATTCTGTAAAATTTGGAAATATGTTGTCGGGGCCCCGACAAGTCTAAGTGGGTTCTACTTCATTAACTTATGTGTTTTCATTAGATTGCTGAATTTTATGGCGGAGAGATGGGGATTCGAACCCCAGATAGAGCTTTTGACCCTATAACGGTTTAGCAAACCGCCGCCTTCAGCCACTCGGCCATCTCTCCGGGTCACTCTGAGATTATACCGGAAGTTTTCCCTCTGTGCTTTCGCAACTCTCTTCCAATGCAAGATGAGTCGCTAAGGACCGTTCCGATGGAACCCCTCTGTGCGAAGGGTTCCATATTGTTGAACGCGTGATTTGTTCGTTTGGGCTTAGAGACCAGCCTGCTTAGCCAGCGTGGCAGCCTTGTCGGTGGCTTCCCATGTGAACTCCGGCTCGGTGCGGCCGAAGTGGCCGTAGGCTGCCGTCTTCTGGTAGATGGGGCGGCGGAGGTTGAGGCTCTCGATGATGTCCTTGGGGGTAAGCGCGAAGTTCTTGCGGACGAGTTCCGTCAGCTTGGCCTCGCCTACCTTGCCGGTTCCAAAGGTATCAATGCGCACGCTGACCGGCTCGGCGACACCGATGGCGTAGGCGAGCTGGACCTCGGCGCGGTCGGCCAAGCCTGCCGCGACGATGTTCTTGGCGATGTAACGCGCCATGTAAGCCGCGCTGCGGTCCACCTTCGTCGGATCTTTTCCGCTGAAGGCACCGCCGCCGTGACGGCCCGCGCCGCCGTAGGTATCGACGATAATCTTGCGGCCGGTGAGTCCGGTGTCGCCCATCGGTCCGCCGATGACAAAGCGGCCCGTCGGGTTGATGTGGTATTTGGTGTTCGCGTCCAGCCACTCGGCGGGCAGCACGGCCTTGATGACGTACTTGAGAATGTCGGCGTGCAACTCTTCGTTGCTGACGGCGTCGGAGTGCTGACTGCTGATAACCACGGCGTCGATGCGGGCGGGCTTGCCGTTCTCGTCGTACTCGACGGTGACTTGGCTCTTGCCGTCGGGACGCAGGTAAGGCAGCTTGCCGCTCTTGCGGACGGCGGTCAACTGAAGGCAGAGCTTATGGGCCAGCGAGATGGGCGCGGGCATCAGCTCGGGGGTTTCGTTCGAGGCATAGCCGAACATCATACCTTGGTCACCGGCACCGCCGGTATCCACGCCCTGGGCAATGTCGCCCGACTGCTTGTTGATGGTCGAGATGACGGCGCAGGTGTTGGAGTCGAAGCCGTAGAGGGCGTTGTCGTAGCCGATGGAGGCGATGACGCCGCGGACCAGGCTTTGGAAATCGACGTAAGCCTTGGTGGTGATTTCGCCGGCGATAACGACGAGGCCGGTGGCTGTAAGCGTTTCGGCGGCGACGCGGCTGTAGGGATCCTGCTCCAGGCAGGCATCCAGAATGGCGTCGGAGACCTGATCGGCAATCTTGTCAGGATGGCCTTCGGTCACGGATTCAGAGGTGAACAGGAAACGGTCGCTCAATGAAACTCTCCTCCCATTGCAGGGAATTCAATTTGGGCGGCTTGGTGCGAGGACCGGTAGATGCTGGATCACCGGCGCGGGAAAATCTGCCGCATCGGACCCACTCTCGCGCAAGAACACGCCAGCACCGTCAGGCGTGCGCCTTGGGATGCATCCTCTTATGATAATCGCCACAGGGGGCAGCGGGCAATCGTTTGGGTACGGACCGCAGGGCAAACGCATCTTAATTCCCCAGCAAGTGGAGCAGGTAGCCATTATCCCATCCGGCCTTGAGGCGTTTTCCGTGGACACCGCGTTTTGAAGTCTTGTCTTGTTTGAGCAGATTGAGGGCGATGCGGTTAAGCACGGAGAAATTCTGCGCCGAATTGCCCGCACGTTTGCGGTCAAGGTCTTCGC
>Ga0302140_10004564_pt1 | contig 17629 bp, 15 predicted proteins | sample I_Bog_E1_1_FD_202095 | JGI IMG/M metagenome (GOLD analysis project Ga0302140, IMG submission 202095) | Peat permafrost microbial communities from Stordalen Mire near Abisko, Sweden - I_Bog_E1_1 | ecosystem: Environmental > Terrestrial > Soil > Wetlands > Peat | place: Sweden: Abisko, Stordalen... | reverse complement strand
ATCATGGTTTGGATCAGCCGCTCATCGGTACAGACACCGGCTATTTTCAGGTTGTGTTCCCCGGTCCCGGCAAAAATTTGGATCGTATTCGCGTCCCGGAAACCCGGCTTATGGTGACACCGGCCATTGAGGCGCAGTTGAACGAACGCCAGAAAAAAATGCTCGCCTTGCTCGCGGCGGGTGAGAAATTGACAAGTCGGCGGTGCGAACAAGAATTTGGGATTACCCGCGATACGGCTTCGCGGGATTTTGCTCTCTTGATGGAATTGGGATTGGCGGACCGGCAAGGCCGTGGCCGTTCAACGAGCTATATCCTAGTCACCAAGGCGGCATGAAATCAATCGTCAGATAATCGTCAGACCAAACCCGGTAATCGTCAGATTTGCCGCCCGTTGCGTCTGTTGCAAATCGTCAGGTAATCGTCAGGTAGATGCTGTGAATCGTCAGATTGCTCCAAAACAAAATCTGAGTCACTTGGGAAAAGTGGCTTTGGCCAGAGCCCGCCGTTTTCCAGAGGGCACTTTTCATCTCGTCTCGCAGCCACCCAGCGCGACGCAAAATTATTTCTTGTTCGGGTGCCCGGCTGGACAGGGAATGGTTCAGTCGGTTTTGGTTTGTTGGGGACTCCGCGACCGTCCCCAAACCCCGCCGCCAGAGGCATGGCCTCTGGACTCCATCACGCTCGCGCTGGCCTTAACGCTTCGCGCCCTTTCCGACGGCGGAAAGGAAAGTGTGACTGTGTCCACCAGAACCTGGGCCAGCCGCCGCTGGCGAAAGCAGTTTGGATTGGACGAACGGGGCAAAGGACGTTTGAATGCAGGATGTAAAAGCAAAACCATGAAAGCGACGGCATGAACGAAATCATCATCGAACGGCTTGCACGAAGGCTGCTGAAGTGTCCTTTCGACGGAGAACTTTTCGACTCGGCTTTATGTTTCCGGTTGCATCTGTGCAATGACCACCGGACGCAGATTTCCCGTCCACATCGCGTGGCTTGTCAGGCGGATACCCAGAACACTGAGCGCCCCAAACAGCTTTATTGTTGTCCGCACTGTGATTTCGTCGTTCCAGAGCCCTCTTACCAGAATCCTCACAGCGGCATCGGCAATCACATCCAAGCCAAACATCCCAACCCCAATCAGTTTGAGCCAACCAAAGTGTCCTTCACTGTGTCAACAGACGAGGAATTGATTGATGGTTACATGGAGCAGCAAGGCTCAATCGAACGGCGTGCATGTGCTCGCGACAATTGCACCACAATTTGCGCCGACGATGATTCGATAGCATTGCACTGGGTTGAGGAACACTGTGAAACTGCTACCGTCGAGGAAATCCGCCAAGCACTTGAAGCCGGTTCAGAAAAATTCCGAATTCTGTTAGCGGAGATTTTTCGCGAACTTGAAGACGAAGAAGCTCGGAATCGGCTTGCCTACCGAGAGCCAGATGATGGCTACGTCATTCACCACTCTCCCAGCGTCCCACGAGTGCGAAGCAGACCAGCCGAGTCCATCGTTTATGTCGAACGCGAATCCGTCCGTTTTCTTGACCAGGAACTGGAAGAACTACTAGAGGGCGAAGGCTGGGACGATGAAATTGAAGAATCGCCTGAAGAGGAATGGGCTCAAGGCAAGCAGCAAACCGCCACGGTCGAACTTCGGTTCTGTAATATCGTGGACGGCTACATTCCATTGGTGAAGGATGTCCGGCGCATCCTGCCTCCGCTCATGGACGGTAAAACGATAGAAATTTCGTGGCAAGCTGAACCCAACTTGTGGTTTTCATCCAAGGTCAGCCGCTCCAAGCGAGCAATCTACAACCTCGATGGACGACTCAAGGGCATTTTTGAGCCTTTCCCTTCCGGCGTGCGGCTTCACGTTACTCGTGTTGGCCTGCGGCAATATCGGCTTGAAGTGATGCGGCAGCCGCATACCGTGCCGAACTGCAAGGTGTTCATAGGCGACGGGCTCGGTGGCTGGCAGGTCGAAATCCATGACAATGAACCGGTCGAATGGGAAACTGGCGATCAGGTTTTCAGACATCAGCTTACCTTCCAGCAGATGGAGGCGCTCCACGATGAAGCACGGAAAGCGGATCGCAGCGTGAGAGACGCAGTCCACGAGGCAATGAAGCGATTGGCTCAAAGGCAGCCCGTGCATGTGAGAACCGTACACGATGCCGTCTTCCTCTGGCTGCGGACATGCTCGCTGGCCGCGGTTTGGGCTCAATTCCGACCGGAGCACACATGCTATGTGAGGGTGCAACCGGGATGGTATCGGTTTGACCCATCGCAGGCGCTTCCACAAGTGCGTGTCGTGACGCCGCCTTCCCGGCGAAGAGATGCCCTCCAGCCGTATTCTCGCCAGAGGAGGCGCTATAGGGTCAAACAGCGTAGCTGGAGACACAACATTTACAGGGGGCGCTTGGATGACTGTCGGAATGAAAAGGATGCTTGCTTGGAGGTACGTTGTGGATTCGGCACCCCTGGAGAGGTGGTCTTTGCCATTCCCATTGCATTTCTGATGGAACAAGTAATTCCGCACGCACATTGCACCGAGTTGGGGCGGTATCTCTTCACCGTCAGCCAGAACGATTACGTTTTCACATGGGATCACGGATTCAAGATGGACGGGAAACCTTTCTTGGATCGCAGCGGTTCAATAAGTGCTTCCGATGACGATGGATTGTTTGACTTCGTGTAAAGCACGTATAAATTTCATTTTGTCGGCGCATTTGTTTCTGGCGTTGGAAAACATTGGACTAAAGAGAGCGGCGGTTCCATAATGCGTTGCGGAGGCACCACAAATCGGCGTTCCACTTCTGGAGAATTGAACCAAATTCGCACTTCCCCGCCATTTACGACTGTTCCGCCGCGTAAAAAAGATGGCTGCAATTCTGGCTTGAAATTCAAACCCGCAATCTGGCCAGCCGTCAAATTGGTTTGGCCTACCAGTCTGTTCCATTGCCGCATATATGGTTCTTGCAATTCTTCATTACCAGAAAGATGCAGCACGATAGTCTCCGTTGTCGCCTCTGCATTTATAATATCACCCAACATTGGCGGAGGCGGCACAGTGTCTTGGTGCAATTCTATTCTTAAACCATTGTCGGCCATAATCCGCAGCGTCAGCAAGTTCCATCCGTTGGCGGAGATGATTGGATCGGACAGCGGATTTTCTCGCGTTTTGCCAGTCAAAACGACCAATGTCACAACTGCGGATAAGGATTTTAACGGCTGGTTACGAGGATTTGCATTAGCGACATTGTTGCTGGTTTCCATCAGTTGCAATGCAAGCGTGTTTACGTTGGACTGCAATACAAGATTGTCGGACACAAGTTGCGCATTTGTTGTTCCAATTGCAGCCACCTGTACTTTTTCCGACTCAACTGCATTTTCAAGCTTAACGCCTTCCTTTATTGAATGCCCAAGGGCGAAAAGCTCCATTGTCACTCCGAAAACTACCGAAGCTATAAAACGGGATTCCAGTTTATGATGTTCATCCTTTTCTTGTTTTTTGCGGCCCGCCGGATGGTGGTGCAGCCACCATTCGCCACTGCATCCAGTTGCCACAAGCAGCGCGGCGGCGATTTCAAAAAAAACCCAAAACCAAAATGCAGAGAAAATTAACCACGATGCGACAATCAGGACGATTGCCGACGCTATACCTGAAATTATATTCGGAATTTTACTATTTTTGGCCATCTGCGCTTTTTGGGTCAATTCGTTTAAGGATTATCCTAAAAAGTGAAATCCTGTTTGACATCATCAAAATGAGTGCAATTTTAAAATCGTTCTTGGTGCGTAGGTCAATCAGCAAACCGGGCGTTCCTTACAATCGCAGATTGCGAGCCCGAGGCTCGTCGCATCCATTTGATTATGACGCTGATTTATCACTCCCCGCAGAGGAAAGCAACGCTTTCCGTATCCAGTCGCCTTTGCCAGCCCATCCGGTGACCGACCTAACCGCCATTGATTGAAACTTGGCGGGGAAAAGCCGCAAACCTCGCCCCCTTGATTCCGAGCGGTTTCGCTCGAATTTGAATTGAAGGGAGAATGAAGTGGTGCCAAAATGCCGAAAATGTTCTAAAGAATTCCATGACCACACGGGCTGAAATGTCGAATGCGAATCTGGCAGACGCAAGCACTGCGTCATTTCTGATTCGCTGGCAAGGCAAAGAGGCAGGTCCATTCCCGGCAGACGCCATTGGTGCCAAACTCGCAGCAAACGAGATTGGCTTGCTCCATGAAATTTTCAACAATGGGAAATGGATAACCGTACGGGATTTTTTAGCCGTCAGCAAAAAACCAGAACCGAATTGGCAAATTGCTTTCGCGACGGAAAATCAGAAGGAAAAATTGCGCTTCTTCGGTTGCACTTGGGATGACGGCATTACGGCGTCACAGGCCAATGAGGCGCTTGAAGAATGTGCCAGACAATTTCCAGACGCAGAGGCAACCTGGCAGAAAAACCAGCCCGCCACGGAAAAGCAGAAGGAAAAACTCCGTTATTTTGGTTGCACTTGGAGCGGTGACATCAATGTTGGACAAGCCAGTGATGCACTTTTGCAATGTGCCAGCGATTTTCCAGCCAAGGAGGAGGACTGGCAGTTTCAGAAAAAAAAATGGAACAAAATTTCTGTGGCGCCCTCCGAACGAGCCACGACAATCAACACGGCCATTGTCCCTAAAATAAGTCACGAAGGCTTTTTCTGCGGTGATAGTTTAACGGAAACTACTATTCCACCCACACCAGAGCAGAACACGGACCACGGTGCATTCGTTGATACTTTCCGCCACGTTGCCGAGGAGTTTCTGCCAACACCCGAACAGAAAGCCGAGTTGCGTTCGTACGGGAAAGTGCTGCCGAAGGGCATGACTTTTGCGGAAGCACAAAAGCTGATCGAACAGTGCAAAAAACTAAATCAATTCAAACTTTGCAACGAGAGTCCAATAGAAAGCGCGTCACCATTCACTCCTCAAGGCACCGATGAAAATCGAAGGGTGCCAGGTGGTCAGTGCCTTTCGCCTGAACCAAAACCCAGCGACCCTGAGGATCAGGCTTCGATCAATCTTGCCGGGCAGGAACAAGGTTTTGACCTTGACCATCTAGTTAAGCAGATCAAAGCTAAACTCGCAGCCGAGAGAATGAGCCAAGACCGAACGGTCGAGACAAAAGCATACCAGCCAGCAAAAACCGCCGAAGAAGTCACGATTCAAGAAGCAGCTAAACCACAGGATGTACATCCATATGAATTCACAATTCCGGCTCGTCAAGTGCATGATTTTGTGTGTCAGATGGAATCGGGCGAGATTAAAGGCAATAAGACTGCCTACGCCTTGGATGGGGCTTGTTCGTCCAAGCAATACACCGCACCCCATCGCCCGGCAATTCAAAAACCGCAAAATTATATTAGTTCCTTTCTAACTGAGTATGTTATCAAAAGGGTGGATGACTTGTTGACGCGAAGCCAAACTTCTATCGGCGGGCATTGGTTGCCACTACGTCCTTTGGGATACCATTTTGAGTCTTTGACAATTGGTATTAGCCGTCAGATTGCTGATGCGATTGAGGTCAGAGGCTATTGCGTAGAGCCGGACGCACGATTTGGAAGTGGCACATATGAAAGGAATCAAACGCTCGCGTTGTTTACACCGTTAGACGTTGACCCGATTCAACCTTCAACGGCCTACCTTGGCGCGGCCAACCTGTTGCGGCTTTGTGTTCTCATTACCATCGCCGATGGAAAGATTGACCTTGTTGAACTTGAGGTGTTTCGCCGGGCAATTGAAAGCCAGCCTGGGCTTTCGCTCACAGACCGCAAGCGGCTGCTCATTTTGGAACAATTACTAGCACAGGAACTTTGCCCGGCGTCAAACACTGCCGCCAAAATTGCCAAGTCTGTTACGGCGGACAAGAGACTGGTGATAGGCAAATTGCTGGTAGAGGTGGCGGCGGCCAACAATGTTATCACGGACGCAGAACGCCGCGCTTTAGAGAAGATTTTTAAGTCATTTGAAATTCCGCCCGAAACGCTCGAACGACTTATCGCTCAAATCTGCCCAACGCAGTGGCCGCGCCCCGCCTCGATCCAGAGTGACGTTTCAAAGCAAGACAAATGGCTTTGGAATCATTGGCGAACCGGCCATCCCGGAGTAGTCATTGATGACACCACCCTCGATAAAAAGACTTGGAATCTTAATGATTGGAAAGCCCTGAATGCACGCTGGCGAGGTTTGCATGACCGGCTTGTTGAGCATCAAACACATTCTGGAAAAGCATCGAGCGCAAGTTTTCCAACCGGGTCGGCCGAAGGCAGTGAGCCAATTTCTGCGAAGAATTCTTGGAAATCTGGATACTGCAAATGTTGTGAAAGGGCAAATGTTGTCATGTCACGCAGTCCAAGCGGCGAGGTGAGGTCATATTGTGTCGATTGTGAAGGTGAAATTAAGCGAAGAGTTTTCGATCAAAAATTAAACCGATGGATGATAGCCGGTCGGTTGCCCGGCACAGGCGGGAAGCAAATTCCAAAATTTGTTGCCGCGCCCGCGCCACCAGATTTCGCACTCGATATGGCGAGAGTGAGTGAAATCGCCGGCGAAACTAAAGAGGTGGTTGCAATCCTTTCCGTCTTGATGGAGGACGAGCCAGAGAAATTAATTTCACCGCCGACCATTATCACCTTGCCAGTACCCGAAACTTCGAAAGTTACCGAAGACGGTAAAGCCGCATCACAGCCGGCGCGATTCAACGGGCTTGAGGCCGCGTTTCACCCCATTCTTGAACGCCTGCTGACGCGGAGTTCTTGGCCAAAAAATGATTTCAAATCGCTTGTGGATGAATTTCACTTTATGCCATCTAAAGTCCATGACACACTCAACGAATGGGCGGATGACGCATTGGGAGATTTTATTTTGGACGGGGAAGACCCGGTTTTCATCCGCCGCGAACTAATTTCAAAAGAAACAATTTATGGCTGAAATTAAAAGACGCGAACGTGATGCGGTGATGAATTCATTGCAGGCGGGACTTGTACCGCGCATGGGACTCCACTTGATTCAAGTTGGCCGCAAAGATGAAGTTAAAGCCATGCTCGCCAATTTGGAAAGCATTGAGCAAGGAGGCGCAGCTTTTCGGATTGTGATGGGGCGATTTGGCAGCGGGAAAAGTTTTTTTCTGAATCTTATTCGCACGGCTGGTATTGCAAAAAAAATGGTGGTGGTACAGGCGGACATTACAACAGAACGGCGCATAAACGCCACCGGGGGACAGGCACGCGCGTTGTATTCCGAGTTAATGAAAAATCTTGCGACTAAATCAAAGCCCGAAGGCGGGGCTTTGCGAAATCTGTGCGAAGGATGGATTTCAGAGATTCAGCACCAAGTAAAAACTGCGGGCGGCGATGATGTGGAGGTGAAACGCCGGATATTCGCAGACCTGAGAGATTTGCAGGATTGCGTAGGCGGATTTGAATTTGCGGAAGTTTTGTCCATATACTACGAAGGTTATGCCACTGGCAATGATACTTTGCAGGGCGCGGCATTGCGTTGGTTGCGCGGTGAATACACCACGAAAACCGAAGCCCGCGCAGACCTCGGAGTGCGCAGGATCATTGACGACGAAAACTTTTACGACAGCTTGAAACTATTTGCGACGTTTTGTGTGAAAGCCGGTTACACCGGGCTTTTAGTGAACTTGGATGAAATGGTGGTGCTGTCCGAACGTTTGCCCAGTTCCCGCGCGCGTCAGGCGAATTACGAAGCGATTCTCTCCATGTTGAATGATTGCCTGCAAGGCAGCGTGAAAAATTTAGGTTTTGTCTTGGGGGGCACGGATGAATTTGTGGAGAACAAAAAGCGCGGCCTGTATAGTTACGAAGCGTTGCGCTCGCGCTTGGCAGAAAATCGCTTTGCAGGTCAGGACGTGAAGGATTTTTCCGGTCCAGTCTTGCGTTTGCAAAATTTGACCCCCGAAGATTTATTTGTGCTGCTCGGCAACATCCGTCATGTCCATGCCTTTGGCGACGAAAAAAAATACATCGTGCAGGATGATGCCTTGAAAGCCCTTTTGAAAAAGGCACGTGAAACACTTGGCGCGGATTATTACAAAACGCCGCGCGATGTCATCCGTTCGTTTGTTGGCTTGCTCAATGTCCTCGATCAGAATCCCGGGCGTGACTGGCAAAGTTTCCTTGGCGACGTATCCTTCACCAAACCGGACAACTTGATTTCGATAGAGGAGGAAATTGCCAACGGTGTCCCGCCACCCGCAGACACAGACAGTCTTGAAACCTTCAAACTTTGATGAGCAAGGAGGCATTTTCACTTCTCCATTCCGGCGTTCAGGAAGCGATATGGAAAATGGAGTGGAAAGAGTTTAAGCCGATTCAAGTTCAAGCTATCCACACCATTTGCGAAACCGAAAAGCATCTGGTCATTTGCGCACCGACCGCTGGCGGCAAAACGGAAGCGGCCTTTTTGCCCATCATCTCAAAACTTGCCGCAAATCCGCAACCGTCGGTTCAGGCGATTTACATTGGACCGTTAAAAGCACTCATCAACGATCAATTCCGGCGGTTGGAAGAGCTTTGCACCGAGCTGGGAATTCCCGTTCATCGCTGGCACGGTGACGTGCCGGCCAGCCAAAAAAAAAAGCTGAGGGAAAAACCATCCGGCATCGTGCTCATAACGCCGGAATCGCTGGAATCCAATTTCATTAATTATGGCGTGCAAGTGCCGCGCGTGTATCAGCATCTTTCCTTCGTTGTGATAGATGAATTACACAGCTTTTTTGGCAACGAGCGCGGCGTGCATCTCGAAAGTCTTTTGAGCCGACTGCAAAACACCGTTGGTTGCACTCCGCGCTTGGTCGGGCTTTCAGCTACGCTTGCCGATCCGCAATTGGCGAGAATTTTCATTGCGCCGGACGCAGTTGAATCAGTTCAAGTCATTGCCGAAACAGCTATCAGGCGTGAGGTCAAATTTCGCATCAGAACATTTTTGGAAGCTCCGCCGGAACGGGAAATTGCAGCACCGCGTTTGACGCCCGAACAATCGCTCGCACTGGCCAGCATCTTAACGCCCCAAGCGATAGGCAAAGAGAAGGAGCTTGCGGCATTGATTGAGCAACGCAAGCCATCAACGACAACAGACAAGCCCAAAAGTGGCGATGCTCTGGACGAAATCGCCGATGACATCGTTCGGAACTTCAAAAATTCAACCAATTTAATTTTTGGAAATTCCAAGATGACAATTGAAGAATTGGCGGACAAGTTGCACGAGCGAGTCAGCATTGAAAAATGGCCGGTTGACCCGTTTGTGGTTCATCATGGCTCGCTCTCAAAAGATTTGCGGGAGGACGCCGAGGCCGCCTTGAAAAGCGGTGTTCCAACTACTGCGCTTTGTTCCAGCACGCTTGAAATGGGCATTGATATTGGCAACGTTCGTACCGTCGGCCAGATTGATACCCCGTGGAGTGTTTCTTCGATGGTTCAACGACTCGGACGTTCCGGGCGACGGGATGATGAGGCTCAAATCATGCGAATGTATTTGCGCGAAGATTCACCACATAGCCGAAGCTCACTAACGGACTTGCTTTTTCCCGATTTACTGCGCGCCGTCGCAATGACGCGGCTAATGCTTGAAAAATGGCTGGAGCCATTTGACCAAAATCGAATGCACGTAAGCACGCTTATCCATCAAATTTTAAGCTTTCTCAAACAGACCGGCGGAATGTCCGCCGCAAATTTATATCGCGCGCTCTGCCAACGCGGGCCGTTCCGCGGTATAAGCCAGTCACAGTTTGCAATATTGTTGCGCGGCATTGCCGAACATGACTTGATTGAACAGGTCCCCCAAGGAACCTTGATACTTGGATTGTTGGGTGAACGCATCACCGCGAAATTTGATTTCTATGTCGCCTTTCAAACAGCGGAGGAGTTCGTCATTCGCCGTGGACAAGAAGAAATTGGAAAACTCCCGGAAACGTTCATCCCGCCAGTTGGCGAGAGCATGATGCTCGCGGGCAAACGCTGGCTAATCACGGAAATCATTTTCGACAAGAAGCTGGTGCTTGTCGTTGAGTCGCCGGGAAAAAAGCCCACACGATTTGGGGGCGCGTCTGGCGAAATCCACACCCGAGTCATGCGGGAAATGAAAAAGGTTTTGATGGATGACGATAAACCCGCGTATCTTGATCCAGACAGCAATACACTCCTTCGCGCGGCTCGCCAGACGGCTTGTATCGTCAGGCTGGATACTACGGATGTGATCTTTGGTCGGCAAAGCATTCAATGGTTTCCGTGGGTCGGGACACGCACCATGCGGACGCTTTCGCTATTCGCCAATTCCTCGAAGATTGCGTGTGACACAGACAAGCTCTCAATTACTTATCACCTCTCATCGCCAGAAGAATTTTATGCGCATCTTTGCCAGGCATCCAAGTCCCCACCGGACGCCGTTGCGCTCGCCCGGCTCATGCCAAATAAAGCGACCGAAAAATTTGATGGCTTCGCCCCCGAACAACTGCTTGATGAAGCTAATGCAAAAAGCAGGCTCGACGTATCAGAAGCCCGAGCAGCTTGCGCAGCACAATTGGAATCACGGTGTTTAAGGCCGTTTTCTGATGATTTAAAATCAAACAAGGCTGTTGCATGAAAATCAGGTGGTTCATCATTGGCACCAATGGAGCAATGGCGGGCGGGAAGAATGGCTGCAACCTAAATCAGTTTTGGATCGACGAACAAGTCAAATGGCGTTTCAATTTAAAAATAATGAAAGTGAAGCCGATTATTGCAGTATTCGCTGCGACATGTTTAGTGGCCGGATGCAGTAAACAAGCGCCAACATCACTAAATGATCGTGCAATGGCAATCGCGCTGAACATCGTTTCAAATTCGTTGGTGGCACCGACGACGGCCAAGTTCTCAGCCGTGACCAGCGTGGAGCGCAGTGACAATACTTTCCTTATTTCCGGCAAGGTGGATTCCCAAAATTCGTTTGGAGCGATGTTGCGAAAGGATTTCAACTGCGTCATAACCAATAATGGTGCTGGGAAATTGACATGGCTCGGAACCATGGTTGGAGGCGATGCCCAGATAAACCCAGATTTTGCGCCTAAAAACCTTGAACTATTGAGTTCACAAATTGTTACTTCTCGTGATGAAACCAGCCTTCAACCCGAAGACCACAAATACAAATCCGTCCACGGTACTGTGAAAAATATTTCCGACCATACACTGCAAAACATTTTTATCACCTACAGGTTGTATGACGGCGAAAACGATTCAGTTGGTTCTGGATTGGCCAGAGCAAGCCGAACAACCGAACCCCTTCAACCCGGCGAGACATGGAGCTTCGAAACTGACCTGTTTGATTACAAGTTGACGCCGAGACTTGAAGAAATGAACTTCTCTCCGTAAACGAGTCCGCACCATGTATTGACCACAAATGCCCGAACGGAGTGCTATTTCCCACGACAGCCTATGGTCAACTGATGATGGACTTGCCAGCCCAATTTATTGGTCACATCATTGTACCCATGCACAGCAAGAACCAACTGATCGAGGAGACAGACTCCAAATGAATCAAATGGTGATGGCGGCGAAAATTGCCTGGCACGTCCCAATGCTTACAGAACTCGACGGGGAGTTCTTGAAGGAAGCCGAAAAACGCCGTCGTCAGTTTGTATCCGATTTTCCGCTTCAAAGAATTACGGGCCTTGCTCTGGATAATTACGTCATCGGCAAAGGCGCAGGCAAACGGTCATTCTGTTATCGCATTGAGCGCGATTTGGACATGCTCGGCAATATCCGAGGTTCTACTGCCTTCAAGTTTGGCGTCTATTTCGGCAGAATAAAAAGCGACCCAACACACAAATACCGATTCCGGCCGCATTGGGGCAAAACCTTGGACCAAGCTTTTGATGCCGTAAAACAGGCAATTGTGGATTTGCTTGTCGCTGCTGACAGAAACGACTTCGCCGCCATTGCGCAGAACCAGTTGTCCCCCATGTTTAAGGGTAAAATCCTTTTCCTGTATCATCACAATCAGTATGCACCCATCTACGCCCGGCCGTATTTGCAACACTTTGTCACGGCCTTGGATTTAGACGACAATTTCGAGTGTGAGGCGGATATGCAACGCGCCCTCATGCGTTACCGAGCCCAATGGCCGCTGTTGCGCAATCAGCATCCGGTGCTTTACCAGCGCTTTCTCTACGCAGTGTTCGGTAATCCCAAAGATTCCAAGTCCTCCGGCCAAGTGGTTCCCATCGTCCCATTTCTGAAGACGGCGGTGGAAGGCGCCCAATTCATCGGCCAGATGCCGGCTTCGCCTCCCGTCGCTGGGAACCAGTCAGCCGCTCACAGCAAAACGGATTACGAGGCCCGGCAAAAAAATTCCAAGCGCACTGGCGACCGTGGTGAATTGATCGTGCTCGCACTGGAAAAGCAGCGCCTCATCGCCGCCGGCAAAGCGGAATTGGCCGCGCATATTGACCATCTCGCGGATCGTGAAGACGGTTTGGGCTATGATATTCTTTCATTTGATGATGACGGCACCGAGCGCCCAATTGAGGTCAAGGCCACCACAGCACCGAATTTGCAGACCGGATTTTTCATCTCTGCCAACGAATTGGAAAAGTCGGCAGAACTGCCAAATTATCACCTCTACATCGTGTTTTCCGCCCTGAGCAAAGCACCTCGCGTGTTCACCATAAAGGAGCCAAATCTAAAAGGCTTGGGTTTTGATCTGGAGCCGCTAATTTATTTGGTAAAGCATTCTGTCGGGAGAGGAGTCGAAAATGAACGAAGCGAACAAACTCCGTAGCGAACTGCTGGACGCCATAAACGACGCGGCCAAGGGGCCGTCGCCCAATTTACAAGCCGGCACAATTCTTGGCAAATTCCGCTCGTTATTTCAAAATCTTGAGCGCGAACAAGTCCTCTTGACCCTTTGGCACGATCTATTTCGCACCGGGTATCTCGCTTGGGGGCACAATTTGCAAAATGCAGACCCGCCGTTCTTTCATTTGACGGGAAAAGGGAGACGTTGGCTCGAACATTTTAGCCGAGACCCAGTGAATCCGACCGGATACCTAGCCTACGTTGCCACGCAGGCAAAATTAAATCCCGTTGCACTGGCTTATTTGGCAGAAGCAGTCAAAACTTACAACAATGACTGCATCAAATCTTCCGTTGTCATGACGGGGGCAGCCGCAGAATGCATCGCGCTGGATCTCCGCGACGTACTCGTCGCCAAAATTGAAACAACCGGAGGCAAAGTTCCAAACGATTTGGACGACCAAAGAATCAAAAAGGTGCTCGATGCGATGGAACGTCTCCTTGATATGAAGAAGGCGGACATGCCGCCAAAATTGCGAGAAGCGTTTGAATCCCACTGGCCTCCCATTATCCATCAAATTAGGCGCGCTCGAAATGACGCTGGCCATCCAAAGAACATCGACGCGGTCGAGGACGAAATAGCCCATGCATCCCTTCTCATTTTTCCAGAACTGGCCAAACTCTATTCAGATCTGTCGTCTTGGGTTTCAAACTCGTACACGTAGGGAAAAATCTATAGTTGCAGGATAACCATTTTTGTCCACCGTGCCGGCGGACCAGACCGCAGGGCAGTGCAGGCGGCAGTGACTGTGAGGTTAGCCGGCGCACGGGTAAGTGGGGACATCCGGCAATCATTGATTGCCAAACTTCAAAAATACATTTCAATGCAAACTTGCGCTCAAATACTTCAACGCGCGGACAACGGACAACAACGACGGAGTTAATAAACCTCCCCAGCCCGGAAGCCGTCGAACCTCGTATCAATACGCCTCCAAAGTGATGCGCGTAGACTGCTTCTTCGATTTCTCTGAACGCCAGGACCGGTGAAGCAATTCTCCGCTAATCCTGCCGGAACGATGCGAACAGTTTCCGCGCTTCCGTCGCCAAATGTCGGAACGGTTCCCCCGTCGCGCAAGACTGCGTTTTTTCAATTCCCCTTGAAAGACTACGCCTTGAAAAACCGCAGACTTGCACTCGCCCTGGGGATGCTCCCTTGGAAATTTCCAAATCCGCCGCTCCACTCCGCTTTTTGTCCTGGCCGCTCCCTTTCCCCTGCGCGGGCGGCCAGCCCAAACGCTCCGTTGCGCTCACGGCTTCGGAAATCCCCAAGCGAGCCGGACTTGGGCCTAACGCCGGCCCAAACCCGCGCCAAAGGGCGCGTCCTTTGGAATCCTCACTTTCAAAATCTCCTACCCCGCCCCCGGCGCAAAGCCATTGTATCAGCCGGCAAGCGTCTGTCCCCCATTTCCCCGTCCGCTTCAAAACTCCGCACCGACACGATGCAGCGCGGGTCATCCATCTTCGGGCTGTCCACCAAATCGACGAAGGGATAACTTTTCACCGGTTTATCCGGCAGATCATCAATCGTGTTAATATCGAAAAGGCCAGTTCCGGCGCGCTCGCCTTGTCTGATTATATGTCTGGCCGGTGCTTGTCAAGGTAGTCCGAAACTCTTGACGGGCGCTTCGCGCAGGTTTTTTTTGGCGGCTCCACCTTGACAAGCACCGGCCAGACACGGACCGCTGGTTAGGATTTGCGCGCCGGGGAGTATTGCCGGAAAACAAAAAGTTAACTGCGACGCGGTTCCTGAAACGATTTGAAACGGCGCGAAACAATGCCCGGCACGAATCCCGCCGTTTTTGATGAACGGTCAGCTAATCAGTCTGTCAAATCTTCACCTACTATAGGTCAGGTCATATACCTGTTTCTCCCTCAATTGAGGCTTATTGGCGAGAACTGACGCAGGTTTTGCTGTCAGTTTGATGATCCCCCACACTTCCCATCGCATGGCTTTGCCGTCCCTTGGGAAGTCGGTTTTTGAATCCCTGAAAATAGAAATGAAAACATGACAACGTGTGCCTGCAAATTGAGGTAAAAAATGCGCCGTGAGACTGAAAACCGGGGAAAATGTTGTGTAACCCATTGCACAAAGTTCATGCCGGAGTCTGCCATAAACGCCTGTATGAAAGTGCAATTGAACATCAGCAGTGCGCCGGGCAAAGGTGTGGCGGTTCCGCCACCACCTGGTTGCCGGAATTCTGGTAAAAGTGATGGCGAATGTGAAGCCGGTATGAACAGGATTAGTTTTCAGCGGAACAGTTCGGAACAGGGGTGTGGCGAGACGACTCGCGACTACTCGCCCACTAAGCAGCAACTAGGCACGCACTGCGCATTAACGGTGAGGCGGCGCAGGCGGATAATTTGACTGGTTGGAACATGAAGCAGCGGAATTTCATCGGGCGGCTGGTCGGCAGAAAGCGCAACCAAAACGGTTGGACGCAGGACGTATTCGCCGACAAGTTGCAGCTCGCCGGCTGGCATGACGCCACACGCAGCACCGTCTCCAAAATAGAAGACGGCTCCTTGCGGATTGATCTGCTGCAATTGTATTACCTGGCCGTGGCCCTGGGCATCAAGCCGATTGATTTCCTTTCTGAAATTGATTGGCACAAGCAGGTCGAAAAAATGATTTCTTTCCCCATGAAACATTCGCAACCAGTCGAGACGTATGGAAACCATCCCCAAAAATGAAGAACCCGCCACCGCGCCGCCAGTCGAGCGGTTGGCCTATTCCGTGCAGGAAGCCGCCGACATGCTCGGCGTGCATTATTTCAGTGTCTATCGCCTGATTCAGCGCGGGAAACTTAAAACCTGCCACGCGCTGCGGGGCAAAATACTCGTGCCGAGAACCGAATTGTTAAAGCTTCTGGAAACCGATTTGAGATAAATTTATGAACTACTACGAGAGACCAACACCTCTTCAAGAACAGGCCAACAGGGAGGCGATGCAGCACTTTGCGGAACACTTGAGCCAATTCAAAACGAACTGTGACGCGCTTCATGGTATCGAATGCAACTTGTCAGTGACCGCGAACGATGCCCTCAAATCCGCCCTGCTTGCGCCCGGTCGCGTCATCCAGACTGACGACGGCACGCAATGGCAGCATGACGTTGACCTGTCGAACGTCACGTCCATTTGTCATCGGGGCACGGCGGCAGGCGTGGAATTTGCCGTCGTCGAATGCCTGCCCTTGAAGTCCAGGGACATGAAAGAAGCTTTGAACAGCGGCCACAATGTCAGGGAAGTGCTGCAAGCGTTCACAAGCGATCAACGGCAGGCTTTGAGCCTCTGGAAAGAAGATGTCAAAGCGCAGGTGAGAGAACATCTAGGTGAGAAATACCCTCGCCAGGACATGGGCATCGTCGTCGAATCGTTTGAAATCAAGATGGCGCGCGCCATTTCTGAAACGCGAATGCACGCTCAAAGCCAGAGTCGCGGCATTCGGATTTGAACGATGATGCATCTTGAAATTTTTCAGGCCGTGAATTAGACCTGCCGCGCGCCTTTGCATCCGGGATAATCCGGGCAGCCCAAGAATTGATTCCCGGCGTTTTGGCCGCGCCGGGCGGTTCGCAAAACCATCACCTTGCCGCAAACCGGGCAGAAAGGGGGCGTATCCGGCCCGGCTGTCGTCGGAGACAGCGTGCTTGATTCGTGGCCGCAATCTTGCACCTGTTTTACCAGTTTCAGCAAATGCGGGCCGTCCACCAACCGAATTGATTTTCCTTTGGCAAAACTTTCCGCCTCGCTGGTGAATCTGCCGGAAGTCACAATGATTGCCTCGTCAGCCCGTTCCGCCGTCATGATGCCGAACATCTCGCGAATCACCGGGGCACCGACGGAAAATACTTTCCATTGCTTGCATTGCACCAACGAGACGCGCCCGGCCTTGCGTAACACCAGGTCCACGCCGCCATCCGCGCCTTTGCCGAGGGATTAATCCACCGAGTAACCTTGCCGGCGGTAGGCTTCCGCCACCAAAAATTCAAAATCCTTCCAAGACACTGCTCGCAGTGATTCCAACCTGGTTTGCTGATCCAGCAATGCCCGCCGCCGTTTCCCCAACCAAAACGAAAGCCCGGCCATCGCCCCAAAAAACAGGACTGTGACCAGGGCCAAATTGGCTGCGACGGTTTCAAAGGGCAGGAAGGTCTTGTTGTCGCCCCACCACACTTGCACGCCCCAGCGCAGGCCGGCGAAAGCGACGATCCCCAACACGACGCTGACCCACCAGGGCGATTTCAACAGAATGTCACTGAATGATTCATTGCGGCGTTTCATGTTCGAACTGGTCAACAGCGGTTTTGTCATAACGCGGCCTATGAGTCAACCCGGTTCAGATGGCAGAGAAAAACTTGCACCCGACTTGTAACCCGAATGAAAAATATTGGATTTTATGAGAGGACGAGAGATAACACCACAATGTCGTGGATAGCCAATGAAATCAATGGTTCTGCAATGGTAGCAAAAGGGAAATAAAAGCAGCTAAAAATGGCTAAAATGGCCGTTTAAATTGTGTGAAGGTAATGCTCTACCACTGAGCTAAGCGCGCAATCGCAAATGACAACCGGAATTTAAAAGGAAACCGCCGGTGTGGCAATCTATTTTGGTTTGGCCATTGCGGGCGGGGCGCCCAGGTGGGATATCCGCTTTACGGGGCTAATTTCCTGGCGGGACCAAACCGCTGTGGTTTGGTCCAGTCATTGGTTGGTTGCTGCGTGTTTTTTACTC
>Ga0302140_10004562_pt1 | contig 17630 bp, 12 predicted proteins | sample I_Bog_E1_1_FD_202095 | JGI IMG/M metagenome (GOLD analysis project Ga0302140, IMG submission 202095) | Peat permafrost microbial communities from Stordalen Mire near Abisko, Sweden - I_Bog_E1_1 | ecosystem: Environmental > Terrestrial > Soil > Wetlands > Peat | place: Sweden: Abisko, Stordalen... | reverse complement strand
TCTATGTTTTTTAGTGAATCAAAGAAATCATACATATTTTTCATGATTTAAAACCTCCTTCTTTTTTATCATTTTATCAAAAAAAGGTGAGGTTTTAAATTAAATTTATTTCATGCGTTTGTCCTGTAACCTCAATATTTTTATTTCTTTGCATTAAATTTCTCCCATAAATTATTATTAATAATCTTTTGCAAAATTCAAAAGCATTTAACTTTATGAGATTTTACAAATATATTTTTAAATAATTTCTCCATCTAAAATCAAATTTATATTTATGTTAACAAAAACGTCCCTAAAACTAGACGGTATTCTTTCAAGCTAATTTAAATGATTTATCTTCCACTGATCTATACTAATTTTAGCATGACAAAACAAGGCTTATAAGATTATTTGAATTGCATATTGATTTAGGTTTACATTCCTCAATTAATCAAAGCCTCTACAATCATTTTTATTCTAGTACTTAACATACCAAAAGTTGCATGTTTCACTCATTAAAGAGCAAACCTAGTGTTAGTGTAAACTTGAATTTGATAATTTATAATATCATCTTCTTAAAGTTTATCCAGTTTATTTTAAACTGCCGATATAATTAATCCATATTATTAAAATTTGAACACCATAATAATATGGATTTTATTCATGATTTATCTTTGTATTCTCTTAATTATTCTAAAACATTTAAGTATAAAATGTTTTATTTGGTGCTTAAAAGGAATATTCAAACTTTTAAATATCATTAAGGCTTTATATCCCTTTGAATCGTAAATTGAACTAAGTTCATTTTCTAATTCTTGAATTCTCTTTGCAACATCAGCTCCGAATTGAGAAGAATAAATACTCATCTCATTCCCTAATAAATATCCATTATAAATAATATTAGGTTCAAAGCTATTGTGATTAGAATTATTAATTTTATAATTATTGTACATTTTTTTATAGTCATTAATCATTTCTGCTATAGTTTTCATTTTCAAATTATGTACAATATTAAATTTCTCTTTATATTCTTTAGGATTATCCTTAATAGTATTAATAAGATTTAGTATATCTTTTTCACTAGAGTCTTTAGGAACCATCCATCCGCAATTCATTTCTTTTACTCTATCACCTACTGCTCCTACATCTGTTACAATAACAGGAATTCCACATAATAATGCTTCTGAAAGTGTATAACAAAATGTTTCAGGCCATGTAGGAAGAATACATATTACATTAATTTCATATAATTTGATAAGTGAACTCAGTTCTTCTCTTTGATACCATCCCGTTTTTATTAAATTTTCTTTTTCCAAAGATGCCAAATCTAAATCACCTATTCCTCCAAAAACATACCAATTAATATTTTTAGAAGAGTTTTTGATTGCTTTATATGCTAATTGACTCCCTTTTGCTGACGACATTCCTCCTATAAAAGCAACATGAATATTTCGATTTTCTTCATATCGTGCATACTCTACAATTTCTTTCTTTCCATCAGTTACATACTCATTATTATTTAGAATTACTAGTTGAATAGCTAATTTTCCATTTTTAAACATATGCCTAGGTACAACTACAGAAAAACCACTATATAAATACTCATCCATTCTACTAGCCTCGGCAACATCTCCTCTTACACTAATATCTGCCTTTAATAATTCTTTATTTCCAAGTTCGTCACTTATATTAACAAATATCTGAGAATTTTTACTTTCAATATTTTCTATATAAGCCCACCCTTCTATTACATCCATACTAGAAGGTTTATTAAAAGCATATTCAATATAATATTTGCAATTATTACCAACAACAAATTGTTCTAAATTATTTTGAGCACTTTGAATATAAGAGTTTGACCCGTGAGCAATTACCTTTATTTTTTCTTTAAGTTCAGGAAAATATAATGAAAAAATGTCTTTCGAATTTTCAGAAGGAGTGATTAATCTATCACATAATTCTAAAGCTTTACTGTTTTGCTTTCTCCAATTCGTAATAAAATCAATGGTTTTACTAATATTACATTGATTTTTTAGGCACTTTAAACACATTTCTTTAGTTTCATGCCCAATACAAAGTTCTCCTTCATGATTTAATAGTTTAATGCTAGGACACACATAGTAAAAGTCATGTAACGTAGCAATAATTGGAATATCTAAAGCTTTTGCCTCATCGAATAAGTCCAAAGATAAATCAAGAGTATGATGTATATGCACAATATCTATTGAAAAAGCCACTAAAATATTTCTATATAGTTTTTTTTGCTTTTCATCAGTAAAAATATAATAATTTGGTGCTTTGCCAATTAAAAATTTGTATGAAATTCTTTCTTTTTCTATATATGCTGTTAGCCTAAGATATTCTCCATCTCTCGCAACCACAAAAATATTATGAGTATCTTTTAATCCAAGTACAAGATCTTTTACATGAAGTTGTGTTCCACCTATATTATTACTTGCATCTTCACGAAAATCTGCCTGTACAAGATAAAGTATATTCTTTTTACCATTATTCAATTTTAATGCAGTTCGTATAATATCACGTATATCTTTTTCTCTTTCTATTGAACAATATTCTTGATTTCTTCTCCATTGTTCTTTATATCTACTTTCAAGTATTCTAGTATTTTTTTCAATATATTTTTTCTTTTCTTCACTTAAAAATGAAGATGTCCCCTTATGATATATAAATGTATCATCACACATTACATTATGATATCCAACTTGTTCTGTTCTAAAACAGAAATCATTTTCTTCTCCATACCCTCTTTTAAATGCTTCAGCATCAAAAAGTCCTATACACTTAATAGCTTCTCTTTTAATAAACATACAAAAGCCATTGGCAACTGTAATCGTTGGATATTTTTTAATACTCCAACGTTCAATTAAATCTGCGAATTCATCTATTGTATATCCTTCCGGCATATCATTTTCTTCACAAAAATTAGGTACAGAACACAATGTAGCATTATTAGATAATGGTGTTACAGTTCCTATTGCTGCATCACTATATGCACATGTTACTATTTTTTCTATCCAATTCTTTGTAACAATTGTATCTGAATTAAGAAGAACAACATCGCCTTCACATCCTTCAATTCCTCTATTTATAGTAGCTGAAAATCCTCTGTTTTCTTCATTATGTAATACTATAATGTTTTCTTGCTTTAAATTATTTAAAAATGGAATAATATTTTTATCTAAACTATTATCATTAATAAAAATTAATTCATGTTTCTTCAAATCTGTATATTTTATTAAACTTTCAACACATACTTTTAAATCTCCGTATGCATTATATACAGGTACTATAACATGGATTTTATCCATACCAATCTCCCCTTATATTGTTTACTTAAAACAATTTTTTACTTTTTTCAATTTCATTACTAACTTCCAGCTACGAGAATTATAAATGCTTTGTAATTCTGCTTCTAAATTATTTATTTTTTCATTTTTTTCATCAATCTGTTCTCTATAATTAGTTTCTTGTACTTTAATTTCTTGCTTTAAATCAATAATTTTTTTCTTATCTTCTATAATTTTTCCTGTACACACATCTATTTCTGGCTTAGTAGCTACTTCACTTTGATACCATCTATAATAGCTTCTATCTTGATCAATGATATGTGGGTTAGTGTCTTTAAAATAATCATATACATCATTTCTTATACGTAATACATTACGTTCATCTTTAGTTATTTTTTCACCATTATCGTAAAAATTATATATTGATGGTAATGTACCATATTTTTGTTGTTCTTCTTCATTTTGACGTGCAATATACCATTCTCTCAATTCAAATAGAACCGGATTATTTTTTGCATACAAATTTAACATAACCTCTTGTGCTCCAGAATCAAATCCTGAAAAGTGGTAAAACTTTAATGGCACTCCATTTACTAAATATATATCATTTTCCTTTGTTACACTTCGGTTCGTTAAATTCCATGTAGATACATTGTATCCTGGATCCCTTGTAATATGAACACCTTCAAACATTGCCGGTGCCAAATCTCCCCATTTTTGGTCTGTAAAAATTCCATTTGGAATATCATCATAACAGAATTCTATTAATCTATCACGCCACCATCTTGCAAATTTCAAACCTTTCTCACTGTTTTTTACTGCATAAAATCCAAAATTATAAGTACCGTGTTTTAATGAGCATATTTCATTGTTTACAATATCTGTACGATTGCTTTCTGGAATTGTTTGGTGAGGTGTTAAAATCACATCATGTTCATCTAATAATGATTCAAGTTCATGTAAATCATTAAAAACCGCAATATCCGGATCTAAATATATAACTTTTTTTGAACCACTTTCTAAGAATTTTACTAATGATTGACCTTTTATAGCAGTACACACTTCAACAACAGTATGCATGTATATCCATAAGTTTAAATTTTTTACTGGGATACCTAACTCTTCAACCTTTAAAATTTCATCAAAAGGCTCATTTTCAAGAGTAACTCCTTTTGGTATTTCATCACAGAGTACTAAAGAAAATTTTGCATCCTTGCAAAATTTCTTTACTGATTTAGCTAAAATTCTTGCTTTTGGTAAATAGTTATTATTAATACTTGTATAAAAATGCATATTACTCTCTCCTTAAACAACTTTTTCTTTTACGACTCCTAAGAAAAACCTTTCCTAATTTAGAATTATAAATTTCACTAAGTTCATTACAAACATCCTTATATTTTTCACTAGTTTCTTGATATTTTTCACTAATTTCTTGATATTCTACTTTCTTTTTATTTAATTGTTTAGCTGTTTCTTCATGTTTTTCTGTTTTTTCATGTAATTGTTTAGCTGTTTCTTTATGTTTTTCTGTTTTTTCATATAATTGTTTAGCTGTTTCTTTATGTTTTTCTGTTTTTTCATATAATTGTTTAGCTGTTTCTTCATATTTTTTTGTTTCATTCTCTAACTGTTCAGTTAATTTATTACATTGTTCTAACTTTTTATTAAAATCAGTAGCTAAACTTGTTTCATGTTGTTGCATTTTACTTATCTCATCTTCACACAATGACATATATTCTTTAAAGTCTATATTTTTAAAATTTCCAGTAATTTTCATATATTTTGTTTTAGGTGAAATTTCTTTTGCTAAATATATTGAATCTTTATTTAAAAATATATCTACTCCATCTATTGAGGAATATGCATTAATGGGTATTAGCACTCCACCTTGATCAATTTCAACTTTAGTTAATCTACATCTACATGGTTGATATTCTATTGGATCCCATCTTAAGCCATGTACCTTCCCTTTTAGTATAGATAGATCATAAAATATTTCAAAGTTATTTTTCTTTAATTCAACTGTAGAACTAATTCTATTACTTTCTGAAAATCCATTTCCTATGTCATAATATAAATTGCTATTTAATTTATTTGCATTTTGATATTCTTTTATTATATTATCTAAGTCAACATTATATGACATTTTCCTTACATTATTCTTCATTTTATCATTGCCTACATAATTATCTGCAAAATAATTAATCCACTTAATAAAAATCAAAATCATTGAACTGTCAATTCCAAATAAATTAAGTAACTCATTTTTATCAAGGATCATATTTAGTTCTGAATAATTTTCATATAAATCATGAATAAAACGCCACACTATAAACTCTGAAGGTATTAAAAAATCAAATACCCATTCTGTATCAATGATAATAAATTTTTCTTTATCCATAAATATATTATCACATATTAAATCTATATTAGCTGGTTTTGTGCAATTTAATTCCATAGAAATATACTCTTTCCCAAATACTTCCTTGAATTTAATTGTTGAATAATCAGATGTTTGTGTTGTATTCGAAAACATATATTTATAAAACTTCTGCAAAAGATTGATAATGTTTTCTGGCTTTTTCTCCTTAATATATAAATTTATTTCTTGTGACATAGTTCTGTTCTCTAATAAAGGATATATAATTTGATTTTTTTCATACTTGCCTTTTATATTTTCAATATTGGAATGAATTTGGCAAACCCCACTATAATATAAATTTTCAATATGTTGCTCTGCTTCTCTTGTTAGAGCTTTTTTTATAGCAATTAATTTTCCATTATCATTTTGTAGTATCGTTGCAATTCTATATTCTCTTTTTCTATCATTACTTAATTTAGCATATAGAATTTCTGTTTTTTCTATGTCTTCATGCATTCTTACTTCTACTAAAAAAGAATTTGAAAAATATTCTGCAAGTTTTTCATCAGCAAGGGTATGACTTACCATATTTTCATTAAATAAATTTAGACGTTCAGCATCAAATGTATAATACTGCTTACCAAATTTTTCTGTATTAATCGTATTATCAGTAAAAATTTCACTTGGAAATTTATAATCAGGATATGGATAGTAGAATTTGTATTGCTCTAAACCACATTCTTTTAAAATACCAATTAATTCATTTTTAGTGAATGTTCTTACAAATTCTGTATCATCATATTGATTTAATCCTGAAAAAAATCTACCTGTATGATCTTCACGTGTTCCTGCAAAGTATTTAAGTCCAAGTCTATTTTCAATTGCAATTAAAATTTTACCATCTGGTTTCAAAAAGCTCTTGATATAATTTATAAAATTAACATATGGATTGTCTCCTTCCGTAAAACTAATTGCATATTCAAAAACGCCATTAAGTACAACGTAGTCAAATTTAGTATCAAAAGTCATATTGTTAAAATTTCCAACATATATTTCTAGATTTTCTTTATTTTGATTCCGCTCGAAATTAATTGTAGCTCTACGTTTAGTTAACTCTACAGAAACAACTTTTTTTAATCTATTACAAAGTAATCCTGTAAGTGCACCACAGCCAGCACCGATTTCAAGTATTGAAGCTTCTGAATCAAAGGGATACCAATTCAAAATATTTTCCCTTAAATGGGAAAGATGGTAAATAATTGGATATGAACCTGATTTAATTATCTTTTCATCATCTACTTCATGACTTTTCACCATTGCTAAAATATCGTCTTCAATGGTACCATCTGAATAATTATCTTCCCCTCTATAAAAATCTAAATTTAACTTTGCCATATCTCTACACCTTTCTTTTATTTTAAGTTATATATAATCTAATTAATTATATATAACTTAAAATAAAACTTTTTTTGTTACTTTAAATTAAAACTCTTGCTAAATTCTATAATACTAAATAATACATTTTTTGCATCAAAATTATCAATTACCATACCTTTGCTATATTTTTTTATTCTTTCACCTTGAGCGCCAAGATCAAAAGAAACAATAGGCAAATCCATATTAATTACTTCTTGTGTCGTATAAGAAAAAGTTTCAGGCCATATTGATGCTATAAAAAATAAGTCAATATCATTTCCAATCACTAATTTCGAAATTATATCAGTAGAATATTTGCCTGTTTGTTTAAAATTCTTATGCTTAATTGTTTCCACCGTAGAACCTATTAATATAATATTTATATCTAAATCTAATTTTTCTATTAATTTTAACATTTGTTTTACTATATTAATGCCCTTATGATAACTTAATGTACCAATTAAACCAATATTTAATGAATTTGTAGATTTATATTCTCTATTTAAAGGTAGTATATAATCAACATAATGTGGAATAACTGATATATTAGGAAATAACCCATAACTTTTTTGTAATAACATTTTAGAGCTATCAGAAAAAGATATAATATTATCGCATTGATTTAAAAAAACAGCCCAATTTTCTCTCCATTTCTTCATACTTTCATAATTGAAAAATGTGTTTAATTCATTGTTTTTCATGCATTTTTCACATTTAACTATATTAGGAATATTGCAATAACATCCTTTATCATCTAACAAATTTATTGTTGGACATATAGAGAAAAAATCATGCAAAAACATTGTTATACTTATATTTTTTTCATTTTTCAGCTCAGCTAACTTCCCTAATATATCATATATATTAGGATATGTAACAAGTTCATTAATATAAATATTTTTTATTTTTAATTCATTTAAAATATTTATAATATCATCAAATTCCATAAAACAGTATTCTATATTATAACTTTTGTATTTATAGTTAAATATATACATGTTTCTAATTTTGTCATAACGAATTATAATAACATTATGTCCATAGAATATGTTTTTATCAACTTCTTTTTCTAGGTAACCTGTAGCTCCGCCTCCAATATTATGGTCAAAATATACTAAAATACTTTCAGCTTTAGTATATAATATTTTAAATATGAGATAATTACGTATATTTTTAACTGGATCAACGCTACAAAAATAATCTATATCTGATGTATAATTTGGATGTTTTTCTGATAAAAGAATAATATTTCTTTCTAATAATTTTTTCTTTTCCTCACTAAAAAAACTTCCCCCATGTTTATGATAAACGTATAAATTTTCTACATGTACATTTTTATATCCAGCCTTTATAGCACGTTGGCACCAATCATTTTCCTCACAATAACCTTTACCAAATTTATCAGCATCAAAAAAGCCTATTTTATCTAATACATTTTTATTAATCCCCATACAAAAGCCAATTCCAGTTGGAATATTTGTATAACAATGTCTAATACATTGGAAAAATTTATCTATATAATCTACATCAAGGCTTTCAAAAATTTCATTATCCTTGCAAAAGTTTGGGAAACTGCATATAGTCCCAGAATTAGTAAAAGGAGTACTACTAGCAATATCATTATTACAAATAATAGGAAGCATTAAACGTTCTAACCACATATCAGGAAGTTCAATATCTGTGTTTATTAGTGCAATATGATTCTTGGCTAATGCAAAACCTTTATTTACAGTTTTCACAAATCCTAAATTATTATCATTTTCTATTAATACAATTTTATCATTATAATTTGCATAGTAATTCAATACTTCTGCAACTCTTGGATCAGAGCTTTTATCATTAATTGCAATTAATCGGTAACTCATTTTAGTTTTAACAATAGTAGAAAATAATTTTTCTAAATATTCATAGCCATTATATACTGGAAGTATAATATCTATATGATATTTATATAATTCACTAGAATATTCTATTTTTTCTATAAAATTTTCTTTTTTAAATTTTATAAAATCAATACTTTCAAAATCTTGATATACTGACTCTATTACTACTTTTTTTACTACTTTTGATAATTTGGACATATTATTTTTTTTAATAAGCATCACTATTTTTTTTATGTTTTGCTTAGTTAATTTTTTCTTATAAAAGCTTATTTTTTCAGCTAATGAGCTTTTAATTTTATTTATTAATATTCTCTCTTCTCCATCAACTTCTAAATAAATAAACGCATTATTTACATTTTCAATTTTTATTTTAGAAAAAAAGCCTGAATTTAACGCATTTTCATTCTGGTAAATATCATAAACATCACGTCTCTCTTTCGATATGTTTAAAATATTAATTGAATATTCTTCCTTACCAATAATTATAATTAATTTTAAACTAGTTATTTTTCTATTAACATTAAAAATCCAACCTCTAATCTCTAATGTATCAACTTTATAATTAAAATTATCAATATTATATAGATAAGATTTTGACATAAAATCATATCCTCCCACAATTTATAGGCATTTAATTTTTATTTATTGTCACTTCAGAGTTCATATCATAAATTCCAACTGAATTCTTATCTGCAATAACAGTAATATTGCACACATCATAAAGTCTATGATATACAGTAAAATCTCCCTCTCTGTAACCAGTACAACCTAAAGATAATAGATATTCTCGTCCCTGCAAATCCATTTGTTGTGTAAAACTTATCTCTCTTATTTCACCTGGTTTCACTATTTCTGTATTTATTTTTTCCACCATTGTATTTGTACCTGTAATTTCTGTACCTTGTAAATCCTTAATTGTAAATGCAAAGATGGGCTCTTGAATTCTTTCATTAAAAACAACCTTCATTTTTATCGTGAATGATTTATTTTTAAATAAATTGTTTGTAATATTTCCACTATTATCTATTATACAAAAATCTATTATTTCTGCTAATTTACTACCGTATTCAAGCTTATTAGGATTAATTGTTAATAAACTGCTCCATGTTTTACCCTCTTTTGTTAATTTATCTATGAAATCCGATTCACTAAAATCATCTAATTGATTCACTAAAACTTTCTTATATAAATCTATAACTTCTTTTGGTTCTCCTTCAGACAGCTTTTCTCCTTTATTTAATAAAATCACTCTATCACAATATTTTCCGATACTTCCTAAGTCATGACTTACAAATAAAATTGTTTTTCCTTCCTCTTTAAAGTCCTCAAACTTCTTGTAACATTTAGCTTGAAAGAAAACATCTCCTACAGAGAGTGCTTCATCAACAATTAGAATCTCTGGTTCAATATTAATAGCCACAGCAAAAGCCAGTCTTACAAACATACCACTTGAATAAGTCTTTACAGGTTGATTAATAAATTCTCCTATATCTGCAAATTCTATAATGTTATCTACTTTTTGATCAATTTCTTCTTTTGTAAATCCCATCATAGTTCCATTAAGATAAATATTTTGCATACCTGTATATTCTTGATTAAAACCTGCACCTAATTCTAATAATGCAGATATTCTCCCATTAACTTCTAGCTTTCCTTTAGTTGGATTTAATACACCTGTAATAATTTTTAATATAGTAGATTTACCAGAACCATTAGTTCCAATAATCCCTACTGTTTCTCCTCTTTTTATTTCAAAATTTATGTTATTTAATGCATAATGTTCATGATACAAAACTTTTTTTGTAAGTCCAAGCGATTCTTTTAACCTATCCATTGGTTTATCATACAACTTATACATTTTGCTTAATTGCTCCACTTTTATAGCTACATCATTCATTTTTTATCTCTCCTATAGTACATCTGCAAAATGTGGTTTTAATTTCTTAAATATCATTGCTCCAATAACAAATAGACCTAGTATTATCACCCAAAAATAAACTGTTTCAAAATATCTCTCAAAAAACCAAACATGATTTATAAATGTATCTCTATATCCTTCAACTATATAATACATTGGATTCAATTTTACTATCCATTGGAACTGTTTAGGCATTATTGTATAACTCCACATTATTGGTGTCATCCACATACCTATTTGTAAAAATATATTAATTATTTGTCCAAGATCCTTAAAAAACAATATTATAGCTGATGTTGCATATGACAATGCTAGTGCCATAAAAAATGTGCAAAATGAGTAATATATCAATTGTATTGTATACTTTGAAGGATAAAATCCATATATTGAACTTACAACAAATAAAAATCCTATAAATACTAAGTGTACAAATAATGCTGATATTATTTTTACTATTGGAAGTATACTTATTTTAAATAATACCTTTTTTACTAAATAACTATATTCCAACATACAATTTGTAGCATTAATCAACGCTTCTTGAAAGAAAAACCAAGGTACTAATCCTGCCATAAACCATAATATAAATGGAACCCCTTCTAGTGGAGAACTTGACTTTAATCCAAATCCAAAAACAAACCAATAGACAAGTATAGTTACTATAGGTTGAATAAATGCCCAAATTATCCCCAAATATGATCCTGCATATTTAGTTTTAAAATCATTTTTAGATAAATTCCATATTAATGTCTTGTTATTTCTTAATTCTTCCCACAATATCAGAACACTTCTTGATTTTTTTATAAATATCACTATTAATACATCTATAAATATGCAAATACTTAATTGGAGTAGTTTATTTAGCATAATGTTATATTGGTCGAATTGAGATACTATATTGGAATCCACTCTATATACTATACATGAATCTTTTCCTAATGTTACAATATCAACTGAATCTCCATTACCTTCTATTCTTTCAATTTGGGCTTGATTACTCTTATCTAATAATTGATTTGTATCTAACTTTACATTTTTCCCAAAGTATGACAATTTAATCTCTGATATACTACTTTCTGAAGCTTCATTGCCCAGAGTAAGTCTTAAATCTAACTTATCTTTTGGAATTTCATATCTCATATTTTTTTGTTCATTTACATTTTTATAAACAATCATTTGTGATTGTTCTTCACTCCATGATGAATTACTGCTATAATACAATTGATAAGTGTTCTCTTTATTCGATATTAATTTATAACTTAAAGTTATATTCTTATTATCTAAATTACAATACTTAAATACTAATATATTTGATATAATCATTAAGAGTGCTAATATTATTAATTTTATATATTTCTTTTTCTTCATAATTAAAATTATCCTCTTACTTCTATTAAATATCTATCCAAAGCATCTTCCCAACTTGGTAACAATTTAAATCCACCATCCACAAGACTCTTTTTAGAAAGTCTTGAATTAAATGGTCTCACTGCCTTTGTTGGATATTCACTTGTAGGAATAGGATTTATTACGCATTTTAAATTTGCTTTTTTCATAATTTCTGTAGCAAATTCAGACCAAGAACAAAATCCTTCATTAGTTGCATGATATACACCATACTTTTCAGATACAGCCATATTACATAAAAGTGGTGCTAAGTCAAAGGTATAAGTAGGACTTCCTATTTGATCACATACAACATTTAAACTTTCTTTCTCTTTTCCAAGTCTAATCATTGTTTTAATAAAGTTATTACCATTCACTCCAAATACCCAAGAAATTCTAACTATAAAATATTTATCTAAAATTTCTTTTACTTTTAATTCACCTTCAAATTTAGTTTTTCCATATACTGAAAGTGGTTTTATATTTCCATTAATCTCAAAAGGCGCATCTCCCTGTCCATCAAATACATAATCTGTAGATATGTAAAGCATCTTAGCATCTATCTTTTTGCAAGCCTTTGCTATATTCTCTGTACCATATACATTTACTTTAGAACAGATTTCTTCTTCATCTTCTGCCTTATCTACTGCTGTATATGCTGCACAATGTATAACGCATTCTGGTTTTAAGTTTGAAATATAATTATCAACAACAGTACTGTCTGTCACATCTAAATCTGCCCTACCAATGCCTAAACATTCAATATTTCTTTTATTTAATTCTTTTACAACATCAAAACCTAACTGACCATTTGCTCCAGTAACTAAAATCATTTTCTGATACTCCTTTATAATATTCCTCTCTTTGCCAATTTAATAACATATTTAAATATCCATTTGGGTAGAAAAGGTAATATACATTCTATTAATACAGAAACTTTGTGAAAATCTCTATATTTTATCATCACTTTTAAATCTTTAATATTGGGCCTTTGGAAATAGTTCTTTCTAGCCTCTATCCACATTAAACAATTATTTATATGTTCTTTTAACTCATCATAGTTTAATCTTTTCTGTAAAGATTTATACCGGCAAAGAAAATCCTTTATTCTTTTATTATAGTAGGATTGTTTATCATATACATCCTTTAAAATACCAGTTTGATTAAATCTATGTTGCCTATATTTAACTAAAGGTTTATTTATAAACTCTATCTTTCCATTTATAGCGGCTATAATAGCAATCCACTGATCATGAATTAATGTTTCTTCAAAAGGCACAGCTTTTTTTGCTATATTACTTTTAACCATCATTGCGCATCCTGTTACAAAGTTAATCATTAAGAGGCCTTCTGCTAAATTATATCCTGACTTGTAAACAATTCTCTTTCTTATTTCAGTTATGCTGTCAGCTATTTTTGTACCATTCTCATCAATTATTGAAAGATCGCTACATACAAGAGTTACATCTTTATCTGAAAACTTTTCTACCATTAAATCTATTTTATCAACTTCCCAAATATCATCTTGATCACAATATGCAAAAATTTCACCCTCAGAAACTTTTGTAAGTTCTTCAAAGGCTTTATTAGAACCTTCATTTTTAATTCCTCGTATTAGTTTATATGAAAACTTTGTAATATACTGCTTAATAATATCTTCATTTATAGAATACTCAGGGCAATCATCATAAACTAATAATTCTATATTTTCGTATATTTGTTCATTCAAAGAAATCAGCTGTTCTATAAACCAAGCTTCATTTGGTTTATAGACAGCCAATAATATAGATACTAATGGCTTATCTATTTCCATACATATTCTCGTAATAGTTTTGATATTCACCACTAATTATATTTTCCCACCAAGCTTTATTATCTAAATACCACTTAACAGTCTTTTTAATGCCTTCATCAAAGGTTGTTGTAGGAAGCCATCCAAGTTCATTATGAATCTTTTCAGGATCTATAGCATAACGCATATCATGACCTTTACGATCTCCAACAAATTTAATAAGGTCTTCTGATTTTCCAAGTTCATGAATAATAGTTTTAACTACTTCTAAGTTTGTTCGTTCATTATGTCCACCAATGTTATAAACTTCTCCAACTCTGCCCTTATGAATGATTAAATCAATTGCACTGCAATGATCTTCTACATATAACCAATCACGTACGTTTTCCCCAGTTCCATATACAGGTAAGTCTTTTCCATTCAATGCATTTGCTATCATAAGTGGAATTAACTTTTCCGGAAAATGATATGGTCCATAGTTATTAGAGCAACGTGAAATAGTTACAGGTAAATTAAATGTACGATAATATGCCCCTACTAAAAGATCAGCTGATGCTTTACTTGCTGAATATGGGCTTGATGTATGAAGTGGAGTCTCCTCTGTAAAAAATAAATTTGGTCTGTCTAAAGGTAAATCTCCATAAACTTCATCTGTAGATACTTGATGGTATCTCTTTATTCCGTACTTTCTGCACGCATCAAGTAATACCCCAGTTCCTATAACATTAGTATTTAAAAATAATCCTGGATTTTCAATTGAACGATCCACATGACTTTCTGCTGCAAAGTTTACTATCATGTCAGGCTTTTCTGTCTCAAACATATTAAAGACTGCATCTCTGTCAGCTATATCTATTTTGTAAAAACTAAAATTAGGATTATCTTTTACACTATCTAGCGTTTCCATATTACCTGCATAAGTTAAACAATCTATACAAATTATTTTATAATCTTCATATTTATTAAGCATATAGTGAACAAAATTACCACCAATAAACCCTGCTCCACCTGTTACCGCAATCTTCATTTATTTCCACTCTCCTAATTAAACTTTTCTAATTTATAGTTGAAAAATCACACCAAACCAGCATATTCTCTATAAATTGTTATATTCTTAAATTGAAAAACTACAATCGCTATCCTTAAGCAATGGTGCCTTTGCATCTTTATCAGAAATTATTGGGTTTTCTATATCCCAATCAACATTTATATCTGGATCGCACCAAAGGATACTACGATCACTTTCATAATTATAATAATTATCTGTTTTATACACAAATTCTACATCATCTGTTAATGTTAAAAATCCATGTCCAAATCCCCTTGGAATAAAGAATTGTTTTTTGTTTTCTGCTGAAAGCTCTACAGCTACCCACTGCTTATATGTACTAGAGCCTTTTCTTAAATCTACTGCAACATCTAATACTGCACCTCTAACACAACGTACTAACTTTGCTTGAGCATGCTCTCCATTTTGGAAGTGAATACCTCTTAGAATTCCTTTTTCTTTTGAATATGATTGATTATCTTGCACGAAATCACAAGCTATTTCTGGTGTTTTAATTCTAGAATAAGTTTCCATAAACCATCCTCTTTCATCACCAAAAACTTGTGGTTCTACTATATAAACACCATCTAATTTTGTCTTTGTTAACTTCATTGTTACACACACCTTTTCCAATGTACAATTTAGGATGAAATTCCTTCGGAATTTCTTAAAATATATAATTAAACTCCGTAAGAGTTTGTTCCTTAATTGTCAATTATTTATCGAATTCCTTACTATACTATTTAATATTTTGCATATTTCTTTGCAATCTTGAATTAAAAATTTCATTTCATCTTTAGTAAGTATTTTACTCTCTAGCATCAATTCTAGCCAGTATTCTGTTTCATTAGCTTCTTTTAATGCAATGCTCATTTTATTTCTAAAATCAGCTCTACTAATTCCATTTATTCCTTCTTTTATGTTTGCACCTATACTAGTTCCTGATCTTAACAATTGCTTTGATAATATAAATTCTTTTTTATCATTAACTAGATATTTATATAAGTCAACTATTTTTATAGCAAAAATAAATGACTTACGAACAATTATATTTGAACTCATAATTTCCTCCTAAATGATTCAGATATTATGAGTATTGACACCTTTTCACTTGACAATTCACAATTAACATCTGACAATTATGGATGAAATTCCTTTGTAATTTCTAAATTATGTATTTTTTAAGTTCTGAAAGAACTTGTTCCTCAATTGTCAATTGTCAATTGTACATTGTCAATTAGTAAATAACTTTTCCTTCTGCAACATTTCTCAAGTGTTGTCCATATGGACTTTTTCCATATTCATTTGCACTTTGGAGTAATGTTTCTTTATCAATCCACCCATTTTTATAAGAAATTTCTTCTAAACACGCTATTTTAAGACCTTGTCTAGTTTCAATTACTTTTACATATTCAGCTGCCTCTGTTAAGCTATCTACTGTTCCTGTATCAAGCCAGCCATATCCACGACCAAGGGTTATTACGTCCAGTTTATTTTTTTCAAGATAAATTCTATTTAAATCTGTAATTTCTAATTCCCCTCTTGATGATGGTTTTAGTTTTTTTGCATATTCACATACTTTATTATCATAAAAATAAAGTCCTGTAACTGCATAGTTAGATTTTGGATTCAATGGTTTTTCTTCTAGCGATATAGCTTTCCCATTTTCATCAAATTCTACTACACCAAATCGTTCTGGATCATCTACATAATAACCAAAAACTGTTCCACGGCCTTCATTTTCTATTGCTTTTTTAAGATGCTTTGTAAATCCATTTCCATGGAATATATTATCTCCAAGTATCATAGCACAGTTATCATTTCCAATAAACTCTTCACCTAATATAAAAGCTTGTGCGAGTCCATCTGGAGATGGTTGTTCCTTATAAGATAGATTTATACCATATCTTGAACCATCACCTAATAATTTTTCAAAATTAGGCAAATCCTTTGGTGTTGAAATTATTAATATATCTCTAATTCCAGCTAACATCAAAGTTGATAATGGATAATAAATCATTGGCTTGTCATATACTGGTAAAAGTTGCTTTGAAGTTACCATAGTCAAAGGGTAAAGTCTTGTTCCACTTCCACCTGCTAGTATTATACCTTTTGTCAAAATCACCACTTCTTTCAAAATTTAAATTTCACAATATCACTAAAAAGCAAAATTTTTAGGATATTTAAACTTATTTTATCTAGATTTCATAGGAAAAGTGAGAATCGAAATTTTATATTTCGTTCTTCGAACTTTCTCTGTGAGTTTCATCCTATAATCTATTAATTTATATTGATAATTTATACTGTAATCTATTGAATTATACATTATTTGCATATGTTACTTTTAATTTTAACATATAAGAGCAAAGAAATAAATGAATTTTATACTATATTATATCAAATAAATGAATTTCCCAAAAACTGCGTAGTAAATTAGAAAATCTTATCCAAAGCTAGAGAAAATAACATTGTAGCGATTTTATTAAATTCACCAAAAAAGTGTATAAAAAAAGTGCCCTTTTATGTTATTATTAATCG
>Ga0302140_10004561_pt1 | contig 17631 bp, 22 predicted proteins | sample I_Bog_E1_1_FD_202095 | JGI IMG/M metagenome (GOLD analysis project Ga0302140, IMG submission 202095) | Peat permafrost microbial communities from Stordalen Mire near Abisko, Sweden - I_Bog_E1_1 | ecosystem: Environmental > Terrestrial > Soil > Wetlands > Peat | place: Sweden: Abisko, Stordalen... | reverse complement strand
GAGCGCCAGCAAAGCCCGGCAGATGTTCTCAAACCCCGGCCCGAAACTCTCACGCCGGTGCGCTGTGACCACAATCAAGCGCTTCGAGGGGTCCAGAAAATCCCAGTCGCCGCGGGGGAGTTCGCCAGATACCAACCTGTCGCGCACATTCAGCACGGCGTCGATACCCGAATTGCCCGTCACATAAATTTTGTTCGGGTCAACGCCCTCGCGCAGCAGATTGTCGCGGGCACCCGCGGTGGCCGCGAAGTGGATTTGCGCCAGCCGCCCCGTCAGAACCCGGTTCATTTCTTCGGGGAACGGCTGCGTCATGTCGCCGGTCCGCAACCCCGCTTCAATATGGCCCACCGGGATCCGCGCATAGAAAGCCGCCAGCGCGCCGCACATCGTTGTCGTCGTGTCGCCCTGGACATACGCGATGTCCGGTTCGCAGTCCCGGTACACCGGTTCCAGCGCCGCGAGGATTCGGGAGGAGCACGCTGCCAGGGTCTGGCCAGGCGCCATGAGGTTGAGATCGTAGTCGGGAGTGACGCGAAACGCCCCGAGCACCTGATCGAGCATCTGCCGGTGCTGCGCGGTGACCGCAACCCGAACGGAGAACGCTTCGGGCCTGGTCCGCATATGAAGAACGACCGGGCAGAGTTTTATGGCTTCCGGCCGGGTTCCGAAAACAAAAAGAGTTTTCAGCATCGCCGATACAGTGCCGCGCGCGGGAGATATTCTCGCGGAAATCAGCGATGGCGGAAAGTGATTCGGCCTTTGGTCAGATCGTAGGGGGAAAGTTCCAGCGTGACTTTGTCTCCCGCCAGAACGCGGATACGGTTGCGCCGGAGCCGGCCGGCCAGGTGCGCCAGCACGACACGCTCGTGCTCCAGTTGAACGCTGAAGAGACCGCTGGGAAACTTCTCCAGCACGGTCCCCGTTACTTCTATACTGTCTTCCTTACTCATTCCACCTCTTCATTTCTTTTTGCCGCCCGTAAATGGTACAGAAAGGCATCGATTCCGCGGGACGGGCTTAGCCGGGTAGGGTTGAGCCCGCCCACGCAAAACCCGAAAATCAGCCAGCGGAAACGACGTTCGATGCCTGCAGGCCCTTCGGCCCGGTGGTCACTTCGAATTCCACAGTCGCGCCCTCATCCAGCGAACGATAACCATTCGTCTGAATCACCGAGAAGTGCACGAACACATCCTCGCCTGTTGCGCGCTGAATGAATCCGTAACCCTTGGCCGCGTTGAACCACTTCACTGTACCCTTCTCTTTCATTCCAAAACCTCTTGACAAAATCACAGCCCGACGGAATCCCGGAATTCCCTTCCCGACCGCCCGGCTTCGTGGGCCGGATAAACAAAACGGGGCTGCCGCATTTGTGACCGCTACTGGTCTGCGCAGCCCCGCTAAATCTTTGCGATTAGGACAAGCACCAAAGAATCGATCAGCTATGGCAATAGTATAGCCTGGCGGAATCGCACCAGTGCCGACATTGATTCCGGCTAAAGTCTTTCGAATAACAGATTTGGGGAACGGCAACAAAATCCCCCGCGCTGACGGCGTCGTTCAGTCCCTCGTCGCGGAGCACAGCACAGTATTCCCATTTATCGGATTCACATGATTGGAGTGGGACGAGACAAGCCTCTCGATGACCCAGTTCCGGCAACTCGGCCGCACACAGCATCTTCTCATCGAAGGATCTGAAGATTTCGAACGGCGTCGCCCACCTGCGATAAACGCGTCGTCGTTTGCCGTTCGGTTCTTCGACGATTTCGGCAACAGCGCAGGGCCGGTGAAAGTTGAGGTACGGATTGAGATACTGACGGTGAAACTGATCGACTGTTTCGGCGTGGGGCGCGGCGATATGGCTGAAACCCATGTGTTTGCGAACGATCGCACCGTTTTTGCATTCCACAAGGCCGTTGTCCCCCGTCCGTCGGGCTCGTGATTTGGTCTGCTCGATCAGCAGCTTGTCGAGCAGTCTCGCGACGGACAAGACTCGGTATCCGGAAGGGGGCCGATTCGACTACAATGAGAACTTCTATGCCTGTGTTTCGCATTCATCGGATGAAGGATGCGCCCCGGCAGCAGTTCCGCTGGGCGCCGCATGTTTCAGGCATCGCGAATGTGAAGCTGAAAGAGTACGAGCCATCGGACCAGGTCGAGGCGCAGAATGAATACGCCGCATGGGCGGTGCTTCGGAACTCGGAGCGCCCGCTCGGTGTAGGCGATATTCTCGAGACGCCGGCCGGCGATTTGCGGATCTGCAAATACGTCGGTTTCGAGGCGGCGCGCTGGTTCGTTCCCGAACCGCATCCGAATGCAGGGCCGCCCTCGGGGGCCGTGGCGCTCGAGACCTTAACCGGCATAAACTAAGGAGAGTTTCATGCGCGCCAGACTGGGCGACGACATCGACGATTTTTGCGTCAAGTGCAAACGGGTGATGAACCACGCGGTGGTTTCCTTGCTCAACGACGAGCCCGCCAAAGTGCGTTGCAAGACGTGCCACAGCGATCACGATTACCGGCATGAGCAGGCGCCTCCGCCCAAGGTGGACCCGCGCAAGGCGGCGCTGTTCAATCAGGTACTCGAGAACGTCACGGTCACGGGCGGCACACCCGCGGCGGAAGAGCCGGTTGCCGTGCGTGCCAAGGCTGGTGCGCGGAAGAAAACGAGCGCCTGAACGGCAATGCGGTTCCCCGTTCTCATGTTCGCGGCTGTGGCGGCCCTGGCCGCGCTCGCGGGATGCAGCGGGTCGGCACCCGAACGCATGGTTGTCGTTCGGGATCAGTCGCGCATGCTGCCGCCCAGGGGGCTGAAGCATTCCGGCATTGTGATGGATCATGTGGTTGGCCTGCCGAAACTTCCCGGCGGGACCGTGGGTGACTACACCTCCGGCGGCAAGTCCTATCAGATTTTCATTGTGGATACTGGGGCGAATCAGGCGGCGGCGTTTCTGCTGCTCGATGCCAAGGGTGGGCTGAAGGACCCCGAGTATCTTTCCTCATTTGGTGGCTATTTCGGGAACGAAGGTGCCCGACCGGTTTTTGTGTTCGCCAAGGAACGTTATCTCGCGGGAATCGTCGGGCTTTCAAAGGACGAAGCGGATCCGATTGCGCGCTTACTGGCTTCGCGTCTGAGATAGCCACCTCGCGGGAGTGGCGGCAGGATTGAGTCGTGGTGCGGTTTGCGGGCCTGAGTAACGCTGCACCTCGACCCGGAATGCATTCCCACGAATCTGAGGATTTGAACCGGTTCCTTTGCCCTGACCTGTTTTCAGACGCGGCTGGATTATCAATTCGGAGCCGGATACTATCCACGACATTGAGCGGCACGTCGCGATGGTCACCGATCCCGCGTTCCCCAAACGCCGATCCGGTTTGGCGAATGTGATCGCACGGCGGCGAAACTGGTGTCGGGAATTCAGGATTAACAGAAGCCAGTGCCGCAGATCACCAGTATCGTGCGCGCGCCAGCCGGTTTTTTCTCGTTCACGAATTGATTTTTGGGCCGATGCCGTGCCGCGGCGGCCTCAAGGTGTGTGGAAGCGGGTTGCCGAGTTCGCGCGGAACTGGACCTGCAGCGCTATCCGTTGTTCCGCGTCGAGAGTTGCGCGAAGGCACACGGATTATGTGGCTCCCGGCGCGCCTGCCGCTAATCCCGCTGATCTGTTCACGGTGCCCTGTAGCAACATGCCGCTCAGCCGATTCCCGGTGATGGCGCCGTGGGATGCCGAGTCGGCGACCACGCCGTTCCGTACGAGAATGACCTGAGGCGATTCATGCCGCACGCCGGTCCGCTCCGCAATCGCTCTTGAAGCGGCGCGCTCCTTGATCACAGGCACCAGATATAAGGGAACCGACCGGTGCTGCGCCCGGAAGCGCATCACCTGCGCGTGCGCAGCCCAACTCACCGGACAAGCCGTGCTGTGCTTGAACAGCATCACTGCTTCCTGTTGAAACAGAGAACCCAGGTCCGTATGTGCGTTGATTTCCGGTATCGCGTCCGCGCAGACAACGCCACGCGATTTACCCCACCATCCAAACATCTTCTCTATATTGCCAGATCTGTATGGAAGGTGACGCGATTCCGGTCCACTGGCTATTCGTTGGCGGCCTTGATACGTTCGTGCACGTAGTCGGAAGCAGCGTCAATGCCCTGAGTCCGCTTGATCTCCTGAAACTTATCGAGAGCGTTATTTGCGGGCCTCGCACGCACGGCGATATCGGCACTACGCTGTTTCCGGCCACTGGGAGTATTCTCCATCGGCTTTTTCTCGAGGACTCGCTGGTCGATCTCGCGATTCTTCGCGATGCGGTTCGCAAGCCGTTCCGCGGGAGTCATTTCGTGATAGGGTTTAGTCATTCGACACCGTCGGCATAAAACCAGTTTAGCGGGTCGGTGGTGGAGGCGGGTGATCGATATGTGTAGAATCGGCAAATGCACCGAATCTGTGTCTTGTTGCTGCTGGTGGCTACGGTCGTTTTCGGAGGTTCCGGCGTGTATCAGTTCACGATGAACTCGATCGACGGGAAAGCCACTCCCCTCGCCGAATTCAAAGGCAAAGTGACGATGATCGTGAATGTGGCCAGCCGCTGCGGCTATACTCCCCAGTACTCCGCGCTCGAAGCAGTCTACGAGAAATACAAAGATCGCGGGTTCGTCATAGCGGGATTTCCTGCCAACAACTTCGGCGGACAGGAGCCGGGCAGCAATGAAGAAATCAAGCAGTTCTGCAGCGCGAAGTACAACGTGAAGTTTCCGATGTTCGCGAAGATCTCGGTCCTCGGCAGCGACGAAGCGCCGCTCTATCGATATTTGACGGGGACCGGCGGCGGCGAAATTGAATGGAACTTCACAAAATTTCTGATCGACCGCCAGGGGCAGGTGATTGCGCGATTCGAATCGGCGGTGGAACCGGATTCACCGGAAGCGATCGCGGCAATAGAAAAGGCTCTGAAGTAGCGCACGCGCTTCCTCAAAGCCCCGCGTACCAGTCGTAGCCGCGTTCGGCCCAGTAATCGTCGGGCCGGGTGTCGGTATATTCGATACTCCCGATACGTTTGATGTTTTTGATTCCATATTTCACGGGAGTCACCAGGCGCAGGGGCGCGCCATGCCCAGGTTCGAGGGGCTTTCCGTTCATCTCCCACGCGAGCAGGGTCTGCGGATGCTGCGCGCTCGGCATGTCCAGACTTACGTAATACTCTTCATCCGGCGTCTTCATGCCGATGCAACCCGCTTTTTCGGAACCGGGCGCGAACTTCGCGGTGAAATCGGAAAGGCGGGCGCCCGCGAACTGCGTCACGGTGCTCCAGCCCTCAACGCATTTGAAATCGATGGTCTGCTCGTAACGGGGCAGTGCGCGAACATCGGCAAGCGTGAGTTTCGCGGCCGGCGACGACGCGCCGAAGGGTGTCACCTCAAGGTGCCAGTCCGCCAGATTCTCGTCCTCATCAAGGCCGACATCCCCATTCACTTTGATTCTGCCCACGGCCGAGGCGGGATACGTCTTCGCGAGGTGCGTATTTCCGTAGAGGGTGCTGCGGACAACGCGTTCATTGAAGCCCAGAATTCCGCGCAGCGCCGGCGGGATATCTCCCTCTTCGCCGCCGTGATTCAGCGCCACCCATCCGGCAATACCCGCCACGGCTCCGGCACCCATCACAATGAAAGATCGCCGGGTCCTTTCCGATATCTCACGGTCGGGTGATTTAATCGCCATTTCCCGCCTCCGCTTCCGCAAGATCGTAACCGCAGATCATCGAGCGGAAATTGGCCCACCCGGCCCGAATTACCTGTCCGATGTGAATTGCAAAAAAGCCGATGTAGCCCATGGTGAGCCAGAAATGTTCCCAGCGCGCCCACTCATAGCCGCCCAGTAATGCTGTCAGCCAGTGCAGTTGCGCGGGTTTGTAAATTGCGAGACCGGTGAGCAGGCTGCTTCCGCCCATAAGGACGATGGCGGAATAAGTGATGCGCTGTGCGGCGTTGTACCGGCCCTGGGGAGGCAGCGCGACCTTGAACCCCATGTCGTGTTTCGCCACCTGCAACGCTTCGCCGAACGATCTGGCCTCGGGCGCCAGTTCGCGCCACTCGCCGGAAACCAGCGTATAGATCACGTAGGCGATCCCGTTAATGGTGAAAAGCCACGCGAGAAAGAAGTGTAGCGCCATGCCCCAGGCGAGTTTGTGATCGATGTGCGTGGAGTTATAAAACCAATCGGGGAAGAAGTGGAAGAGCGTGATGTCTCCGAGGCCGATGCGGTAGGGATCGTAAGACCAGTAAATCAGGAGACCGCTGAAGATCATCAGGGAAAGGATGGGAAAGTTGACCCAGTGGAACCACCGGGTGGCCACTTTATGTTTCTCTTCAAGTACCTTCACAAGGCGATTATCCCTCTTCCCGGCGGGTTTATTCCCACCGGGAAGAGAGAACATCATCAGGCGACTTTACGAAGGGGCGGATCCAGCCGCCGGCGTTTCAGCACGGGCATCTCTATTACAGTCGGAGTCCGGGTGGGAGCCGCGCCGCGCACGGCGCCGCCAAAGTACTCGTCGAGCGGGAACAACGCGTACGGCTGTAATTCACGCATCACGCGGCCGAGTTTCTCCTGGATCTTGTAAACCTCATGGAAAAAATCGCCGCGCTCCATCTTCAGTTGGCGGCAGCAGAGTTTCCAGTCCGCCCCCAGAAGATAGTGAAACCGAAAAATTTTATGCTCTCCCGGGGAGAGTACCCTCTTCGCCACGATGGCGAAGTCCGCGACGAATTCTTCTTCCTTGCGTCCCCATGCGAGTCGCTGTTCCTTACCGTTCGTATGTTCGACACGGGCCTGGGAAATATGTTTTTCCTGAGTAACCAGATAACGAAACTTCTGGTAACATGCGCGAAAAACCCCCCGCAGAACGCAGGTACAAGGGGACGGCGCCCCAGAATAGTTCCCTTTCCGCATTCCGTAACCCAGGCAATGCGTACAGGTTTCTTTCGCTAATCCGATAACTTCGGAACGGCTCCACGTAAAATCAGCCAAAATGTTCCTCCCGGTCAGTGTGAATTACTGCACTGAATCTGATACGACTTTCGCGCAATTAATTATCCCGAGCAAAATGTTTCGATAAGGAATATTACGGGGGTGCGGGACAAGTTATTGACTTGACTGTGGTTCCAGTACCCATAGTCCTGCGGGTCCCATGGTGTAAGGTATGCTTTAGTACCACCCTATTTCTGGGAGAAATATAGCTCACGCGAAAGTGCAACTTGGTGAACTGTATCAGCGGTTGATTGAAACTGCGCGCCAGAGAGTTCGTTCCGGTGAAGTCACGGAGCGCAAACTCGCCCGATTGTGCGGCCTTTCACAGCCACATATGCATAATGTTTTGAAGAACTTCCGGTCTCTTTCGCCCGATTCGGCCGACCGGCTCATGGAGGTGCTGGACCTCAACGTTCCCGCGTTGTTTTATCGCTCCACCGGAAAAGAAGACACCGCCGTACGTATTGTTCCGATGGTCCGCAACCGTATCGGTCCTGGTACCGAAGGGGCTTTAACAATTTTTCGCGGCTTCATGCCGTTTTCCGCCCAGCGCGTAAAATTCCTGGTAGATCCGGTGGTCGCACAGTTGGCGCCCGACTTGGTGCTTCCTAAGTCGTTGGCGGCAAACGATTATGTGCTGCTCGATCAGAATCCCGCGATACGGGCGTCCCCGACTGGCGGCGGCTGCTGGGTAGTCGCCGAGAACGCCGGTTTGAGAGTAAGATACGTGAAGCTGGGCGGAACCAGAGTGTATCTTGCAAACGAGGCCACCGTTCGGAATCCCCCCGCCTGGCAGCAGATTCCATTGCACGGCGAAAATATTCTGGAGATCGTGAGGGCTCGCGTTGTTTGGATTAGTCGAGAAATGGAAGCGTCGCCGGCCGCACCGGCTGACGCGGCTGGCGGCGGCGATAGAAGCTCTTAACGAACGCGACCGGCGGGCGATGGAGGAAACGGCTGCGGTGGAGCGCCTTCGCATTAAAGGGGCAGCGGAGCTTTATTCCATCTGCGAGGGATTCGTAAAGGCGCTGAATTCCAAACTTGTTTCGCCCGCAATTGTCATCGATCCCTCGGAGTATTACTCACGGAATTTTACCGATACCGGCCCGAATATATTTCAGATAAACCTGCGCGGCCGCCTCCTCCAGATCGAGTTCACCGCCACCGACGAGTTGTACTCGACGGACGATTTCCGGCGTTCCTACATACTCCAGGGCGCCGTCCGGTCGTTCAACCAGGAACTGCTTTCGCAGAATGTGGTGGATGAGCAATCGATCTATTACTGCCCGGAAACCGACTCGGCGCGCTGGTATTACTTCGACTGCCGGACCTACCGGACGGGGCGGGTGACGTCCGATTTCCTGGCCGCCGAACTGGAACGGCTGCTCTGACCGCCAATCTCCTCGTAAAGCTCGAGAACCTCCCGCGCAGTCCGTGCCCAGCTGAAGCTCTCGGCCTGGCGGTGGCCTTTTTCGATCAGATCCTGGCGGAGATCCTCGTTTGTAAGAACCTCAGTGATTCCGCGCGCGATGTCGAATACGTTCTCCGGGTTCACCAGCATGGCTGCTCCCCCCACCACTTCCGGCAGTGAACTGACGGCCGAGGCGATCACGGGAGTCCCCGACGCCATGGCCTCCAGCGGGCCCAGCCCGAAGCCTTCATACAGCGACGGGAAGACAAATGCAGTCGCGAGTTCGTGGAAGATGCGCAGTGTATCGAAGGGAATGAAGCCGAGGAAGCGAACGCAGTTCTCCACGCGGCTGTGGATCACAGCGCGGCGGACATTCGGATGCTTTGAGATCTCGTCGCCAATGATGATCAGCCGTAAATCCTTGTAAGCGGGGATGTTTTCAAGCGAACTGCGTGCCACCGCGAATGCCTCGATCAGCCGCGGGATGTTCTTTTGCGGGCGAATCGAACCGGCGTAAAGGAGAAACGGGTAGCGGATCTGGTAGCGCTCGAGTATCCTTGCCCTTTCGCGGGCCGCCGCGTCCGGGCCCGCAGCTCTGGCATCCGACGGCAGCCCGTGTTCGAGGAACTGCGGGTCGGGCGCGTTGTAGATCAGCTGAATGCGGCTGGCAACCTCGGGGACGAGATTCGCCACATCCCGCTGCGTCGCGCCTGAAACGGCGATGATGCTGTCCGCGCGCAGTAGGCCGCGCTTCAGGCGGTATTCGCGCGCGGCGTGTAGCAGACCTGCCGCCTCGTCGAAGAACAGGCTGCCCAGATCGTGGATGGTCACCAGATATGGTTTCGGCATCAGCAGCGGCACGCGGTGAAACGGGATGTGCGTAATATCCGCCCCGATCTGGTGCAGCAGGCGTGGCAGGTCGAAGTGGTCCCAGCGCGACGAATCGCGGCGTCTGTATACGATGGTCCGAAAATTTGACGGCAGTTCCGCAAAGCGCGACTTGTCTTCCGGACAGCAGATCAGAGAGTAATCGTGGCCGGTCGAAACATGCGACAGCGCGTTGAGCAGATTTCGGATGTAGGTACCAACACCGAAGTCGCGAATGCGCCGGACATCGACCGCAATTTTCACGGCATCACGCGCTTAGAACGCCCGATTGATCCCGTTTCCATTCGTAAAGGGGGAAACGCGCCGTCAAAGCTTCCACGCGGGCGCGAACGGCATTGATGGCGTCTTCCGAAGCCACGTCGTTCAGCACAGCGGCAATGCAGGACGCGACTTCGCGCATTTCAGGCTCCCCGAAACCGCGCGTGGTGACGGCGGGACTTCCCAGCCGGATGCCGCTCGGGTTGAGCGGAGGATTCACATCGAACGGGATGCCGTTCTTGTTAACCGTGATGCGGGCGCGGTCGAGTGCATTCTCGGCCTCGCGGCCCCGCACACCTTTGGAGAACACATCGACGAGGAGCAAATGCGTGTCGGTGCCGCCTGAGATTACGCGGAAGCCCTCCGCCTGCATTCCGGCGGCCAGGGTCCGCGCATTCGCGATCACCTGCCGCTGATAAGCGATAAACTCCGGCTGCAGCGCTTCGAGAAAGCAAACGGCTTTGGCCGCGATCACGTGAACCAGCGGGCCACCCTGCACGCCGGGGAATACATTCTTATCGATCGCCGGGCCGTATTTCTCCCTCGCGAGGATGATTCCGGCGCGGGGTCCTCTGAGCGTCTTGTGCGTTGTGGAAGTCACGATGTCGGCAAACTCGCAGGGATTCGGATGCAATCCCGCTGCCACGAGCCCGGAGAAATGCGCCATGTCGACCAGCAGCAGCGCACCCACGGAATCGGCGATCTCGCGGAATCTCGCGAAATCCCACTGCCGCGGATAAGCGCTGCCCCCCGCGATAATCATCTTCGGCCTGTGCTCGGCGGCGAGCTTTTCCACGTGGTCGAAATCGACGCGCTCGTCTTCCCTGCGAACCTGATATCCGACCACGTGGTACGTTTTGCCGGAGAAATTCAGTTTGTGGCCGTGCGTAAGGTGGCCGCCATGGGCAAGATCGAGGCCCATAATGGTGTCGCCCGGCTGGATGACTGCGGCATACGCGGCCTGATTCGCCTGCGAGCCGGAATGCGGCTGCACGTTGACGTACTCCGCGCCGAAGAGTTTTTTCGCGCGGGCGCGGGCGATATTTTCCACTTCGTCGGCGTATTCGCAGCCGCCGTAATAGCGCTTGCCGGGGTAACCTTCCGCGTATTTGTTGGTAAATACGCTGCCGGTCGCTTCCAGAACGGCTTCGGACGTGAAGTTCTCGCTGGCGATCAGTTCCAGCTGACTGTGCTGGCGTTCGGCCTCCTTCCGGATGAGCCGATAGATATCGGGATCGGCCTCGGCAAGTGGTCGCGCCATGGATTTGTTCATAAGGGGGAAACGTAATTTTATCATCTGTGACCCATGCACCCAAGGTGCTTTCCCCACAGGAACCTTCCGGTGTGGGAAACGCAATACACTGGTGTAGCGTCAGGTGGAACAAGTGAAGACAATGCGAATCGTACGGGGATTATTGATGTTAGGCGCGGTAGCGGCGATGCCTGCGCTGGGAAACCTTCCTACCTGGGACAACAGCGGAAACTCCCTGCTGAACGGCACTTATTATTTCAGAGAAGTCATTTATGTGGTCGCGGATAACTCGGGGGATCTGAGCCAGGCGGCGGCGGCTTACGGCAACATCACGTTCAACGGAGCCGGCGGCTATTCCATCGGGTCGAATTCCGTAACCGTCGTCGAATCGGGCAGTTCGGGCGGCTATCTGCCGGCTGCCAGCGGAACTTACACTGTGGCTGCCAGCGGTCAGGGCTTCTTTCCCGCTCCGCTAGTCAGCGGTGCACAGGTCTACGGCATGGTTTCGAACGGAATCTTTATCGGCAGCATGAGCGAATCCGGATATGTCGACCTGTTTATCGCGGCTCCCGTGACGTCGCCACTGGCCACGAACTCTTCGTTTCAGGGAACGTACACCTTCGCGGGCTTTGTGCCTGGCGGAACTCCGGCGACCATGGCCGATACTACGTTTCAGGTGAGTCCTGACGGCAACGGCAATCTGGGCACCGTCAACGTCACCGGTTATTTCGGCGGTGGTGGCGCTTCCGTTTATTCGCAGTCGAACAGCGGCATCAAATACAGCTTCAGCAATGGCGCCGGTGTGATTACGTTTCCCACTTCAAGTACGGCTAACTTCTACTCGGGCCAGGAGTTCATGTATATGTCGCCGGACCGAAATTTCGTCTTTGGCGGTTCGCCAAACGGGTTCGACATGTTCGTCGGGGTAAAGAACTCGACTTCAGGCGTGAACTTCGGAGGGCTCTATTATCAGGCCGGTATCGACGACGACACATCGCAACTGGCGGCGGGGGGATATGGCGCGATCGACAATTACTACGGATCGTTCAACGCGTCGGCAGGAAACATTGTGGGCCATCAGCGCCTGAACACGCCCCTCTATGTTTCAGGGGCGGAGGGGTTCACATACGCCGACACCTACCCTGCGTCGATTAGCGGGGCGTCCTACACCGATACCGTGAGTTCCACGCAGTTCACGTTTGGGAACGGTGGCGCGGTTCGCATTGGTTTTGGCGTCGGACCATACCTGGGGATTAACGTGGCGCTGCAGGCACCCGCGCTTTCGGGCAGCGGAGTCTATCTGAACCCCACCGGCATTGTGAACGCGGCCAGTTTCTCACCGTTTACCGCGGGCGTTTCGCCGGGCGAATTCATCGTCCTCTACGGAAGCGGCCTCGCATCCGGCACGACTGTGGCCACGTCGCTCCCGTTCCCGACGACTCTGGGCAACGTCCAGGTGAAGATTAACGGGATCACAGCACCCCTGTACTATGTAACTCCGACGCAACTCGCGGTCATTGTCCCGTACGGCGCTGCCTATACAGCCGCGACGGGCACCCTTCCGATTGCGCAGATTCAGGTCGTCAACAACAACATTTCGTCGAACACCGTGACGCAGTTCATCAACCTGACGACGCCGGGCATCTTCAGCCTGACGGCTAATGGTCTTTATGACGGCGCCATCGAACACGCAACCACAGGACAGGTTGTGACTTCCAAAAATCCCGCTCAGCCCGGCGAGACGGTGGCGGTATTTGCATCGGGTTTAGGTGCGACTCTGCCGGGCGTTACGGAAGGATCGGCTGGCCCGACCAATCCGTTAGCGAACACGGTTCAGACGATCAGCGCTGCTGTGGGCGGGACCAGCGCAACGGTCGGATACGCCGGGCTGGCACCCTACCTTGCGGGCGTGTATCAGATCAACCTCACCATCCCCACAACGGCTACCGCCGGTGAAAACGTGATCGAGATCTTCGGCCCCGATTCCGATAACTTCCAATCGACGATTTCCATCGGAAATGGCGCCACGAACTCCTCCGCCAGGAGTGGCCCCCAACCTGAAGTCGCAACGGGAAAGGTTTCGCATGCCAACCGGCGGCTTCCGGCCGTAAAGCAGCCGACGGGGTGCATCGTGACCGACCCGGCGTGCGCGGCGTCGCGATAGCTGCCACGCAGGCCAGGCAGGGGCGGTCGAACCAAAAGCACCATGTCGTGCATCTGGTCAGTATGTCGATCCGCCCCGTAAAACGCCTCATCAAGTCCAAGCCCACCATGGAAGGCGCGGGAGTCCATCTTCGCCGCGCTTTCGGCTTCGGCAATACGTCCGATTTCGATCCGTTTCTCCTCCTGGATGACTTTCGCAACGACGTGCCGGAGGATTATCTCGCGGGTTTCCCCTGGCATCCGCACCGCGGCATTGAAACCATCACGTATGTGCTTGCAGGCACCGTCGAACACGGCGACAGCATGGGCAATCGCGGCGCAATCGCGGCCGGCGACGTGCAGTGGATGACCGCCGGAAGCGGCATCATCCATCAGGAAATGCCGAAAGGTGACGCCGAGGGCCGTATGCACGGCTTCCAGCTCTGGGCCAACCTGCCGTCCTCGCTCAAGATGACAGCACCCCGCTATCAGGAAGTGAAGGCGGCAGAAATTCCGCAGATTACGGACGACGATGCGACCCACGTTCGCGTGGTCTGTGGCAGTTTCTGGGGCACGAAGGGTCCTGTCGATGGCATCGCGGCCGACCCGGTCTATCTCGATGTCTCCGTTCCGCCGGGACGCCGCAAGACCTTGCCGGTTGAGACCAGCCGCCATGCGTTCGCGTACGTCTTCGCCGGTTCCGGCAAGTTCAGCAACGCCTCGGGGCCGCTGGCTGTGCCAACGGAAGGTCTTGGGTGGGCCGATAAGTTGCCGCCCTCGGATGCGGAAAACCGCTCGCTTGTGCTCTTCGATTCGGGCGATGAGGTCACCGTTCAGGCAGGCCCGGACGGCATTCGGTTTCTGCTTGTCTCGGGCCAGCCGCTACAGGAGCCGGTCGCGTGGTACGGGCCGATTGTGATGAACACGCAGGAGCAACTGCGGCAGGCCTTCGACGAGATCGAGAAAGGCACGTTTCTGAAGTAGTCCTTCCGCCGCACAGCATCACGCATCAGATGCGGTATGATTAGGCCGTGAGAACTACACTGGACATTGACGATGAGATCCTGTTGACGGTCAAGGAGATTGCACAGCAGCGTAAGGCGTCGGCCGGAAGCGTGGTTTCGAGCCTGTTGAGAGAATCCCTGCGGCCGAAGAGTTTCCAACGCGAATACCGCAATGGTGTGCCGCTGCTGCCCCGGAGACCGAACGGCCCGATTGTCACGAGCGAACTGGTAAATCGGCTCCGCGACGAGGATGAGTGAAGGTCGGCCTGCTGGATGTTAATGTTCTGATCGCGCTGTTGGACCCGGATCACGAATTCCATCATGCCGCTCACGGTTGGTTCGAACACAACAGGCGCCATGGCTGGGCAACGTGCCCCATCACCGAGAACGGGTGCCTGCGAATCCTCAGCAAGCCGGGGTATCCGCAGTCCGGACTGGCTTTGGATCAGGTCCGCGACATTCTGGCTGAGTTTGTCGACTCGGAGGACCACCGGTTCTGGCCCGATTCGGTCAGCATGCTGGAGGCGAACCGTTTCCAACTCGCAGGAGCAGGCCCGAAGAACCTGACCGATATTTATTTGCTGCGTCTGGCTACTGCCTGCGGTGGCCGGCTGATCACGTTTGACCAAGGCATCCGCCCGGACTGCATCGCGGGTAGCGGGCTGGACAATCTGGAAGTCCTGCCGGGACGCAGATTCACATAAGCCGCACCAATTCGGCACGGCCTTCTACTTGGCGCCGGGCGCGCCGACGATATCCAGCAATTCAATCTCGAAAATCAGCGTAGCTCCGCCGGGAATTCCGGGCCTGCCTCCGTCGCCATACGCCAGGTCGGAAGGACAAATCAGCGACGATTTTCCCCCGACCTTCATCTTTTGCACGCCTTCCGTCCAGCACTTAATCACGCCATTCAGCGGAAACTGCGCCGGCTCACCACGCTTATAGGAACTATCGAACTCAGTCCCGTCCACCAGCGTGCCCTTGTAATTCACCTTGACTGTGTCCGTGGGCTTAGGGGATTCGCCTTTGCCGGGAAGCAACTCGCGATAGATCAAGCCCGATTCGGTGGTCTGAGCCCCCGCTTCCTTACCGGCGCGCGCGCGAAATGCCGCGGAAAGCGCGGTTTGCTTTTCTTTTACGCGCGCCGCGCGGACCGTGGCCAACTCGTTGATTTTCGGTCCCCAGGTCTGAAGCTCCACCGCCGGTTTTCCGGCAGCGGCGTCGGTGAGAGCCTTTTTCACGATCTCCATTTCCTCCGGCGACAGGTCGAATGAAGTGAGCGAATGGGACAGAGACAGCCCGAGGGCGTAGATGGTCTTTTGTTCGTCGGTCATGGGTTTGGGGGCGGTTGCGGGCTTTCGCGCCGCGGTTGCGGGTGTCGCAGCCTTTGCGGGCGCAGGCCGGGCCGGGGCTGAAGCAGGAGCGGCCGGTTTCGGCTGTACAGGAGAAGTCGTGGCCGGGGTCTGTGCCCAGGCAACCGCCGACAGGAAGAACAGAAATCCACGCATTGCCTCAGGCTAACATCGGAGCGTTGTTTCAACGCCACAGCGGAATCCGGCACCTCCAGGCGCTCGCCCGTGCGGCCACTTCAGCCGTTCCGCCGGTCTTGAGCGCTTCGAGCATCTTACGGGAGATCATGCGCCGCGTGCGGTCCTCCGGATCTTCCACGGCCTTGTAAAGAAAGCCTTCGATGCCATCGGAACTATTACTCATCCGCGTCAGCACCTCCGCCGCGAACGCCAGCTCCGCCTCGCGCTCGCGCGCTAATCGGTCGAACGCGCCCTGCGAATCCGGCCCTCCGAATTTCCCATCTGAAAAAGCCACGCAGTCGAGCGACGCCCATGTCTCGATCATGCGCCGCAGATTGTCCAGATTCATGCGGCCGCGCGTCTGCGGCGCTACGTCTCCGCGCATGACGAGTGCCGTGTACTCCGGTTCCGCGCACACAAATCGCCGTGTGCCCGGCAGGAAATCGCCCTTCTCAGGATTGCGCAGGCTATCCGCGTAGTGAACCACGGAAAACTGCTTCGCCTTGCGCCCGAGCAGGTCGAAACGGACGCCCAGGAACGCAATGGTCCGATCAGCCTGATTTTCCACGATGACGGAATAAGGCAGCGCGGCCTTGAGCAACTCGCGCGGGGCGCGGCCCAGCACTTCCGCCAGGCCCGCCTCGAATTCCGGCGTACCCAGCCCGTGCACTGCGACGCCGGGTACGGTCGAGGCTGCTACCTTCATTTCTCGCCTGCGCGGAATGTTGCCCAGGGATGCGCGTCCATATCGCCCAGCAATCCCTTCTGCCATGCGTATTCCGGATGTGCGGCCAGTTGTCCCTTCACCTTGTAATGCAGGCCGCACGCATGCCCCGCCGCGGCATCGAAGCTCATCTTCGAGATCATGGTGGCATCCGCGATTTTGTTCTGTACCGCGCCCGCCGCCTCGTAGGGACCCTTCCAGTCGCCCATTCCGCGCGGCGAAAGATCGATATGCCCGCACAGTGTGCGCTCGCTGGGCAGAGTCTTCTTAGCCACCACGTCGTAATGGTCGGCAAGGAATGTCCGCGCCATCGCTGCTTCGATGTGTCCCTTGTTCTGGCCCATCAGGGCCTCCCAGCGCATGCGCCGCGCATTCGGGCTCAGCGACGGATCGGCGGCGTTAAAGGTCGTCTCCTCCTTCAGCAGCTTTTCGTTGATCGGAAAATTGGCGCCTGTGAAATAACCGCTTTTGGTGCGCCGCAGTTCCACGTTCTTCAGACCGAGTTCCAGGCTCGCGATCTCGTTCGTTTTGTTATCCACCACAAGCCAGTCGTTAGCATAGCCGCCGTTATTGCCTTCGCGCATGATGCGGTCGAAATCGTCAATCGACGCGGCATACTGCATCGCCTTGCGGGCGCGCACGAATTCGGCGGTGCCATTGGCATCCCAGCCCTGAAACCCAGTGATCGTGGTTTCGGTGATCGCAATGCCCGCATCGTTGATTCCGAAATCGTCGCCGCTGTGGATCAGCCCCGGATAGCCGTCCATGACGAACCGATGCCCGTGGGTGGGCGCAACGTCGAAGACATAAGTCCAGCGCTCGCCATCCATGTAGCTGGTCCAGTTGTTGTGCGCGATGACCGGCTTGCCGTCTTTGGTGTAACTTCCCGTAGCCACGAACGCGCTGCAGTGATCGGGTGCGGTGGCTGTCCTGGGAGGCTTGATGCCGTGATCTTTGTCGTATTTCTCAGTGTAATAAGACCACTCCATCGACGCGTTCAGCGCCACCACATCCCACAGATCGAGCGCGATGCCCCGAGCATTCAGCCCCTCTGCGATGCCCTCGAGTTCCCGCCGGTATTCCTCCGGAACATGCGGCCACAGCATGTGCTGCGCGCCATCCCGAAAGAAGCTCCAGGGCTTTTTGCTGTCATGTTCGGTTTCCAGTTTCTGGACGTCGAAGCCGTCCTTAATCTCTTTCGCGAGCAGCCAGCCGTGCTGGTATCCGATCTCGCCAGGCGCACCTTCCAGGTGCACGAACGTCCAGCCACTGCGCGGGGCCAGCCGGTAGGCACCCTTCAGCCTCCCGTCGGGAACCGACACCTTTGCGCCAAACGAGAAATTCGCCCGCAGAACCATCGTCAGAACGAGTAGTATGCGCCGCATCGTTATGATTGTAG
>Ga0302140_10004560_pt1 | contig 17631 bp, 18 predicted proteins | sample I_Bog_E1_1_FD_202095 | JGI IMG/M metagenome (GOLD analysis project Ga0302140, IMG submission 202095) | Peat permafrost microbial communities from Stordalen Mire near Abisko, Sweden - I_Bog_E1_1 | ecosystem: Environmental > Terrestrial > Soil > Wetlands > Peat | place: Sweden: Abisko, Stordalen... | reverse complement strand
CATGACCTGGGTATCCATCCCCAAAAGAATAGAAAATAGGCCGCCCGCAAGGGCGTTGCGACGCGCAAGCGCCGAGCGCAAAGCTGAGTACCGACTAGTCCCAGGGTCAGCGAATGGAAGAAGAATTGGCGAGCGTGAAGCAATATCTCATCCAACCAGAAACAAAAGCTGAAGAGGAGACAGAATATGACGGACACGAACGCAGCGATCGCAGCGTATGACAACCACTCGGAAGCCGAAGACGCGGTAAAGGAACTTCAAAAGTCAGGCTTCGATATGAAGAAGCTGTCGGTTGTGGGGAAGGATTTTCACACCGACGAACACGTCGTCGGCTACTACAACGCGGGGGACCGCATGAAGTATTGGGGGAAGGAGGGTGCTTTCTGGGGTGGATTTTGGGGTTTGCTGTTTGGCTCCGCATTCTTCTGGGCGCCCGCAATAGGCCCTTTGCTGGTTGGGGGTCCCTTGGTGGCCTGGATCGCCGCCGGCCTCGAGGACGCAGTACTTGTCGGCGGTTTGAGTGCTCTCGGTGCGGGCCTCTACAGCATGGGCATACCAAAAGACAGCATCGTGACCTATGAGGCAGCCATCAAGGCCGGCGAGTACCTGGTGGTTGCTCATGGAACTTCCGCAGAGGCGGCCAAGGCCCTAGAGATCTTGAGCAAATTGAAACCGCTCCATGCGGCGGATCATGTGCTCGAACCTACAACGCAATCGGCAAGTGTTTGATCGCATCTTGAGGCGGGATCGGTCGGTTCGTCGAGTCCCACTTCACGCCACTTCGGCCAGACGAATCCCATGGATCCCATGCCCCGAGGAGATCCATTCGGCACGGCCGGCGATGCAATCGTTCCGGGGGCGCCATGAGCCTCGATCGATGTCTTACTGAACCAGGGATGTCTCAAAACCCGTAGTTCTTTTTTCGCAGGGCATTCTTGTATGCGTCGCGCGCCTTCTTGGCGGTGAGTTCGGCATCGTGTAGTTCGAATCCGGCGTCATCCCACTTTTCCATCTGAACCATAGAGTGATCCTCTGTAGCGAGCGACTCTTCGGCGCGAATTGCTCCTACCCATGCATCAACGGCCTGCCTGTAGGAGCGAAGCAACTGGTCAAAATCCAAATTGTCCATGACTGCGAACGTAGAATTGATTAGGCGCTGCGTCAATCAGACTTGGCTACTTTTCACAAGAGTTTAACGAACGTGGGAAGGGACCAACGAAATCTGCAATGGCATGCTTGTCGCTCTGTTTTCCGATCACTCGAGAATTCGCAGTCTGGTGGAGGACAGGCATTGCAACATAGTCCCGAGATGCAACGGGCTTCTGAAGAAAAGCTTATGAATCTCGGATTCTCCCATTTTTTTGCTGCTGCATCGACTCGAAAGTTGTCGACCGATACCATCGTCCAATGGACTCTTGACGCCGCTTCTGGCGTAATAGTGAACGACAGGAACGTGAGCATGAGCATTCTCACTCACAGCAGGTGATCGGGATGTGTCCTCTTTTCTAAAGGCTCTCGAATCGGGAACGACTTTGGGCCCCGGCAGGCGCAAGCATACGGCCTAAATTCTGAAGCGCGACGAATCGCGGTGATTTCATCGGACTGTTTGATAACGCTTGGTCCTCCAACCGGGAGATGGATTATGAAAGCAATTGTTGTCCACGAATATGGTGGCCCTGAAGTACTCAAGTACGAGGAGTTCCCTGACCCGGCGCCTGGACGCGGCGAGGTGCTGGTGCGGGTCGCCGCCGCGAGCGTGAATCCGATCGACTATAGGCGCCGTGCTGGACTAACGAAGGATTTTTATCCGCTCGATTTCCCGGCTCTCATAGGCGTCGATATGGCAGGGACCGTGGTGAGGGTTGGACCGGGAGTTGAAGACTTTGGCGCCGGCAACCGGGTGTTCGCAATGGCGGACAACACGTATGCCGAACTTTGCGTGGTGAAATCGGATGTTCTGGCGGATATTCCCAAGGGCCTTGATTTGATCCCGGCGGCGGCGTTGCCGCTGGTGACGGTGACCGGCAATCAGCTGCTTTCAGCTACGGGAATCGAAGGGGGCCAGACGGTCCTGGTTCTTGGCGCAGTAGGAAATGTCGGACGTTCTGCAGTATTCACTGCGAAGGATCGCGGGGCGACTGTGATCGCTGGCGTTTTGAAGAGGCAGATGGATGAGGCGAAGACGGTCGGCGCTGATCAGGTGGTCGCGACCGACGATGAAAGCGCGATTGCGAGTCTTCCAACGGTCGATGCCGTGGCGGATACCATCGGGGGAAGAACGGCTGCGACGGTGATCGCCAAGGTTAAGGCGGGCGGGGTGTTTGCTTCGGTTGCCGGAACACCTCAGAACGCCACGGAGTACCCATCTGTAAACGCAGTCTTTGTCTTCTCGCATTTCGACAGGCCTACGCTTCAATACATGGCCGAAGCGGTGCGGGACGGCAAGTTAGTAATCCCGATTAGCGAGGAGCTGCCACTGAGTGAAGCGGCCGAGGCTCAAGCACGGGCAGAAAAGGGCGGTATCGGGAAAATCTTGCTGGTGCCTTGAACCCGTTACTGATATGTAATGTTCAAGGGGAAAATCGGAATGAAGATAGATCTGCCTGGAATTAATCTCGCTTCGAGACCGAGTGGACACGGATGTGTTGAATGCCTGGCATCCGCGGATGGTTGGTGGTTTCATCTGCGCCGATGTGCGGAGTGTGGGCACATCGGATGCTGCGACAGTTCTCCGAGCCAGCATGCTTCCGAGCATGCGGTATCGACTGGGCATCCGATCATTGCCAGCTACGAGCCTGACGAGGATTGGTTCTATGACTACGAGAAGCAGGAGATGATCGAGGGTGCGAGGTTGCTTCCGCCGCATTCGCATCCGAAAAATCAGCCCGCTCCTGGACCCGCAGGAAGAGTGCCAGCCGACTGGGAGTCACTGCTGCACTAGCTGGGATCGAGCGATTTTTGTGGATGTGAGCAAGACTCGGGATAGCGTAATTGTAATCATTATCGGATCGAAAGGAGCCATTAATGGACACGGTACAAGTCGAAGAGAAGAGCTATGAGATGCCCCCGCGCGAGGGGCTCTCCGTCGCACATTTTCTCACCGTCGCCGACATCGACCGGTCGGCTCACTACTACGAACAAGTCTTCGGCGCACGCATTTTGAGCCTGGGCGACGGCAATGCGCCTGCGTACCTTCTGCTTGCGAATATCTGGATGATTCTGAACGTTGGGGGCGGCCCGACGCCCGACAAGCCGACGGTAACACTGAGCGTCCCTGACCCGAATCACATCAACAGCTTTATGAATTTCCGCGTTGCGGATATTCAAGCGTGCTATGAATTGTGGAAGAGTCGCGGGGCCGACTTCATCACGGCGCCAATACCCAAGTACGGCGAAATTCGCTGCTACATCCGCGATCCTGACGGCTACATCATCGAAGTCGGACAGAGCACCGATCTCACTTACGGTTAACGCTCGGCCCGGATGGGATGCGGATTTAAAAGAGCTATGAGATGCACCGGATAATCCGGCTTTCACCGCCGGTAGCGAACTCATTATCGGTAGAGGCCTGAGTCTCAGGCGGATCCTCCAGTATCTTCAAGCTGAGAAGGAATTGGCCGTGAAAGCAGCCAGAATTCATAGCTTCGGGGCGCCCGATGTCGTAGTGGTCGAGGATGTGCCCGTGCCGTCGGCGGGCCCCGGCGAAGTTCTGGTGCGCGTGATGGCCGCGGGCGTCGCTCCCTGGGATGCGATCATCCGTGAGGGCAAGAGCAAGGTCAGCCCGCAACCTCCGCTCACCCTCGGTTCGGACTTTTCCGGCATCGTCGAGAAAGTCGACCCCGGCGTTACGGACTTCGCGCCGGCCGACGAAGTCTATGGCGTCACCAACCCGCAGTTCTGCGGTGCCCAGGCGGAGTTCGCTGTGGCTGCGGCCGATATGATCGCATGCAAACCGCGATCGCTGAATCACGAAGAAGCAGCGTCGGCTCCCGTCATTGCGGTGACCGCCTGGCAAATGCCCTTCCAGTATGCACAGGCGATGCGTGGACAAACCGTAATGGTGGTCGGAGCCGCCGGGAACGTCGGGGCGTACGCCGTGCAAATGGCCGTAGACGCCGGCATCCAAATTGTTGCCATCGTCCACCTCGGCGACGAAGGCCTGCTCCGTTCATTGGGCGCGGAATCCATCATCGACTCGAGCAAGCCTGCCTTTGAGAAGGACCTCCCGATGGTGGATGCGATCCTCGACACGGTTGGGGGCAGTACATTTGAGCGCTGCGCGGCTGCTTTGAAACCCGGAGGCAAACTCGTTACCTCGGTCGCCACCCAACCGCTGCCGGCCGGAGCAATCTTCTTCTACGCTGAGGTGACCACAGCGCGCCTGCAGACGATCTCGGCATTGTTTGACGCGGGCAGAATCACAGCACGTGTGGGCTCAGTCCTGCCGCTTTCGGAGGCGCGCGAAGCGCAGGAAATGCTTGCGGACGCACCTCACAAGCCGGGCAAGATCGTCCTCGAGATCGGGCACTCGCAATAGGTCGGATCTGCGCAGCGAAGTTTGTATTCCACCTGGAACCGAATCTTGAGCAAGTTGATCCGTCGGCGACGCGGCTCGACGGCCATGGCCCAGGCAACCGCGAAGAAGGATGGTATCGGAAAGCTTCAGGTGCGCAGACGCCGGTAGCGCAGGTACAGATATGCAGCCCGTTGCTTGGTGCTTACCATTTGAAACCATGGTGCAGAATCCGGCACAAACGCCACTCCTTGCAAGAATGCTGGTCGAGTGGCATCGCCCTTACGGCCCGCCATTTGAGGCGACAGCGTCAGAAAGAGTTCGTCTATTGCATCTGCCGCCAGAAATTGTCCGAACAGTGTAGGACCGCCCTCGTGAAGAATTGTCTTCACCCCAAACTGCGACTGGAGCAACTGAAGGATCGCCAGCGGCGCGATGCTACCGTCGCTCGAATCCAAAGCATGTAACTCAATGGAGCTTAGAGTCGTAGCGCCCCGGCGCATCAGCTCATCTCGACCCTCCGATGTTGTGATAACAACGGTGCGCATAGCCGCTGTTCTGAAAATCGCTCTGTTCAACTCCAGTTGACCGCTGCCGCTTACAATGACGAGCAGCGGATACTCCGGTTTATTCTGCGCGCTGACTCTGTATTCCGCATAGAAAGGCTTCGCATCGCGATAAACATATTCAGGAGTCCAAAGGCTCTCAGCGCTTACGTCGCGCAAGGTTCCAGCGCCGACTACGATCGCATCCGCGGAGGCCCGTAACAGGCCCATGATGAACCTGTCTCCAGGATCGGAACCACTGATGGTTGAGCCACCGGAATTATCCTTCAATTCGTAGCTGACAACCCCGTCAAGGGTTGAAACAAAATTCGCAATCACATAAGGGCGCGCTCCGGGTGATGCGCCAAAGTGCAGATCGCCGTCGTACAGCTCCGTCAATTTCTGCGGAAGTCTTGAATCAACGTACTCTTCGTCGCAATCAATCAGTGTCCGAACGAGCCCCATTTGCTGCCTTTCTGAAAGCTTCTGCGGCGCGCCAGGCAACCGTATGCTATTGGTGGAGTTTGATTTGCGCCGGGCCGATGGCCATCCTCGCCTCAATTGATTCGGCAGCCATTGCGGCGATGCTATATCTCCGCCAGGGCGCGATGCACAAGGTGAATCGAGATCGCACCTTCGCCAACGGCTGACGCAACCCTCTTCACGTTTCCGGAGCGGATGTCGCCAACTGCGAAAACTGCCGGCAAGCTTGTCTCAAGCATTTGAGGCGGCCGTCCCAGTGGCCACTTTTGTGGTGCGTCCGCCAGAACTGGATCGAGGTCCCGCCCTGTAAGGATGAAGCCTTCCTGATCCAGGGCCACACAGCCACGCAACCAGTTGCTGTGCGGTGACGCGCCGGCCATCACGAAAACGTGCCGGATATCACGCGTCGACCTCTCGCCTGACGACCGGTCGAGCCAGGTGACGCGTTCGAGGTGCGACTCGCCCTCTAACGCCACAAGCTCAGTTTCTAAGTGCAGTTCGATTACGGGATGCGTCGTAATCCTCTGCGTCAGATAGCGCGACATCGTATCGGAAAGTGTCTTTCCACGAACCAGCATGTAGACTTTGTGGGCGGTCTCCGCAAGAAAAACCGCCGCCTGACCGGCTGAATTGCCGCCGCCGATGACAACGACCTCATCATCCCCGCAAAGTTGCGATTCCATAAAGGTGGCCGCGTAATACACCCCGTTGCCTTCGAACTGCTTCAGGTTGGCGATGGCCGGCTTGTTGTATTGTGCTCCAGAGGCGATGATTATGCTGCGAGCCTGCAGAATCCTGCCATTTTCCAGCGTAAGCCGATATGGTCTTCGATCGCAGTTGAGCTGGACCACTCGTTGCCCAACCATGATCTGCGCGCCGAATTTTTCTGCCTGAACAACGCCGCGGCGCGTGAGCTCCAGACCGGAGACGCCCGTGGGGAAGCCAAGGTAGTTCTCAATGTTCGAGCTCGAGCCCGCCTGTCCACCAGGAAAGTCAGCTTCGATCACGACTGCATCCAATCCTTCAGAAGCAGCGTAAACAGCTGCCGCAAGCCCGGCAGGACCACCGCCTACGATGGCGACATCGAGAATGTGCGATTCATCGACTTTGCCCGAGAGTCCCAGGCATTGAGCCAGATGTTGCGTCGTCGGATTGCGCTGCACGGCTTTTCCGCTGCAAATCACAACGGGGATCTCGTCGATCTTCACGTCAAAACGATCGAGCAGTTCCTGAGCGGTCGTGTCATTGTCAAGGTCAACATATGCGTGTGGCTGTCCATTGCGCGTGAGAAACTCGCGCAACCGCAGCGTATTGGCCGAGTGACGCGATCCCAGGATGACGACGTTACCAATTCCGCCCGCAATAAGTGCGAGGCGTCGCTGGATAAAGGCGCGCATGAAGATATCGCTGAGCTCGGCATCTCCGGCGATGAGCGAGTGCAAGGCATCCGCGCTGACTTCAACGAACTCTCCCGGCTCGGCAACCTGTCCGCGCGCCATAGAGCCGGCTCCGGAGATCATTACGATGTCTCCGGAGAAGTTCCCTGGGCCGTGCGTCGCAAATACCTGCTCACCGGAGAGCTTCGTCAAGATAATTTCGAGCTTTCCTGAGAGAATCACAAAGCAAGGTATTCCCAGCTCACCAGCCTCAAACAGAATCTCTCTGACCTGAACTGTTCTTACCGTGCCATACGCACGGATGCGGTCGAGTTGGGCAGGGCTTAGGACAGGGAAAGCCTCGGCCAGCCGATCGGGAGTATTTATCAATGGCTGCATTGACTCGGTCACTTATATATCCTTCTTCCAGTTGGCCGATCGCGTTTCCGTGATCATCTGTACTACTTTATCCCAGCCGGGAGTTTGTTGATGACTGACGCCCCTCCCTCGCTTACGACTTCGTCCTGGGAATCCGTGCCTCCCGAACAACCAATTGCGCCGACAATAACACCATGCTCGATTAGAGGAATGCCGCCTCGAGACGCGATGATTCCATCGAACGCGAGCAGATAGTTGAGATGCAAAAGCTGAACGCCATCCTCGAATACCTTCGTCGGGCGTCGAAATGTGACGGCTGCTTGCGCCTTGTGCTCCGCAATCTGAATGGAGGCGAGCATCGCGCCGTCCATTCGTCGGAAGGCGACTAAGTTACCACCGGAATCGGCTACCGCTACGTTCATTTTCCAATTCCGTTTCCTCGCCTCTGCTACTGCGGCCTGAATGACTGCCTGGGCTTGCTCGAGTGATATAGGGAGCCCATAAGGCCCATCGAATGGTATTTCGTCTGGGATGACATCAAGAGGATTCGACGTGAGCGGAGCATCTGCCGCGATTTCTGCTATGTTGCTTGACATAAATTTCCTCCGGGAAACTAGAATTCTTCTGCAGGCCTTTGGCTCCCAAGAGCAGGTAGGTGAGCTTCGACGGGCTGTTATCGAGCCGATTTGTTCGTACCGGCAAGTTGCGAGTTAGGCATCACTCGTAATACGCCGGCAACTTCTTTTGCGCGTCGCTTTGTGGCTGATCGTGGTTGATCCAAAGCTGCGCATGCTCCTTCGCCACGATCGCCGCTATCTTGTCCATGGACTCGATCGAGGCCTGCTTATTCCAATTGTTGTCTGGAACGTAGCGATGTTCGAAGCTTGTCTGGAAATGCACATCATCGCCGCTAAGAATCACCGGTCCAGTTTTAGGAAGCCTCACGAGCAAGACTGGTGACCGGGTGTGTGCCCCGGAGTTGAGAGCAACACAAGGCTTCCGTCGCCAAAGACCTCGTAGTCGCCGTCGATGAGTTTTACCGGATGCTTCTTGTTGAAGGCGACGGTGTCTTGTCGGCTCCCAGCCCATTCATACTCGACTCTTTGCACGAGCAGTGGTGAATTGGGAAACATTTCGATGTTCCCCGTGTGGTCCGGGTGGCTATGTGACACGGCCATCACCTTTATGTCCGAGGGCTTGACGTTTATCTCTTCGAGCTGAGCCGCGAGTGTCACCGGTTTGCGCCAGCTTGGGCCAGTGCCAGGTCCCCATTCGTGCAGTACCATTTCATGCTTGGGCAGTTGTGCTACAGCATCATCGACGCCCGTATCCCACAGGAACCACCCCTGATTGTGGCGGATGAGATAGCAGTGCCCGGGAAAGCCGACGGGCACTCCGATGTTGGCTCCTGGTGTCCAACGCGACTCGTCGGGGCCACTGCCGTCGCCGCAGTCGATCACATAGAGGCGGTCGACTGCGCGTCTGAATTCGGGATCGGCAGCGGCCGAAATTCCCATGCCAGGGATGGCAGTTACCAGCGTCAAGACGGCTACCAGAACTGTGCAGCTGGCGTATGCCTTCATGAGACTCTCCATTCGAAGTACCCGTTCGTTGAAGCCGACCGATGGCGCCTATGAACTGAATGCTGTCGGCACAACTGACTATGCCTTGATGAACTGAACGTCAAGTGTGATCGTCACTTCGTCCCCAACCAGGACTCCGCCGAGCTCCAGAGGCGCATTCCACACCAGCCCGAAATCCTTGCGATTGACTTTAGCGGACGCCGAAAGACCGATGCGCTGATTTCCCCAAGGGTCCTTGGAAGGCGCGCTCACACCGTCGACACTCAGGGTTACGGATTTGATAATGCCACGAATCGTCAGATCGCCGCTGACTTCGTAGTCGCGGCCGCCAAGGGATCGGATGCTCGTAGACTTGAACGTCAGGGTCGGAAACTGCTCGACGTCAAAGAAGTCCGCTTGCTTCAGGTGTGCATCGAGTTTGTCATCGACTGTGTTTACGCTGGCAGCGGGAATGGTAATCGTTCATGACACTGCGAGCGGCAGGATGAGCGGGCGCATTGTCGAAACTGAGGCATATCCCGTTGGTGACGTAGCTGGACATGCTTTCCGAGGTAGGATGCCACGCAATGGCTCCCTCTTCCTCGAACGAGGACATGCCTACGTCTATCTCGCCTATGGCGTGTCGTTCTTACTGAATGTGTCAAGCGAAAGAGCCGGAGTTGGTGCAGGAGTTTTGTTACGCTCTATTGAGCCTCTTGACGGTTTCGAGCTCATGGATAGCATAGGTCAAAGGAAACGGTGGATCGATACAGGGAGGGGACCGGGACGATTGACCAAAGCATTGAAGGTTGACCTCAGGGACAATGGATTGGACTTGTGCAGTTCATAGTCTTCTTTATGGCTGGCCGCAACGGCGTCCAAGTCTGGTCCGATCGGCAAAAGCGTGCGGATTGGTTTGACTCACGGAGCGGACAGCTTACTACGCTTCTACGAGCGTGGCAATGAACACATCAGCGGACCCAGAAGATTGCTCAAAGAATAGCGATAATTGAAATCGTTAACCCATTTTCACGCTCATCCTGGGTCGAGTTGTAGGCTGGCGAGGTTACAGGCAAATGAAACTCATACCAACTGCCGAATTTAAGGTGTTCTGAGGCTATGTCTTCCAGTTTACAAATAAGTTCAATTGGCCTGGCGGACGTCATTTCGACTTCGTTGAACGTTGTCTTCTGCGGAATCAATCCTGGAATGCGGTCTGCTGCAGTCGGACTCCACTTCGCCAATCGGACTAATCGCTTCTGGCGCGTGCTTCATCTCGCAGGCTTTACTGCCCGGCAATCTGAACCGGAAGAGGCACGCCTCTTGCTCGATCATGGTTGCGGACTCACCTCTGCCGTTGCTCGCCCGACGGTCAGCGCAACAGAACTCAGTCAAGCCGAATACATCGCTGCCCAGCCTGCTTTCGAGCGCAAAATCGCGAAGTACAGGCCGAGATACCTTGCATTCCTGGGGAAGCCTGCGTGCAGTGTTTCTAAACCAGCGAGACCTATCGTGGGGTTTACAGCCAACCACGCTTGGCGGATCTGCAGTCTGGGTATTACCCAGTGCGAGCGGCCTGAACCGCGCATTCACAATCGGCAAATTGACGGACGCCTATAGAGAGCTATTCGAAGCGGTGACCCTCCCCAGTCGATAGGTGAAGGCTGTTTTACCTTGGTCTTCGCACCAGCTTGCTGAGATCGGTGCGGATTCGCCAAATGTCGGTTCAAGACCCCCGATGGAGGCTGCTGCGCGTGCGCGTGAGAGGCGAGTTCATTTCGCGGTGAGGAGTCTCTGCAGAATCACGGCTTCATTGTGCTCCTGATCTTTCGCGCCATAGACCAACGTCACAGTGCCTTTCGACGCCTCTTGCCTTAAAAGCGTGAGCGGTTCGTTGTTCCTCTTGAGTTCCTCCAGGTAGTGCAGCCGAAATTCCGTCCACTTGGCTGGATCGTGTGCAAACCAATTCGAAGTTCAGTGCTTTAGACATCTTCGACCACACGACAACGGCGCATAGGGGTTGAACGCCAATCGGGCGCTCCGTCTCGCGTTTAAAGCTGTAAATCGTTGATTTTGCTGGATCAGAAAGGTGCAGGACGGCCGAGACACGTCGAGCGCATTCGAGGGAAGTTGGGATTCGAAGTGGGTTATTGGTTGCCCCTCAGGGATTCGAACCCCGATATGCTGCTCCAGAGGCAGCTGTCCTACCATTGAACGAAGGGGCAACAGGAGCGGATGCGAACCCAGGAATAGGCACGCTCTGGCTCAACTTGCAGCCGGTTTGGTCGGACCCAGGCTGGATGCCTGTGACTGCTGACCACCTTGATCATCATAAGGGGATTCCGCCCCATGGTCAAACTCGACCAATCGAGCCAAGAACTACCAAGTCGAAGAGCCATTCATCCCTTCGTAATCCATTTGTCCCGGTGTCGTCTTCCCTATTCCGTACTTTATAAGTCAACATTTATCAAAACTTTAGGAATCACCCATGCAAGTCTGATTTGCAATAGTGCAGAGTGGACACGATAGTGACCTATTCATCGCCATATCTATCTGTTGTAGAATCAGCTTTGACAATGGAGCTGGTCCTAAATCTCGTATGGACGTTGCTGGCGGCCACAATGGTTTTCCTGTGGATACGTTTTGGCCCGAAGAATAGTATGAGTCGGCGAATGCAGTTTTTAGCTCTCGCAGTTCTCCTGCTGATCCTGTTTCCCGTCGTATCCGTTACAGATGACCTGCAAGCAGCTCAGAACCCGGCAGAGGCCGACTGCCTGATGCGCCGCTACCACGCGTGCTCGGTTCACCATTCCGTCATTCCGCACATATCCGCGTTTCCTCCGGCTAGCTTCACCGACCTTCCCCTTTTGGTCCATCACATCGAAGCACCCGGCGCCCTAACCGTCCGGGTTTCCGGACTTCCTGCTCTGGCGCCCATCCAAAATCGCCCGCCCCCTGTCGCCTGATCCTTTGCACTTTCCAGTATATCTTTGACATTTTCCTCCTGATTCCGCCGTGCAGACCACGGCGCAAGGCTTTCTATGAAGCGCATCTTCCCTTTCCTGACTGCCTTTGCGGCAGCCTGTCTGCTGAGCCTGACGCCTGCTGGGGCTTTGTCGCAGAATGCTCTCACCTGGGAACAGGTCAAGGCAAAATTCGAAGCCTCCAATCCTACACTTCGTGCAGATTCCATGAGTGTCGACGAGATGAGGGCTCAGGAGATCACTGCTTATCTTCGCCCTAATCCCCAGTTCACTTTTTCGGCAGACGGGCTCCAACTGGCTCCTCACAATGGCGTCTGGTCGCCGCTTTCCGGCGAGGACTACCAGCCGAATGTGAGCTACTTGCATGAGCGCGATCACAAGCGCGAACTCCGATTGAGAGTGGCTCAAGAGGGCACGCAAATCGCCCAGTCGCAGCACGCCGACCTCGACCGGACAATGCTCTTCACACTGCGTTCCGCCTTTATACAAACCCTGGAGGCTAAGACGGTCGTGAAGATGGCGCAGGAAGATCTGGAATACTACGACCACATCATCCAGATCAGCCGCGATCGCTTTAACGCCGGTGACATCGCTCAGATCGACCTCGACCGCATTGAGCTCCTGCGCGTGCAATATGAGTCGGAAATTCAGACCGCCCTGGTCAATCTCCGCACCTCTAAAATTCAGCTCCTGCAATTGCTCAATGACCCCACTCCGGTTGAGCAATTCGATGTAAACGGGCCATTCGATTTCTCTGAGGACCTAAAGCCGCTTGAAGACTTCCGCAAGATTGCGCTGGATGCGCGGCCCGATCTCCGGGCCGCCATGCAGTCTCTTGAGCAGGCGAATACGGCTCACAAGCTGGCCGAGGCCAATGGGTCAACCGATCCCACATTCGGCGCATGGTACACGCAGAACGCATCGAATAACAATCCCAATGCAACCGAGACACTGGGACTCAGCGTGAGTATTCCGCTGCGCATCTTCGACAAGAACCAGGGTGAAAAGAAGCGCACGCAGATCGACATCGACCGCAATCAGCAGTTGACGAACGCTGCGCACACCCAAGTATTTAGCGATGTGGACTCGGCATATGCCCAAGTGGAGAGCAACATTGCGCTTCTAAAGCCCTACAAGGCCAAATACAACGACCAGGCCACGCGAGTTCGCGACACCGTTACATATTCCTACGAACATGGTGGCGCATCGCTGATGGACATGCTCAACGCTCAGAGCGACTACCGCACTGTGCAGTTGGCCTACTTGCAACTGATCGGCACTTATCTGACCGCCGCTGGACAACTGAATCTGGCTGCGGGACGCGAGGTAATTCAATGACTCTTTATCCGTTCCTGAAGCATTTTCCCGCATATTGGCTTGCCCGGAATTCTGTCGCGTTGGGGATGGTTTTCACTCTATGTGTTTTCTCGGGCTGCAAGGCTAAGGAGACAGGTGACGGTGCACCTCCGCCCGCACAGGTGACTTCGGTAGCCGACATGAACCTGATCACCATCAACAAGAATGATGTAGCCAAATTTCAGATTATTGCGGCCGGACAGGTTGACTCCGCCTCAGAGTTGACGGCCACAGGCACTGTATTTCCCGACATCTCCCGCGAAGTGCCGGTCATCTCCCTTGCCAATGGCCGCGTGGTCGACATCAAAACGCGCCTTGACGACAATGTCAAGAAAGGCCAGTTACTCTTCAGAGTGCAAAGCGGCGACGTTTCAACGGCTTTCAATGCATATTTAAAGGCTGTGAACGATGAACAGTTGGCCGACAAGGCAGACTTGCGTGCCGAAGATTTATTGAAGCACGGGGCCATTTCTCAAGCCATGGTCGAGCAGGCTGACGCTGCAGAGAAGGACGCAAAAGCCGACCTTACTGCCGCCGAAGAGCAATTGAAAGTCCTGGGTGTAGACAAGGATCACCCCAGTACGGTTGTGGACGTTTTCGCTCCGATCTCGGGTGTAATCATCGGCCAGAACGTAACCAACGCAGCGGCTGCCGGTGTAACCCTCTCTGGTTCTGCCACCGCATTCACCATTGCCGACCTGTCAACCGTCTGGATCCTTTGCGATGTTTACGAGAACGATATACCCAAGCTGAAACTCGGCCAGGAAGCGCAATTCAAGCTCAATGCATATCCCGACCACCCGCTTACAGGCCGGGTGAGCGACATTGGCCCTGTGCTCGATCCGCAACTTCGCACTGCCAAAGTTCGTATCGAAGTTTCGAATCCGGGCTTCCTCAAACTCGGCATGTTCGGCACGGCGACCTTCACCGGCCGCACCAAAGAGACCCACGCCGCTGTTCCTGCGGATGCGGTTCTTCACCTGCATGATCGCGACTGGGTATATTTCCCCGCAGGTGGCAATCAGTTCAAGCGCAGTGAAGTACATGCCGGAAAAATGCTCGATGGGAACCGGCAGGAAATTCTCTCGGGTCTTCAACCAGGTCAGCAGGTTGTCAGCAATGCGCTTCTGCTTGAGACCGCAGGAAATCAGTAGTGATTCGCGCACTCGTCGATTTCGCGCTCAAGAACCGCTGGCTCGTCCTCGGTGGAGTCGTAGTCGTGACTGCCTGGGGGGTTCTGTCTTTTAAGGCATTGCCTATAGAAGCTTACCCGGACGTGGCCAACAACTACGTACAGATCATTACTCAATGGCCGGGCCGCAGTGCTGAGGAGATTGAGCGCCAGGTCACGGTGCCGGTAGAAATCCAGATGGTCGGCATTCCCCACCTCACTCATTTACGTTCGACCACGCTGGCAGGATTGTCCAGCCTTATGCTGATCTTCGATGACGACTCCGTCAGCGACACCAATCGCGAACACGTGCTTGAGCGACTCAGCATGGTCAGCCTGCCTGCCAACCTTGTCCCGCAAATGGGCACTGACTGGAGTCCGGTTGGCCAAATCTACTGGTTCACCCTGGAAAGCACCAACCCCTCCTACGATGTGATGGAGAAAAAGTCACTCGAAGATTGGTTCATCGAAAAATCCTTCAAGGGCGTTAAAGGCGTGGTGGATGTATCGAGCTTCGGCGGCCCGACCAAGGAGTACCAGATCAAGCTTGACCCGGAGAAGCTTGTGTCTTACGGCCTTTCCATAAGCCAGGTCGAGCAGCAGATCACTAACAACAACACCAATGGTGGCGGCAGCTTCATCGAGCAGGGGGCGCAGCAAATCAACGTTCAGTCAGTAGGCTTATTCAATACCGTCCAGGATATTGAAAAGACCGTCGTCAAGAATTCGAACGGCGCTGCCATCAAGATAAAGGACATCGCCACCGTAACCCAGGGGCCCAAGATTCGCCTCGGTCAAATTGGCAAGGCGACGCACCGGGCCGACGGCACTATTGTCGACAATCCCGATACCGTTGAGGGAATTCTGCTTCTGCAAAAGGGAGCAGACTCTGATCCGGTCCTTCAAGGCATTCACGAAGAAGTCGACAACCTGAACAATCACATCCTGCCCAAGGGTGTGAAAGTGGTTCCCTTCCTCGACCGTTCCGATTTAGTCAAATACACAGTCGAGACTGTCGAACACAATCTGACCGAAGGCGTAATCCTCGTCTCGATTATTCTCTTTCTCTTTTTGGGCAACGTGCGTGGCGCAATCATTGTCGCGCTAACCATCCCGTTCGCCTTGCTGTTCGCGTCCATCTGCCTCGACCTCGCGCACATCCCGGCCAACCTGTTATCGCTGGGCGCGTTGGACTTCGGTATGGTTGTCGATGGAGCGGTGGTAATGATCGAAAATATCGTCCGCCACCTGTCCCACAAAGATGAAACGCATACGCCAATGCAAAACATCCGTGAAGCTTCGCATGAGGTGCAGCGTCCGGTCTTCTTCGCCATCGCCATCATCATTACTGCCTACCTGCCCATTTTCACCTTGCAGGCGGTCGAAGGGCGACTCTTCAAACCCATGGCTTGGACGGTGGCGTTCGCCCTTCTCGGAGCGCTTACCTTCTCGATTATCATCGCTCCTGTTTTGGCCAGCGTCCTTTTTCGTAAGGGCGCGAAGGAGTGGGAGAACCCGGTTCTGCATTGGCTCGTTCGTCGCTATCGCGTAGCCGTCCGCGCTGCGATTGAGAATCGCGTCGTCACCGTTGGCATCGCCGCAATTCTGTTCGCCATCGCCGTCTATCTCACGGTCGGCGGGGCGATCGGCTCGGAATTCCTTCCCCATCTCGACGAAGGCGCCATCTGGGTCCGCGGAACCCTGCCTCCAAGCGAAGGTCCCACTGCCAGCATCGATTTCACCAACAAGGCCCGCCTCGTCATGGCATCATTCCCTGAAGTGACGCAGGTTGTAAGCCAGACCGGCCGCCCCGACGACGGCACCGACACCACGGGCTTCTTCAACACAGAATACTTTGTCGACCTCAAGCGCAAAGAAGAATGGCGTCCTGTCTTCCATCAAAACAAGGAAGCCCTGATCGCAGCGATGAATACGCAGCTATCCAAGTTCCCCGGTGTCATCTGGAATTTCTCGCAGCCCATTTCCGACAATATGGAAGAGGCTGTTTCCGGCGTAAAAGGTGAACTCGCCGTCAAACTCTACGGCGATAACCTGCGGACTCTTGAGCAGAAAGCCGATGAGATCCAGACCCAGATGCAGAGCGTTCGCGGCATTGAAGATCTTGGCATCTTTCGTATCATAGGCCAGCCCAACCTCAACTACACCGTCGATCGTGATGCAGCCGCTCGCTGGGGCATTAACGTCGCGGACATTCAAGACGCGGTGCAGACCGCTGTAGGTGCCAATGCGCTGACTCAAGTACAGCAAGGCGAAGCCCGCTTCGATGTGACGTTACGCTATCAGCAGCAATATCGCGACACACGCGAAGCTATTCGTAACATTCGTTTGCTGGCACCTACCGGTGAACGGGTCTCGTTAGAGCAGCTCACAACCAGTTCCACTGACGACGGCGCGGAGGAAATCTATCGCGAAGCTGGCCAGCGCTACATAGCCATCAAGTACTCCGTGCGCGGACGCGATCTCGGCTCAACTGTGGAAGAAGCTATCAGCAAGGTCGGCAAAAACGTGACGCTCCCGGCTGGCTACCATACGGAGTGGGCCGGCGAATACGAAAGTCAAAAGCGCGCCAACAAGCGCATGGCCATTGTTATTCCCATCACAGTGATGGCAATTTTTCTGATTCTCTATACTATGTTCCGATCTTTCAAATGGGCAATGCTCATCCTCGGAAGCGTCATCATGGCATCGATCGGAGGCCCGCTGGCGCTGTTCATTACACGCACTAATTTCTCCGTTTCATCCGCAGTGGGTTTTCTTGCACTGTTCGGTGTATCAGTGCAGACCGGTGTGATCATGCTCGAGTATATTAACCAGCTTCGCGCCCGACGCCGCGGCATGGAAGAGACAACCAGCCAGCACATAGTCGAAGCGGCAATTGAGGGAGCTGTCCTTCGCCTCCGCCCCATCATGATGACCATGCTGGTAGCCACATTAGGTCTGCTCCCCGCGTCGCTCTCGCACGCCATCGGTTCGGACTCTCAGCGCCCCTTCGCTATAGTGATTGTCGGCGGCCTGCTCGCGAATCTCGTCATAGGCGTCTTCCTGCTGCCCACTCTCTACGTATGGGTAGCCCGCGAAGACGACATCCTTCCCGCAGCCGAAGCCAATGAAGACTTCTAGGAGCCTGTCGGTCATAGCGATATTCCCGGCAAGATCCGCGGCACCGATTGCATAAAGGGGATCTGGTCCGTTGGTTGAAGTCGGGCGATCTGGTCTCATTACCACTCTGAGAGGACTGTTTT
>Ga0302140_10004558_pt1 | contig 17632 bp, 19 predicted proteins | sample I_Bog_E1_1_FD_202095 | JGI IMG/M metagenome (GOLD analysis project Ga0302140, IMG submission 202095) | Peat permafrost microbial communities from Stordalen Mire near Abisko, Sweden - I_Bog_E1_1 | ecosystem: Environmental > Terrestrial > Soil > Wetlands > Peat | place: Sweden: Abisko, Stordalen... | reverse complement strand
CAACGCACCTCCCCCATCGTATATCTCTGCTTGCTTACTTCCACTAAATCATACGACTTTTATGTGGGATGGAGAAATTGCAAGCTCTCACTTTGAACCCAGTCAAGCATGGAAAGCACAGCACGACATTCCTGCTATGAGACGTGAAGACGTGAAGCTATCACGCGATCATAAAGGATGTTGCTAGGCAGCCAGCCTTCTGATCCTGAACGCATTACTTTGGACAAGACTCCTGTTTTGGAGCTACGTACTTGTAAATCAAGACTATGAAATCAAGTCTTCTTCCCTTTTCAGTATAGACGCCAGAGCTTTAGAGTTGTTGTCAGCACGAGTTCCAAGGATTCGGTAAGCCCCCTCGTCGGCCGACGTCGTAACCTCGCATCGCGACTGCCTCGCATCCTCCACATTCTACTCATGCGATCGAGAAAGTCGAGCCTGGATTCTCCTTAAGGCAATACAAGGTACTTCGCCCAACATAAATCCAAACTATACGATATGGCAAAGGCCGTGAAACCAAAAACCTCGCACACAGCTATTTGATATCCACTGATATCGCACGACGCTTAATGGCTTCAGCAGAAAGCGCAACTAGAGAGTCTTGTCTGCCTATGGCACGTTTGCCTCTCCATATGTCTTTATATAGACTGATACAATTGTATAGAAGACGTTACCTATAGTCTTACCACCACCACCAGTCTACGACGCAACCTCAGAACCACCAGCTTATCCTGTATCCACGCGTTCTCTTCCTCACGAGGATCCAAACCTCACCTCAGAAGCTCCGCCGCAAAACAACATCTCTCACAAGCCCCGTCGATTCTCTATGAATTGGCACCTTATATCCTGTCTTGTCTTCACTGGGATAATTGTCATTGGAACCGCAACAGTCCTTGGGCTTCTGAATAATGGCCGCTTTACCAAGGACAGGAACTGATCCGACAGCATGGCTGGAAGACGCCTTTCATATACTGATTCCTCCACCAGAAGTGGTGGGAATGGAGAAGATATGCTTGTATAATGCTCAATAGGGTTACAACTTTTCGATATGATGGCATTGCGTTTTGGAAGCTCGGACAGTTCTGCTACCATTCCTCTTGAAAGGCTACTCCTAATACGCGCTTCTTTTCTGATGAATATTCGTTTATCTACTTTCTTCCAGCTACATATCAATAGACGCTTAAAATGAATGTCTATGAAGTTCTTGGGGTATGTGTTCAATCTCCTCAAATAGATATCTCACTCACATTTGCCCAGAAGCCATGAAAATTAAGAGCTTGCGCCATTACTCCGCGTATGACAGCTTTACCATGACCTCGAAAAATCACAACTCCAGTCTCTACAAATATTCCAAGAGCTATTGCATCTTAAAGAATCTCGTCGTCCAGAACCTCTTGGGATAATGGAGAATTTACCGCAGAAAGTGGCGACACTATAAGCAGAGTAATGGCTGCAGCTCTTACTACAAACTGCTCCAGGATCACAACTAGAATTCTTCGATTCAATGACAGACCCTCCTTCATAGCTCGATTACACTTGCCCTCCATTCAACCGCCGAATATTGTTCATGTTTCACTAATGAAACCCCCGATGGCGGAGAATAACCTCGCCTTTACTTTCCCACCTAGGGGCAGATTCATGAAGCGTGCATCTAGCTATGCATTTGCATATTTCTTGTGCGTTTAGACAACGCTGTACATTTGCGACCAACGGATCCAGAAAACACAGCTCGTTCTTCCGGATTTGGCTAGAAGCATGGAGTACGTGGAGCTGCGGTCTGGATAAATGTTGGCTCAATAGCCTTCCTCCCGACATCCGCGCCTCAGTATTTACCCTATCGACGGAAACAGATGGCAGTGCATATAAAAGCGCCGAGCTGAGCCCCAAACTCACGAGTTCAAATACTTGTCCGAGACATTCGTCTTTGAAGGAAAAAACATGTGGTCATCTTGCCAAGATACCTATTCTCGCGGCAGATCATAGCCGCGACGGCGGCGCAAACCCCAAACATGACAACTTCGAACTGCACTCCACCTGTGGCACTGGTGGGTTCTTCTTCGGCGTTTATCCTGCCAAGGCTTCATCTAACTTTCCAACAGAGTTCACTGTCATCAACAACGCCGCACACAGAGCACGACCGTCCACACTCCGAACCCCCTTCCTACCCAAGCTCTCTCTACGGAGCGGACTACTGGATTCCCCCACCGATAGAAGACCATCCCGACAAACGACGGATCTGCTACCGGCCAAAATACATTTTCGCATTTATCGGCATGGGCGTGGTTACAATGGCAATGGTTTTAGGCGTTGTATTTGCGACATTGAGGAAACGGCCAACTACATGAACACGAACATAGAACTTTTATAGGACACATCATACAAACGTGTTGGGGGATTCCGTCATTTTATTATACCTCCATTGAAGCGGGAGCACTTTACGAGAAATAGATTGAAAGCTTGTTGGCTGCACTGCGCCGCCAAAACAGAACCCTAATTTAATTTCATCTTCCCCCGTGACACGAGCTTCGCCAGGCAGTCGTGATGGGCCATCAGGCTGTGCCTCGGGATGAAATGGCATATAATGTTCGCGGGTCCCGGGATATCTTTGGCGTTTCAGGTGTTTCTTCCATGGTCCAATCTTCCCCCCTATTTGCCTTACAGTAGCGGAAGCGGGAGTAAGCGTGCGCTAAAATGGATCGACATGACATCGAACTTAAACTCGACCCCTCGACTCCTACTGTAAGTCTAACAAGGCATATTGTATTCATTCTCCCAAATGGATTTATTCTAATACTTCTACCAACTTCAGCATGATCCCAATGAGAAATCGGGATCAACTTCCCCACAACCCACATCTCCAGCACGGCCCAAAACTCCACCTCCACCTCCACCTCCACCCCGAAGAGCAAAGCAGCAAACACCACAAAATGAAACTCCACGAGAAGCAATCGAGGCAACCTCATCTCAAGGCCCACCAAATACACTCCCTGAGTCCAGAGCTCCGGTAGCAACACACCTTACAACCCTCCCACCATCCTACCCACACGCCAGTCTAAAAACGCACTCCTCAGCCTTCCCAGCCCAAAGAAACAACCCCCTCTCTCAAAATCCCATCGCCCACGAATTCTACGCCCCATATCTCCCTCGCCCTCAACCACAACCTCAAAACAACCCACAACCCCCAACCCTGCCCCAAGAATTCTACGCCCCGGTCCTGCACCGCGCGCCTCCGCCTTTACCGCCTATCTCGCAAACGCGCGCCCAGTTCCCGTTAAATGCCGATGCCTTCATGGAGGAGGGACGAAGACGGTATGGTTGTCGTTGTAGTAGGTGGTGGGTTTTGGGGTATACGTTTGCGTTTGCAGTTGTGGTTGTGATTATTGTTTTTGTTGTTTATTTGTCTGTGGTGCGGAGGTAGCGTGGTTGGGATTTGGATGAGTTGGTGTAGTGGGGTCGTATGAGATGAATGGGCGATGATAAGAGAGGTGTTGGTGTTGAGATGATGAGTTAGTGGAAGATGATGAGGGGATGGAAGAGTGAGATACCCTGGACCAAGGAAAGAAGAATTCGAGGGCACTGAGAAGATTAAAGGGATAGAGGGGTTGATTGTTGAAGAACATGGAGAGGGAATAGAAGGACTTTGGGTGTTGTTGTACAAGGATATAATAATGCGCGGATTGGTTTAATGAAGAAAAATTGCAAGACGAAGCTGGACCTCAAAGGGTTTGGCAGTGCCTACTTTGGCCGCAGGCTCGAAATACTCTTTCAAAGGAAATGAACAGACGACGAAAGGAACATAAAGGGTCATCGAGTACCATTTCGCATCGATGCTAACTAACTGTCTGCTCTCCTCTGATCTGATGCCGCCATGATCCACTTCGCTATGCAGAATCCTCCATCCATCATCAGAAATTCTAAACTATCTACAAGCATCTTAAGGTATCCACCAATTGCAATCCATCAAGGCGAATTTCCTTGCTCGCCATCCATTTACTTCCGTTCTTCCGTCCATGTTATCATTTCGCTCCTCCAAATGTCGGGGTATTTGCACAAACTTCTCGGGTGAAAAGTCTCTTCCTAAGATGACCTTGTCCTAAGCGCTATCGAGCGGCGACCATCACGCCGCGGTAATACTCCAAGCTCAATTCGACAGTGTGCTTCAGGTACTTGTCTTCAGTGAGTGGAAGACGCAGAACTTTGTGCAATTCGGACTTCTGATTTTTGTTAGTAGAGCTCTAGCATGTTTTCAGGGATAAACCCACCTCTCCCTTCTTTCCCAGAGCAATCACCGTCTTCGCAACCACTCCACTAATCGTCTCAATAGCCACTCTCTCCATGAATGCTGGATGACGGGATTCTTCGACCACGGCCGGAAGACCTGCTAACAATCTTGCCAGAAGAGCATTGTCAACAGGCCGAGCTTTCTTCTCCGAGTCGAGCAGTTCCAAGAAGTCTTGATAGATCTCTCCGCCAAGATGCCACTCAGAGATGGTGGTTTCCCTGTCATGGAAGCCGCTAAGCAAAGTCCGAAGGGTATCGTAATCAAGCTCAACGACAGCAGTTGGTGCAACTTCCTTCGAAAATGTGCGATGAGCTTCGTTGAATGCCCCAGCTCTGATCAAGCACTCGACCTCTCCTCGTGAATTCTTCTCCACACTTCGCATGTACAAAGCCTTTGCCTCCCAAATCCAGGAAGCTGGGAGTTTGAATGTGTTTATCAACGTGTGAAAGCTCTGGCTGTCCTCGGATCCGATTTTGTCCGCGTGGTGTGCTAGGTGGTCCTGGATACACTTTGCTCTGACTTCATCTGCGGAAAGATGTAGGAGAACGAAAACAGCGTCAAGCCAACTGCCCTCATTTGTGAGCTGAGCGGCAAAGGCTAAAGTTGTTCGATCAGCTTTGTCTTCATCATCCAGCGTATGACGAACAGCACCATTAGCAGTGAGGGCTTGACTGAGTTGCCAGGAGAGACGAATATCAAGTGGCGATAATTGAGAATTTTCCGGACGTAGAACTTCCTCAACATTTGAGTCTCCAAACGTGGAAAGTTTCAACAGACCCCAGAGTAGATCCTCCCGGTCATCAATAGCTTTATCATTCCACAGAGTCGGGATCTTCTGCTCAATATACCAAGCCACGGGTCGTGATGTCTCCTTGTCTTGGGCGACGTCCTCGGCAAACTTTTCGACAGCAGATTGAATTGTGTCACCGGACATGATGCCGTACCAGAGCCGGAGTCCAAATGCTTGACGCCAGTCGAGGCCGAATCGCTTGGAAATTATGAATGAATCCATGCGGTCTTCAGGTTGGCCTTTAAAACCATCGCAAATGCACACATTGCCAGCAAGGAGCTCGTATATTGTACGAATCGGTTGGCTGAACTCGGAAAGCATTTGAGAGTTTTGCCACTCGTTGAGCTGTTCACGCATATCCTTCTTAATGCTGTCTTTGGTTCCAATGAGTGCAACGAGAGTAGCGAGGTGATAGTCTCTACTGTCAAGGAGGTGAGCACAAGCATCCGGAATTCTATGACCCGAAAGAGCTGCAATGGCCTTCTCCTCACTGTCTCTACCCATAGCAATATGCTTGGAGCAGGCATCATCAACTAATTTCTGCCAGAAAGTAGATAGATTGTCCATGCGCAGGCGCTCCTCCACTTTATCTACTTGCTGTAGCTCCACAGGAATGGTCAACTGGTCGAATAGAACACTGGCAAGCTGCCAAACAAGTTTCTCGTGAGCAGCTGCAGGATCACGAGGATTCGTTTGATCGAAGAAGTCGGCGAATGAGAAGTGTTCAGGTAGAGACGCAAAGGGAACATCACCAGAATTGTCGACGATGGTCATATCTTTCTGTTTTTGCAGGAGATCTGCAGAAGTCTAGGAGCTGATTAGCTATCAAGCAGAGAAGCGGAGTCATCAGACGCAAACCTCGTTGGAGAATTTTGCAAAGCGAATGTCCCTGTTCTCAGAAACGATGGCTTGTTTTTGGAGGGTAAGTATGCCGTCTCTTTCGCGAGCACGGCGCGAAGATCTGCCAAATGGCTTTGCGTTTGGAGGTGCAGCGTATACCAAGGTACCTTCAGGTCCCCAACTAGGCTTCATTGAGTCGTGGAAGGCGCGTTCTTTATCGTTCATATTGGAAGTATCATAGTCGCCAGTCTTTGCTCTTTTGGCATAAGGGAGCTGTAAACACTAATCTTAGCAAAATGGTTCATTTCTGCTACGTACATGAGCGGGCGCAACATTCGGCCCTTATTCATCGTCTTCAAACCTCAAATCAGATAGGGGAAGGAAAACCAACCTGAAACCCCTTGGACGTCGCCGTAGCTTTGGCAGTCTTGACCGGACTCTTGTGATCTGCGAAAAGAGAGTGCATCATATCAATGCTGTTTGCGAAGCCACGCCCATCCGAAATAACTCTTCTAGGTTTAGGAGTAGGCTCCCCAAGAGGTCGTAATTGATCGCCTTCCTCCTCAACCAAACTCTTGAGATAAGCCCGATCTTGCTTCTGTGGGCTAATTGTTGTCTTCAATGTGTTTGCCCAATCATTACTAGCCGCAAATTGTCGCTTTGCAGGAGTTCCTGCGTTTTTCGCCCTCAGTCTTGCTCTAATAATCGCACCGGGTGTTTCGGTCACCATATCGATATCCTCATCGTCATCTTGCGAGTTTTCATGGAGCTCCGCGGTATTGCCAGCCTCTGGGAAAGAGCCCGCCATCTCTTGATCCATGATGCTGACAGATTCGTCATCGGGGAAGACGTCGTCTTGGTCCATTGGCTCTTCGACGCCGTCTTCAGACTGCGAACCCACGGAGCGTTCATCTAAAAAAGACTCCTGATCCTGCTCAATCTGGTCATGCTCCATATCATCATCCACATACATCTCCTGGTCATCGAATGCACCAGGAAGAAGCTTCTTCTTTCTGAATTCGAATGTGTCATCGGGATCGGACTCGGTTTGAGTGACTTGCGAAGTTGATGCAAGGGACTGGTCCATATGAATTGACTTGGGAGTGCGAGTTTTAGGGGTTGGAGTGTCGGGAGGAGCGCTCAAAGTACTCTGCCCAAATTCGCTCATACCCTCTCCATCGGTCTCATCGTCATCTTCAGGAAACCCATATGTCGTGAAGTGCTCAACTTTGAAAGTCCAGACTCCGGTATCCTTGTCGTAATTGACAAAAGTGGTATCTGGGACTCTCTTGAGACGTTCAATATGCTTCTTGAACCTAGCACCAGATTTCTCGCCAGATGGAGTCTTGCGGTCGCTCTTGCGTGGCCAAGAGTTGGCAAGGGAGATAGTCGATGGTACGTTCAAGCCCTTGCCCATTGGTGGCTTCTTCGAAGAAATGGCATATACCGTGGCGGATCGTGTGGTCAATTGCACGATATTGTCAATGATATCGTCCAATGGGACGCTTGTAAGATCAACGGGAACCTCGAAGCGGATTTCTCCAATTCCCTTTCGGCCAACGACGAAACCAGAAACCTTTGAGCGTTGTTGACGGTTCATGTTTTCAATTTCCTCCTTGGAAGGTCTCATGTAATAATCTCCCGCAGGCTGGTCTTCTTGACTGACAGGCAGAACGGGTTGCTGGGTGACAACTGGCACAACTGGCTCCTCCTCGTTCACAATTGCAAGCTGCTGGTTGTTGTTCACTTGCTCCATTTCGGGGGGTGTTACGGTGCCGTTTGGCTTCGCACCGTTAACGTTAGCTCGTGGTCGGAGGTAGCCCAATTCTTCTGCACTCGGAGTAGCACCGTTGGTCTGCTTCACTGGACTAGCAGCACCACTTCCGGTAGTGTTCTGGTCGAATGAAACACGTTTCTTGAGGACTCCACCGCCAGGAGTAGACGCAGGCGGCAGGGCCGGAGTGCCATTGGGTGGTGAGAAAAGATCTTGGCGGATGCTTCTATTGATGGTCAATTTCTTCACGCTGCCGGTGCTTCCAAATTGTCGTAGGCTGGGGCTGGCCGAAAAGGCTCCTGGCGCAAGAATACTGTCTTCTGTACTGAAGCTTCGGCGGAGACTGCTAGTGGACATGCTCTTATTGAGGGTGCGACCGAAGGTGCCGCCACCCAACAAGCTGCCGCTAAAAGCTCCAGGAGTACTGGATGTGCTCGAAACACTGCCTGGAGTTCCATAGTTGCTATATGAAAAGCCAAACCCTCGCTTCTGTGGGGTGGTAAAGCGGTAATTTGATGCGGAGCTCAATCTGTACACCGGAATGGCAGCAGCCTTCTTGGGCTTAATGCTGTTCGATAGAGGTGTAGCAATGGGACCAGGATTGGGCGGACCAGATGCCAGGTCTTGGAAGAGGGATGCTGAGCCGAACGCGTTGTTATCGGCAATCGAAGCTGTGAGGGATTGAGGGTTTTGCTGGCTTTGTTGCGAGCCACCGAAGATTGAGTTACCGAAAATCGAGTTCTGTGGCTGCTGCTGTTGCTGCAGCTGCTGTTGATTGTTATTGTTGAGGTTGCCAAACATGCCTCCTTGTTGTTGCTGGGTGCCCGAATTGCCAAAGAGACCTCCGCCAGTCTGTTGTTGTGGTTGAGCGCCAAACAAAGATGGCTTTTGTTGTGTGTTGTTGTTCAAACCGCCGAAGAGGCCACCAGTATTCTGCTGCTGTTGATTCTGATTCTGATTTCCGAATCCAGAGAAGAGGCCTCCACCACTAGTGTTGTTCTGCGTATTGGTAGCGCCAAACAAGCTGGTACCAGATGCAGCTGGCTTATTGCCGAAAAGACCTCCAGTATTTTGAGTGTTGGTAGTACCACCGAAGGGATTAGTATTAGTCGTGGTAGTATTTCCAAATAGACCACCACTGCCAGTGGCTGCAGGAGTGGTGCCAAAGAGTCCGCCGGCTGGCTTGGACTGTGTATTGCCAAAAAGCCCACCAGTCGTTCCGGTCTGTTGTTGTGTGTTGGAGCCGAAGCCTCCGAAGGGGTTGCTTGCAGCTGGCTGCTGTGCTCCAAAGCCAGTGGTCGGTTGGTTTGCGGTGTTGTTGCTGTTGCCGAATAGGCCCCCTGATCCACCTCCAAAGCCTCCCGTCGTTGTAGAAGCACCGAAGCCTGTGCCAGTAGCAGCTGCTGGTTGTGTGGTTCCAAAGCTGAAGGCAGGCTTGTTAGCGGTGCTGTTGTTGCCAAAAAGCGATCCTCCAGTATTGTTGCTCGCGCCCGCACCGAAGCCGCCAGTCGTTGCAGTATTGCCAAATCCGGTGGTGGTTCCTGTATTTCCAAAGAGACCACCAGAGGATTGTGTGGAAGTCTGACCACCAAACAAACCTCCGGTCGCCGGCTTTGCACCAAAGATACTGCCTCCAGTCGTTGTCGCTCCAGCGCCGAATCCAGTAGAAGCTGGCTGACTCGTGCCAAAGGGCGAACTTGTAGTTCCTCCTCCTCCAAATAAATTTGTACCCCCGCTTGTACCGCTATTCCCAAACCCTCCTGTAGTGTTTGTAGTCGTGCTGCCGAATCCTCCACCGAAATTGGTCTGACCGAAAGCTCCAGGTTGACTGCTGCCATTGCCAAATCGGCGACCTTGGGCATAGTCTGTCAGTCTTAGTTCTTCAGGAGAGAACTTCTGATATGGTTGCTGGAAGCAGATGCTTTGGAAGGCGTTTTGTTGATTTGTGCTGCTATTCGGCTCCTTTTCCACGAAAGGTGAGAAGGGAACATTGCCAGTGCCTGGAGATTCGCCCACACCTGTGCTAGTCAGAGCGGTGGAAGTTGGTGCGCCGAAGGCTCCCGTACCCGTCGTTCCAAATGGGGAGGTTGTATTGGTTGAACCACCAAATGGATTGGAAGTTGTTGTTCCTCCGAAAGCAGGTTTATTTTGAGTACCGAAGAGTCCACCTGTGCCAGTCGTGCCGCCTCCAAAAGGGGATGATGTAGTACCCGCTGAGGACCCAAACCCACTACCTCCAAATCCCGAAGTTGTCGTGGTTGTTCCACCTCCAAACAGACTTCCGCCAGATGTTGGAGTGGCACCAAAAGCTGGCTTCGCTGCTCCGAAGGCATTACTTGTTGTATTGCTGCCAAAGGCACCTATAGTTTGCGATGTTAGCTGCTGTCTTGAAGGATTCCGCCTAGCATAAAGTTCTCCAGAAGATATTGGTCGCGCTGGTGTGCCTCGTTGACCATCCATGTCTAGTCATTCGAGGAGCAGGAAAATATGGCAGGGAAGGAGAAATTGGGAGCCAATGTTGCTCTATCGACATGAAAGCCTGAGAAAGCGTTTCGACATCGAGGCCATAGAAAGTTCCAGAGGAGAAAAACATCGTCGACGTACCTCCAGAGCCTCCGAAGCCAGTAGAACCACCGCCGAAGAGACCACCACCAGTTGTATTCGTGCTGCCGAAGCCGCCAGTATTTGCTGTGGAGCCAAATCCTGTTCCTGTAACGGACGGACAAATTTCGAGTAAGTGATGGGTTCGGGTTGATCTCCATGGTCCCCCAGGGTAGGAAATCGCATCGAGAGATGGGGTCGAGTTATAGAAGTGGATACGACATACCTGTGTTCGTAGTAGTTGTGTTCGCCCCGAAACCACCAAAGCCTGTGTTCTGTTGTTGATTATTGCTCTGGCCGAAGCCGCCGAATCCACCGCCGAACGACATGGCGAAAGCCGCGCGGATGGAAGAGATCGCAGTCTTGGATCGCTGCTAAGATCGCAGATGGCGAGACGTCGATGTGAAGGTTCAAAGATGACGCGGGACGCGGTGCTGGAAAGGAGACCGATCGCGCTCAAAGTCCACGAGCTGGCGCAAACATTAGAATTGATGAAAGAGTGACGAGAAGCATCGGCGTCTGGAGGGTGGATGAATTGGGAGGAAGAAGAAGAAGAGGCCGTCAGAAGATTTATGGAAGGCGCGCGTGGTGAATATGAAGCTTCGCTCCACGGTCGCTTTCTCAGGTCTACCGCTTAGCGGCAAATTTAGCTTTGGCGAATCAGCACACGGGAGAAGGTGCGAATGACTAATACTTGTTGGTGCCTACCAAATTTCGCATATCGTCACTGGAGCAGAGGAGAGAAGTGAAGGATCCAGACTCGACTGTTACGCTTCTTCACGCTACTGAAGAGGAACAGGTTGCTGCCTGAGGGACTTGGTTGGATAGGAGTGAGTTGTTTCTATCTGCCTGTGTAAGGCTTTCTCAAATATGACTCTTGTACGAGCGCCGCCGCAACGATCCTGCTGAAGGCCGCTGAAACTAATGCAGTGGTTCTGATATCTAGCATCGGTTGGCTTACCTTCGTACAAATCTTGGGGACTTGCGGGCTCAGAACGCCCGCCTCCCATCACTCGAGTGCGTAAATACTGGTCATCTACAGCTGTTGGGTTTTCTCTCACTCTTTGGATGCTTGTTCCACCATGAGGTCAACCCATCCAATAAACAATAGCAAGGCATCTGAATGACTCGAAGCCATGCATTTACTAGCTAGCATCGTACTAGTATCTGTAAGATCCCGTCAAAGTCAAGCACCCTGGAGGCCGCTGTGAGACCAGCCCAGCCCAGCACTTTACACACTAGCGGGCCTCGCATCAGGTCGCGAAATCGCGCGTAAAATCGCGTCCATCCCCTCGCCCTGCATGCACACTTTGCACAAAGCTACAGCCACCGTACAGTAAACATTGCATACACATCCAAGCAACAATAGACACAGCTCTGTTTTCTCCAGGTTGGCAATCGCGCAATCGCAATTCCTCCGCGAGCAAGAAACGACAACACAAATCAATGGCATCGACAACACAACCACACCCCTCCTTCCCCACCCGCCCCTACTCCAGCACGCTGCATGGCAAACTCCCCGAACGCAGCGCACCCAATGCCTTTTCCGCCTCAGCGCACCCTTCAGGGCGAGAGAATGCTTTGCAGAGACAAGAGCGCGAGCGCGCGCAGCGAGAAGCTGCCCAAGGCGCAGGACCATCAGCGCCAATAAATAACATCACAGACGAGCAGCGGGAAGAGATAAATGAAGCGGTGCGGATTCTTCCTGTGTTCCGCTCTCTTCTGAAGCCCAGAGAACCATTGCTAAGGGGAGAATAGTTTGGCCTCTTCGACCTAGATAAAGATCAGCGCATCGACTACCATGAGTTCAAAGTCGCCCTCAAAGCGCTGGGCTTCGACCTCCCAAAACCACAGATCCTAGACTTCCTAAACATCCACGGTATTCCTTCTTTGACTACTGAACTGGCAGGTCCCCCTCTTGCAAACAATAGACAACCTCTTACACAACAACAGCAAAAAGATCAGTTACCGCCGGGAAGACTCACGCTCACGCTCCAATCATTCCAGACGATCGCAGCGAAGCTGATTAGTGAACGAGATCCAAGGGATGAGATTTTGAGGGCGTTTGCGCTGTTCGATACAGAGGATAAGGGGATCATAAGTCTCGAGGACTTAAGGCGGGTAGCGCGGGAACTCGGAGAAGGACTAGAAGAGGAAGAGCTGATAGCAATGATTGATGAATTTGATTTGGAAGGAAAAGGAGGAGTGGGGAGGGAAGAGTTTGTGAATATCTGCATGGGATGACAGGCTTCAAGTAACTCCGCTTACGATGTTCGGGGGGAGGAAGAGGGTATACCGAATTCGGAAGTAATTTCTGTTCATGTACAATTGGGTCACGGGAGCGATGGAGTCAAGGCGCCTGGGGACGGAGCATTGTGTGTAGGGAATTGGTATGTCAATCATAGCACACTTTTGTGCTCAAGATCATCGATCCGTGTGCCACGCGTGTGTGAATTGTTCACCTCAAATCTAACTGAAGGACAAAGAAAAGAACCCCGAGTCCCGATATCCAGCAATGACTTGTCATGCCAGTTTGACCGCTTCTGCCAGCAAAAAGTATATATTTGCACGCCTGCTTAAGACACAAATGTGCAAATCCAAAGCTCTCAGTCGAACCGCGATGAACGAAGGTGTATCTCCTGAATTGCTCCCCCTTGTGAGTATCGGCCGCTCCTAAAACTGTATCAAATCCTGTCCGCCTGACCCTTGTTGTGGCCTTTGCCCGAAAGGATTGCTAGATTGAGCACCATAACCACCACCGAAGCCATTTGACATGCCTGCTGGGCCTGTTGCCGCTGGAACTTGTCGACCAGCACCGAACGCACCAGACGAGTTGTTGTATGATGTTTGCGGCATGCCTGTGTACTGGTTCTGTAGGAACGGGTTGGTGCCCGTCTGTTGCTCTGTGAGCCTGCCCAACCCTGCTCCTGCACTGTTGACAAACGTTCCTGGTGCAGTGTGTTGGGCTGGAATACGGAGGTTACCAGTGTTGCCAAAAGTATCCATACCCTCACCTGACGACAGGAGAGCGTTGAGTCTCGCAGTGTGGGGATCTTGTTCTTTTGGCGGAGGTGTGAAAGAGGTGATAGGATTATATGAAGGAGTGTTGTTGAAGGTTGCTGTCTTCTGTTCTTGGAGTGTGGACAGTGTTGGCTTAGATTGAACAGCCGAGCTTGTCTGAGGACGGCCAATTGATTGTGCAAAGGGGTTATTTGAGCCGGTCGGTGATGGTTTGATGGCTTGCGCTTGTTGGTTGTTGGTAGCCCAGGGGTTGTTCGTGGCTGGGATCAATGACTCAGGTTGTGGTTGGGGCGAGAACGCATTTTGCTGAACATAAGGATTGAATCCTGTTTGTTGTGGAGGCTGCGGCTGCAGTTGCTGCTGTTGTTGTTGGGCATAAGGGTCGAAGCCATTTTGGGCTTGGAAGCCATTGGAAAACCCGTTCTGATACCCTATAGGCTGGTTCTGGAAACCTGTGTACATGTTCCCCATGTAACCCGTTTGTTGCTGCTGCATGCTTTGGTCAATGGGGTTGCCAGCCCAGTCCACTTGTGGCTGTTGCTGGTAGCCTTGGTTGAAGCCGCCGGTAGGTTGCATAGTCTGGATTGGGTCGTCGTCGAAGAGAGAATGAGCATTCTGCTCTTCTAATTCTCTTCTTCGAAGTTCTTCCTCTTCCTTGCTCAGCTTGATGGCTTTTGCGAGGTCATCGTCATCCGGCTCTCCATTCCGACTCTGGCGCTTCTTCCTGTCCTCTTCCTCCTGGTACTTGCTAGCCTCAATCGCCAATTTGTACTCTGCATCTTCTTCGTCTGCGCGCTGTGCGCGATGAGGTCTCGTGTTCCGACGCTGAGGTTGCTCGTGGGTTGGACCAAATTCTTCTATGCCAGTGACTCTCGATTTCCATGTCTTCCGATCACTGCGCTCTGCGCGTAGTCTCTCTTCATCTAGAATCAATGCAGTCAATTCCTTCGCAGAAACCCGAACTGGTAGCATCGTTAGCAATGGCTTTCAGGGCGCTGATCCAACTCTTACCGTTCTGCCCAACATCTCGATCATTCTCATCGATGTATTGAAATTCTCTCAATGTCTTGATGATGAAGAAGTTCTTATGCGCCCAAGTCACGACGAGTTCCGAGCCTTCGTGAAGACAGTAATCCAGGACCTTCAGTGCCTTCAATACATGTCTCCAGTTCTTTCCCTTATCGTTCAGTCGCTTGTCCAACATATCCATGATCTCATAGAACTCGTTCGATCTATACGCCAAATGTCAGATTTATTCTGTACGTAGAAGATGCTGCGTACGAATTAAAGGTCATCTGAGCGATTTCACTCATCTCTGTCCCAGTAGGTCCCCATGGATCGTTACTTGTGGCTATCAAATGTTAGGAAATCCTCGCAAGTTGCAGAGTATCAGCCTTACCGTTCCGAACCTTGACCTGAACACTAGAGTATCCTTTGGTAACATTCTTAACGCTTCTAATGACCTTAGACATGGTTGCGAAGGGAGGCTCGACCCGCCGGCGATTATGGTGTAGTTGGCAGTCAAAGGAAGACCGAAGTCGATGTCCTGGTCGTTTACCAAGCTTCCCTGCGACTTTGAATCGCTCCCGGCGTGAAGTCCGCGACTCCTAAAACTGCAGAGTTGGGCGGATATGCGGTGGCAGGAGGCGTCGTCTAGCCTCAGATTGCAGAGAGATGAACCGGAGGCGCCGCAGTCGCTGGGTCGAAATAGAGAAGGAGGAGGAGGATGGAGAATTAGAGGCAAGGTTATTGTAGGAAAAAGAGTGTTTCAATGATGGCTGTTGGGTTCAGCATAACATCTCTTCGATTTGGATTTATGCGACAAGACAGAGGATGCTCGGACCGGGACGACAGCTCGAGTGGCCAAAGTTTGGGCGGATGACGAAGAGGCCTGCGCCCGGAATAGCCACTACCAGCACGTGACATTCAAATACTTATGGAATCAGATCTGAAAACGAACTCTAAATTTTGTTACAGGCACTTAGATATTTCTGCAAGGCCAGTCTTGGTGAGTAGAGGGGTGCTCATTCTATTTCTAAATTTCTGTTTCAAATACATGGATATCTCTGGCGTAGTCCATGAATCAGTGTCCATGACGCCGAGTTATGATTCTGTCAGCCTCTTATGGCCAAGCCCGAACGAACCGGACCCAAGTTCGGGTGCCTTGAAGTGCAGTCCCAGACTGAAGGACGACTTTGTTGTCTTTCATCATCGTCCTTGACCCTGCGTAAACAGCTTGGGCAATGTTCTTCTCAAGTGTTCCTGAGGATACCTCACCCATGACCAGATAACTCCTCGTGAGGTACAATCTCCACTGGACTAGCCAAACGGGTATATGGCTGATGTTCCAAACCAGCTGCTCTAAGCATAGCAAACCTGACTTCATCAATGCCCATTCTCCTTCCTTCAATCCATTTTTCCGAACTACAAGCAATAACTTCCCCAACTGCACCTCCATCATCTTCTGAATCTGGCTGTATAGCTTTCTTGACACTCTCCATAGTTCTTCTCAAGCTTGAAAATCTTGCCTCCAATGCCTCCTGACTCGGCTTCCTGCTTCCTGGGAACACAATCTTATCTGCTTTGGACAGGATGACTTGGTAAGGTATACCCAGTTCTTTGATCAGAGCTAGAAGTCGTTGATCACTCTTCTTTACGCCATGCTCCGCATCAACGAGCAAGAACGTTCCTTTCAGCTCTTTCCTTTTTTCCAGGTATTTCATGATTTGTGTGCCCCATTCTGCTCGTCCGCCTTTGCCATATCCGGGCATGTCCAATACCACAAGTCTATTCCTTCCGTTATCTTCCGAACCACCAACTGCAAAGGCATTCATGAGTCTTGTTCGACCAGGTTTCGAGCTTGTGTGTGCGATGTTCTTACAGAGCAGAGCGTTCAACAGTGATGACTTTCCTGCATTGGATCGTCCGAGGAAGCAGACCTCGGGGCTGTCGCCAAAGTCCATGGTCTTAAACTTCTCAGCAGACCACAGAAATGTTGGAGGTTGCAGCTTAAAGAACTTGGAGGCGTGAGTTAGCTGCGCTGAAGTCGGCGGCAATGTGTCCCAATGATATGATAGTGCGGAAGTAGGAAATGCTCGAAGTGTGGGCGGATTCGAGGACTGTTGTTGGAGGCGATTAGGGGTAGCATGGCTGGCAAGGGATCGATAGCTGAGTGTCGCCAACCCAGTCTGAGAATGCCGTATTCGAAGACATGGTTGCAGCTTCAGAGACATTGAGCGGATTATGCACAGTACATAATACTCTTTGGACTCGTTGTGTATAGGTAAGGCGAGGTCGCATTTCGAGCTTTGAGCGAGGCTGAGAATGTGCCAAAAATTGTCGGACATTGAAAATGCCGACGCATTCCATCAAAAAATCGCGCCAAGCTTCACGCCCGTTGCACCAACACTCAGCTCCAGCCATCGCCACTTCTCCTCCTACTACACAATGGCTACGCCCCCGAAGCTTCGTGCCCTATACCGGGCATTTCTACGCGAATTGCCCTCTCGTCCACTGTCGGAAAAGTCTCGATCACCACTGCAAGCTCGCATCCGAAGTACGATCGCCTCCGAGTCAAAAACTCCAATCGAGCAAGCCGAACAGTTTCTTCAGTATGTCAAAGCACAAAGAATGTACGCTACATTGTTAGAAAGATACAATCCGGGCATGGGCATGGATGAGGAGGAAAGAGTGCGCCTGACGGCCAGAAGAGTAGGAATGGACCTTCCGGAGGAATTTTCTTACGCCGGGTCAGAAGAAAGCTCTGGAAGTGGTAATAAGGCAGAGTGAGCTGGATGCGAACTCAGAGGAGAATAATGCACGATGGTGCGGGTAGCATTGGGTCAACGTGCGAAATCTGAGCGAGGCTCCTCAGCTTTGGGATCCACGATGACAATGATTCTGATCATTTGGAATCAGATTGGGCGGTATGACCACACGATGGATGCTGTCAGCGACCGGACCTTGGGCTTCCTTCGGACTCGTGCGATTGGAGTTGCTGGTGATTTGTCGTCGTTGCGAAATCAGCAACCTGTATGATAACATGGAGGAGTTTCGATGTCACAAATTGAAAGCTATTCTCGGATTCTTACGGCCTCGCCGCCACGTTCTGACAACCCTTCACGGTTTTGGACCGAAGTGTCTTTATTCTTATGGACTTTCCGTGTTTGGAATTCGAGCTTGAGCTTGGCCCTGAACGGTGCTGTGCCTTACCATAGCAGGAGGCTTTCCAGGAGGCTGAAAGAATTTCCGAACGGCAAGCCACCTCGGTTCATCCGCTATTCTGGGAGTGCACGGGTGGGTGAGAGTCCCAGGTGCTATTTTGGTC
>Ga0302140_10004552_pt1 | contig 17640 bp, 9 predicted proteins | sample I_Bog_E1_1_FD_202095 | JGI IMG/M metagenome (GOLD analysis project Ga0302140, IMG submission 202095) | Peat permafrost microbial communities from Stordalen Mire near Abisko, Sweden - I_Bog_E1_1 | ecosystem: Environmental > Terrestrial > Soil > Wetlands > Peat | place: Sweden: Abisko, Stordalen... | reverse complement strand
GGTTTCCGTGTAGGGTTTTACCAAAGTGGACCGTCATCTAGCCTGGTTACACAGCGCGGAGCAGGTTTCAGAGATCACTTAACGTAACTGATGAACTGCTGAATTTAGCCTTGGATGATGAGTATTACAACAGCAGCACTATGCAGTGTCAATGACGCTAAAGGGGCGTGATGTCCCCACATTCAGGCATATGCCTGCTGCCGCTACTTTGGGACAATAACTTGTTGGCTGCTACTATGAGGTTTAGTCGCGGAACAGGTAGTCGGCGACGGTTGCAACCGTCGAGAACGTCCCTATCAATTCTTTCTTTCAGGCGCGGAGTACTTTGGCTTATCTGTTTCTAATTCCGTTGTTGATAACCCTGTACCTTTCTGTTCAAGGTAAGGAAGAAAAGGCATTTTTGTATGTCTTTTTGCCTTGCCTGTTTGTGCTTCCAGAGTACTACGCGATCCGCCTGCCCCACCTCCCTCCGTTCTCCGCAGCGGAAGGCGCTCTGCTTCCAATCGGCATTTCTATCGCCCTCAAGTCGGTAGGAAAATGGAAGTTTCGGCGAATGGACCTTTGGGTAACGCTCTTCCTGCTCTCAATGGGAGCAAGTGAGTGGTTTCGCGAAGCAGATGTAAAGACCGGCATGCTGTTGTTTGCCAACTCCGTTATATCGCTGGTTCCTGCCTATATCGTTGGTCGTCGCCTGGTCGAGCCTCATCTACGCCTCAAAACAGTAAAAATGATAGTTCTGATGATCCTGTGTATTACGCCCTTCATCTTGTTTGAATACCGGATGGGGCAAAGCCCATGGCTCATTATTGGCAATAGCTTCTTTCGCCTCGACACTGTCTGGTCAGTTCAAATGCGAGGAGGCCACGCGCGTATTGCCGCCTCCTTTGGTGACACAATTTTGGCTGGCATCGTCTTCGCCGTCGTTCTGCTCCTGAATAGTTGGTTGGTTTTTGTTAACAAGACTGGCAGACTGGCTCAACTGGGAGGCAGATTTTCACGCCTGGAAAAATGGCATATCCCTGGCCTTCTACTCTTCGGTTTTCTCTACTTGACACAGTCCCGCGGTCCTCTGATGAGCGCTGGAGTTGGCTTCCTTATCATGTGCATCCCGCGATTCCGTAACATGCGAATCGGAGCATTCGTAGTTGGGAGTATCCTGCTTGTCGGCGGAATCAGCGCATACACCTACTTCGAAAATTACACATCTGTCAGCGTCGATAAGGCAGTAGACGAACGTCAATCCAGCGCGATCTATAGAAGGCTCATGATTGAAGGCTATAAGCCAGTAGTAGAGGCCGGTGGACTTCTGGGTTATGGCGCACTTGATCATCCAACCGTCAATGGCATGGGATCGATCGACAACAATTACCTGCTGATTCAACTCAGTCAGGGACAGTTGGGATACTATGCCTTCCTGTTGATTGTGGGGGAATCCGGATGGACAGTGCTCGGCTACGCCATGCGTTTCCGAAGACGAGAGGACGTGCTCTTCGCCTTCTGCATGTTAGGTATCCTGACGGCGATTTTCTTCTCCCTGACAACCGTTTATATGGGTGAACAGATACCTTTGATTACCTTCTTTCTGATTGGTTGGAGTCAGTCCCTCCAACAGGAGGGAAATCAGAGTGAAGTACTGCAGGCTGTCCCCGCCCGCTTTCAATTCAAGCGAGTTCTCACCTAAAATCAACCAGGCGCATCATTTCCCGTCTATTTCAAATAGCGATTCAAGTCGTTCCAATCGATGTTCGCCAGTGTAATCCTGTATTGTGGACCAGCCAGATCTGACCAAACTGCCCATCGATCAGGATTCACAATGGCAACACCCAACAGGGGAACCATGCAAACTTGTATAGTCGTTCCTTGCTATAACGAAGCTGGCAGACTACACGGTACTCAGTTCGCTGAGTTCGTTGAAAGTCACGATAAGATCAGCTTCCTATTCGTTAACGATGGAAGCAAGGACAATACTCATGCCGCGCTTGAAGAGCTTTGCGCCAGTCATCCCGGAAAATTATCTCTCCTTGATCTCAAAGTGAATTCCGGTAAGGCTGAAGCAGTCCGTCTGGGAATGCTCGCCGCGATGCGTCAAATCAGGCCTGAATTTGTAGGTTTTTGGGATGCTGATCTCGCCACACCACTTGATGCTATTCCTGATTTCATCGAAAAGCTTGTCGGTCACGATAGCTTGCAAATGGTCTTCGGTGCCCGGATCAGCTTGCTGGGCAGGCAGGTCAGGAGAAAGCCAAGCAGGCATTATCTCGGCCGCCTCTTTGCAACCGTTGTTTCAATGGTGCTCAAGCTTCCCGTGTATGACACGCAATGCGGCGCCAAACTTTTTCGGGTGACTCCGCGACTTGCTGAAATCTTGGCAGAACCTTTTCTCTCCAGATGGATCTTTGATGTCGAAATACTTGCGCGGACTATCAGGGCTTCTAACGGAAACCGTCATATCGTTGAAGACTCTATTTTTGAATTGCCTTTAATGAAGTGGGACGACGTGGCGGGGTCAAAAGTTCATCCTTTTGATTTCGTCCGGGCTGTCGTTGAAATCGCATGTATTCACCGAAAATATCTGTCCTGACCCCTCTCATCTCAAAATCGCCATTTTTTAACCCTAAATCTAGTCGCCAAACATCGATTTTTTACATCTGCATAAATTTGTATAGAAAAGCTCAAAATGCGGTAAAAGTGAGCAATTTTGCGCGTTTCAGATGAGAATATCTTTAGAGAAGGCCAAATTTTAGAGCCTATTCCAACTGATTTACTCCACTTTTGGCCCAAAATGGTCAATTAAAAATAGTTTCTGCCTTGTTTTCCACAAAAAACTTGTCTACCGGCATATCTTGCGTATAATCGGGGACAGTAACCAAAAGTAACCACATTTTCGCACCAGAGTAATCAACATGGTGCCCTTGGGTAACTATTCTCATTTTCGCCTAGGCACGAAAAATGTCTGCTGCTCAAGCGTCGACGAACGAGCGCAGCGGTCAATCGATAGTTTCCCTCTATCCTCAAGGAGTTTTCACATGAAAGTATTTGCCCCGCTGTCGAGCAAAAGAGCTCCTGCGATTCGTTTTTCCTATTTGCTTAAGTTTTTTTATTTGTTTTTATTGATGATTTTTTTGGTTGGGGAGTTAATTGGTCAGGTACCGACGGTTGTTTTGAATGATCAGTCGGTGTTGCAGGGGACGACGAAGCGGGTTGGATTGAATTTGGGATCGATTGATTATTGGGATAACGGTCAGTTGTTGAAGAACCTGATTGGGTCGATCAATCCGGGATTTGAGCCGTTGATTGATCAGCAGATCTGGGCATTGCCGAAAGGTGGGACGACGACCAGTTTCACGGATCCGGATCAGTGGGATGGAGATCCAACGAATTACTGGGCGGGTGCAACGTTCAAGGTGGTGGCTTCGCAGAGCGGTGGTGCGGAGCTTGGTTGCACGGGGACGATTGCGTCGAACACGGGTCCGAACTATCCGACGAGTACGCAGGTTAATCCTGTGATTACTGTTTCCGCGCCGTGCGCTGCGCCGTTTGCCGCCGGGGATATTGTGGTGATGACGCAGCAGTTTGCCTCGACGCCGGAGTCGTGGTGGGAGAGTAGCAAGGGCGGCATGTGGACGGCTGTATCGGGCGGTGGCAAGCTGACTTCAGATACTACGGATTTGTGCGCGACGTGCGGATCGCAGTCGCTGACGCTGGATGCAACAGCGGCGGGTTCGTCTGCCTCGATTGCGTCGTATTTTGATTCAGCGCCGAGTTTTGATTTGTTTGTTTTAATGAACGGCACCTACCAGATTTCGTTCTGGGCCAAGACGGCCTCGGGCTCTCCCAGTTTGAAGGTTTCAGCGACGCGTTTGTCGGCGGGCGGCTTTGATTGTGGCACACAGGCGCAGGCTCTGACTGCGGTCTGGACCCAGTACACGCTGTCCTGCACGGCATCGGAGACGGCCAAGACGACCACCCCAGGCACGGCCGAGGTGTCGTTTGCGGTTACGGGCGGAGCGGTATATCTGGACAACGTGAGCTTCCAGAAGGTGAACACCGACCCGACGAACACGACAGTTTTTCGCGATGAAGTTTTCGATGCGCTGAAGAACTATTACAACGTTCAGACTGGTGGCAACGGCGGCATGTTGCGCGACTGGCTGGGCCAGAATGGCGAGACTTATGCTAACTGGACGGCTCCTGATTATGCACACAAGCCAACCGGCAGCGGCGGCAGCTTCATGATCGGTCCGGGCGGATCAGGGCAGGTTCAGTTGTCGCTGGAAGACTATCTCAACCTCTGCGCAGCTCTGCATGCGGAGCCTTATTTTGAAGTGCCGGTGACTATCTCGGAACAGGATGCGGCTAGCCTGGTTGACTTCCTAGCAGGACCATCGACCAGTACCGGTGGCGCGCAGCGCGCGGCGCTTGGGCAGCCCCAGCCATGGACCAGTGTCTTCGACCAGATCCATATGTCGTTCTGCAATGAGTGCTGGAACGGCTCTTCGTTTGTGGGCCAGTCGCTGCCGGCGCGCAGCGGCACTCCCAACAGCGAGTACTACTACGATTACAGCGTGCGCGCGGCGGCAATCTTCAAGGCTATGCGCAGCGATCCGTATTACACGCAGAGTGCATTTGACCTGGTTTTGAATGCGCAGACCGGGGTCAATTACACGATGGATGCGGCGGCGGCGCGGGCTCATCCGGACTCGATCGAGATGGAAGACTACACCTACGAGAATGTCAGCTCGTATGCCACCGATACGGCACTTTGGCAGCCGGACTTTGTTGAGATTTATGACAAGGTGACTGATCCCACAGACCCGTCGAACTTCTATCAATCGGTAACCGACTACCAGGGCCAGAATGTCTGCGGAGCCGCGGGCAGCGCGGCCTGCGGCGTTAACGTCTATGAGTGGGGTTCGGGAACTCTTGAAGGAACGATCGATCAGACGCATCTGGATTACATCACCGCAGGCGCGGGTACGGGTGTGATCTCCGCGCTGCAGCCGCTGCTGAACATGCAGTACTTCGGCATCACGGCGGACTCGTACTTCTCGCTGGCGGAATATCAGAACAAGGCGTTGAACGGACTGCTGTCCAAGGTGTGGGGCATTGCTGTGGATATGGGCGGCGCGACCAACAACATGCGTCCGCAGTATCTCGGTCTCTCGCTGATCAATCAATCGATTATCGGACCGATGTATGCCTGCCCGATCTCCAACAATGTGACCTATAACTTCGCAGGCAGTGCAACCAATGGAACCTCGGTTCCTCCTGGAGTGCCGTCGACAAACTCGGTGCCCTATCTCTACTCGTTCTGCTTCGAGAATGGCAACAACCGCTCGATGGTGCTGATCAACACCGATCTCTCGGCCAGCCACACGGTCAGCTTCGCGGGCACCAACATCCCGTCGGGAACAGTGACGCAAAGACAGTACGCGCCCAGCTCTCCCGACCTGCTGAACGAGTCTCCGTCTGGCACATCCAGCGACAACGCCGTCGCAAACGTCGCACTCTCCAGCACAACTCTCAACAGCCCATCCTCCATCACTCTGCCGCCCATGTCCGCCACCGCCCTTGACTTCACAAGCGGAACATCCACGAGCGGTGGGGTAGCTGCTCCGACATTCAGTGTGGCTAGCGGAACATATTCCTCTGCACAGTCAGTACAGATCAGCGACACCACTGCTGGTGCGAAGATCTATTACACGACGGATGGATCAACACCAACGACAGTATCGACTCTTTATTCAGGGGCGATAACGGTCAGCACTAATGAGACACTTAAGGCGATTGCAACAAAGGCCAGCTTCGTCAGTAGCGAGGTTGTGAGCGCGACATACAGTATCACTTCGGTGACGGCAACTCCGGTCATCAATACTGCAACCGGAAGCTACACAAGCGCACAATCGGTTACGATTTCGGATGCGACGCCTGGTGCGACAATTTACTACACCACCAACGGGACAACACCAACTACGTCGTCCGCGGTCTATTCGGGAGCGATCACTGTGGGGACTACTCAGACCATTGAGGCGGTTGCGGTGGCGATTGGATATGCAAAGAGTGGCGTAGCGGCAGTGACGCTTACGATCACACTGCCTGCGGGAACCCCGACGTTTTCTCCCGCTGGCGGGACTTATTCGACAGCACAGGTAGTTACTATCAGCGACATAGTTCCAGGAGCTACGATCTACTACACCACCAACGGCTCAACACCGACAACCGGCTCCACGGTTTATACCGGGCCTATCACCGTAAAAGCTTCTGCGACGTTGAAGGCGATTGCGGCGATATCGAGTAGCGCAGCTCTCTCGACTGTCAAGACTGTGAAAGCGGCGGCGGCTGTAGTAATTACTAGTTCGGTGGCGACTGCCTCTTTCACGATCACTTCCACCAGCGTGGTCTCTGCTCCCATGTTCTCTCCGGCTGCAGGAACTTACACGAGTACGCAGACTGTCGTAATCAAAGATAGTACGCCAGGAGCCATGATCTATTACACGGTTAACGGTGGGACACCTGTCTTGTACTCTTCTCCAATTACTGTCGGTACGACTGAAACGCTGCAGGCAATTGCCTCAGAGGATGGTTATATTGGCAGCCCAATCAGCTCAGCAGTGTATACGATTCAGACGCCAGCGACATCCATCAATCTTGTGTCTGGCTTCGCATCATCCAGTGGAAAAGTAATTCTGAATGGTAGCGCGAGTCTGAGTGGTACAGCTGTTCAGTTGACTGGAACTACTGAGTCCCAGGCGGGAAGTGCCTGGTACAAGACACCAATGAACATAACTGCATTCACGACGGACTTTGTTTTCCAACTCAAGAACCCGAATGGAGATGGCATGACGTTCGCGATCGAAAACAGTCCCAGCAATGTGAATGCGTTGGGATCGAATGGCGGGTCTTTGGGCTACGCTGGTCTAACGAAGAGTATTGCTGTGAAATTCGATCTCTACAGCAACGCAGGCGAAGGGGCGGATTCGACAGGTCTTTATCTGAATGGAGCTTCTCCTACCATTCCGTCAGTGGACTTAAGCAAGACGGGAATCAATCTGCACAGTGGTCACGTCATGGCGGCGCATATTGTCTATAACGGCACAACATTAACGCTGACGATTACGGATGGCGTAACACTGGCTAGCACTACCAAGAGCTGGCCAGTCAATATTCCATCTGTAGTCGGCGGCAATACGGCATATGTGGGTTTCACTGGCGCTACGGGTTCGAACACTGCGATTCAGGACGTTGAGGCCTGGACCTATAAGTCTAACTAAGGCCAGATCAATTTCAACGATCACCCTGGCGGATGGCGATGAAACGATCGCTATCCGCTTTCCTTTGGTCATGAGGGAAACGGCGCTCGGCTACGCTGGGCCGCTCCTGATAGAGTGACGAGTTAGAGATGCTGAACTTCGATACAGTTTTTGTCTGGCTTGTGCGCCTTGATTTGGAGGTGAGCGAAGACCGGATGCTGCGATGGCGAGGCTGGCTATCGGAAGAGGAACTTGCCAGGGCGGATGCTTTTCGCGCAGAGGCAAACCGGCACGAATATATTACCGCTCATGCTGCGTTGCGAGCTGTACTGGGAGGGTTTCTTGGAGTTTCGGGGGCTGAGGTAAGGTTTACAGCCAGAGGTGCGCACGCTGGAGAGAAGCCGACGCTGGCTCTCGCAAATGGTTTACCTGATGTGCGCTTCAACCTTAGCCATACATCGGGTGCGGCGCTGATCGGCGTCACTTCTGGACGAGAACTCGGAGTTGATATTGAGCGTATGCGGCCGATGGATGATCTCGATGGAATGGCGCGGAGCGTTATGTCCGATGCGGAGTTACAGTCGTGGATGGATATTGAGATGACAAAGCGACAGACGGCTTTTTATCGCTTGTGGACGCGCAAGGAGTCTTATCTCAAAGCGATTGGATTGGGACTCTATCGCGACGTTCATCAAGTGAGTGTGCCAGTCTCATTTGAGCCGCGGGTTGATGCGTGCAGTGTTAAAGATTTGGCAGGACATGGGGAATGGATGGTGCAGGATGTAAATGTCCCCGAGGGCTTTGCGGCGTCAGTCTGTTATGAAGGAAGTTTTATGCCTGAAATACGAATGACGACGCTTGATCCAGCGGAGGATTTCGAGGAAGTTATTGAGCGTTGATTCTGCGCATCTAGAAATGCAATCCGGATGTGTCCCACTCGAAAACTGTCATTGAGTAGGGTGGTAGATCGAGGCTCTTTGTCGGATCGAAGTTGGCATCGGTCTTATGTGTGGTGGCTACGGTCAAGGCGAATTCATTGCTGTCGATTATGTGGGGTGAAGTGAGTTGGCTGATCTTGACTTTGCCGTTGGGCACGACTGATCCACCAAATGCGACTGGCAGCTTTGAGTCGCGGCTCAGGTTGAAGACGATCAAGCTGCATTGCATTCCATTGGTGAATGCGAAAGTCTGCAGGTAGTGCGCGCCGTCGAGCTTGATTTTGCCATTGGTGCTTTCGGGCTGGTTCCATGAGGGATTAGCGCCGGAGATGCTGGTTTCAAGCATCTTGTCTTCGATGGCGGAGTTGAGCAGTTCTTCAGCCTCGAAGGTTGGGCGAACTCGATTTGTTTGTCCTCCCATGTCAACGACTGATCCCCATAGCTTGACTTGGAAGTGATGGCTTGGATCATCGGGATCAGTGAAGCTGTTGAGGTATTCGGGGAGCGAGAAGAGGGCTTGGTTGGTGATGCCATCGTCTCGAAGCATGAGCAGCATGTGATCGGCTACCGAAATACCAGCGCCTACGGATGGCACTGCAGAGTCGAGCGCCTGCTGGTTTACTTTACCGAGCGTTGATCCGAGGTTGACCTCATAGACGGATAACTTTACGCCGCCCTTTGCGGCTACTTTGGCATTCTGTGCGACCAGGCCAGTGGGACGGCTATCGAGTGCTTCGGGCTCGGCAAACATGGGTCCGAATATGGCTTCGGTGCTGGAGGCGTCGTTGAATGGATTGAAAGTGTAGGGTGCAATGTCGATGGTATCGGCGTATGTCTTTATGGACAGCTCCTGCTCATTCCACCAGGGAACGCCATACCATCCATCCATGATCAGGTCGAACTTCGCGGGGTTGTAGAGGGGCGATGATTTGGTGGCCGCAAAGATGGTCGACACGCGGGTAGCATAAGCTTTTGGATCAGCTATTCCTTCGCCCGCAAAGGAGCCTGCGTTCCAGGTTTCGTTCCCAAGCTCAAGGTGAATGATTGGGAAGACGCTGGTCCACGGAGCCTGCTGGCCAAGTGCAGCTCGCTTTGATCCGTATCCGCTGGTTACTGGCCCGGCGAGATATTCAACGAGGTGTTGAGCTTCTGCTGGAGTCATTCCGGCGGGCATAACGAACCATGGCTCGGTGTTGATGGCTTTGCAAAGAACTAGAAATTCATGCAGGCCGATTGGGATTTCAAGCTGCAATTTGTCGCCTTCGCTGAATCCGGATCGTTCTCGGGCGAAGGGCGGAGCGATGAGGTTGTCAATCGTGCTGCCGAAGTTTGTACCGTTGTCCATGTAGCGCAGCACGCCGGGATGGAGTTGTCTCAGGCGATTGACCACTGCATTGCGGAATGCTGTTGGATTATCTGGTGCTGCTGCTTCGGTGAGGGAGAAGTCGTCGAGAAGAGCGGACGAGTTTCGAATTTCCAAGGTGACGAGGATAGGGCCAATGAATGTTCCATCTTCATTGGCATTGAAGGTGAAGGTGTAGTCCTTCCATCCATTGGAAAGCGGCACGTTACGACTGAGATAGGAGATGATGCCGTGGGCTTTGGTCAGGCGTGAGATGGAGGCATTGATTTCATTGCTTCCACCGAGACCTTTCGCGCGAAAGTTGAGGGTGTAGACACCTTTGAGTTGCAGGAACGAGCGCCCCTCCCATGTGTCGACGTCGGAGGTCATTACGGCAGATTGGCCGGGGGCTGCTGCGGTAAGGCGCAGGGCTTGTTTGCCTGGGGAGTTTGGCGGCAGATCGTGGAACTCTGTGGTGATGGTTCCACCGCCTTGCGTGGCGGTGCGCCATCCAGCGTCTGCGCTGCCTGGAATCTTCATGCGCAGGATGTAGAAGTCGCCGACTTTTGGAGCAACGGCGAGTTTACCGAAGGTGACCCATATGCCCTGGTGTGCGGAGCTGGCCGCGACTGAGCTGGTAGTGACGGTTCCGGTCTGACCTTTGGCGGCTCCATAAAAGAACTCGTATGTGGCTCCTTTAGCGAAGTCCGCAGGCCAGCCGCTCCACTCATCTGTGTCAGCGCAAGCGTTGTCTTTAACGAATCGGCAACTGAGGATTGTTTGCCAGATCTGACCTTCGAAACCGGGATTGCGGAAGGTGATGTTGCGCAGCATCTGGCCGGAGTCGTAATAGGACTGGCCGCTCAGATTCATCCCCATACGCTTGACGTCGGACCGGATCACCTTTGTTGCAATTTCAATTGTTGTGGGGCCGCTGCTATTTGAAGATTGAGTATGAATTGAGGAAGGTGCACGCGCTGGACTCTGGCATCCAGCGGTAAAAGGAATCAGGAGTAACAGGCTGGCGGAAAAGACACCGCATTTTATAGAGTTCAGGCGTCGTGCACTGGACTGGGCCCCAGGTTGCTGAGGGGCAGTTCGCGGGACGGGGTGAAGTTCAGGAGCGATGCTCATCGATAGCCTGTTGGTAGATTTTCAGAATCCAGTCGATCTTCTGATTCCAGTCAAATAACTCTTCGACGCGTTGCCTGCCAGCTTTTCCAAGACTCATTCTCAGTTCGGGATCGGCGATTAGCTTTCGCATGGCGTCGATGAATCCCTGGGTGATGACTGCGGCGTTGGATGGATCGATGAGGATACCGCAACTTGTGTTCAGGTAATCTGCCGGGCCGCCCCAGGCGGTCGCAACAACGGGAGTTGCGGTAGCCATTGCTTCGAGGACTACGGCCCCTCCGCACTCGTAGATGCTGGGCAACAGCAAGGCTGTCGCACCGTGGAGGAGACCCGCGCATTCGGGTTGGGGCAGCCAGCCTATGAAGCGGACGCGGTTGCCGATACCGAGAGACTCTGCGAGTGCAGTCCATGCGGGTCTCATCGAGCCATCGCCGATGACTTCAAGATGCGCTTCGGGAATCTGCGCGAGAGCGTGGATTACGAAATCAAGACGCTTCCAGTCGACTAGCCTTCCTACGAAGAGAAATCGGGCAGCGGATGAAGCGGGTGTGGAAGTTGACGGTGGATTCCAGATGCTCAGATCGACACCATTCTCAGGGATCTCGATTATTTTGCCGCGAGCGCATGTGGGTAAGGCCATCTGTGTTCGCTGGTTGGCTACCAACAGAATGTCTGCATTTTTCTTGCCGGGGATGATGCTGTTTACAAAATTGGCGCTGGCTCTGCCAAGGGCTACGGTGACGCGGGTGAAGAGAGATTCGGCTCCGCGAAACGCAGCGGGATAGTCCATGCCCCCATTCATCGGTCCGATGACAACGGGAACTCCAAGGCCGGATATAAAGGATGGTGCTTTGGGTGAAACTGGGATGGGCTGATGAACGACGTTGATTTTCTGATCGAGGATCAGTTTCCGCACCATGTTGCGCTGAATGAGTTGGTTGATCAGCACCATCAGAGTGCCCAATGTAGCCTCTGAAACGCGTCTTGGAAGAGGCTTGCTGAGCTGCCAGATAAGTTTATGGAACCACTTATCAGGGATGTACTGAATTCGGTTCTGCTCGTTTGGAAAGAGAGCTTCGAGCTCTTGCCGGGTGCGGCCATGGATGATGAGCCAGGCTTCGATTCCCCGTGAGCGAAGACGGGAAAAGTAGTGCAATGGAAGGGAGGCTTCACCGCCAAAGCGGAAAGATGCATTTTCAGCGACTATGCAAATGCGCAGAGGCGCGCTGGCCGTGTTCGAGTTTCCGATTTGGGATAAATTGGATGCCATCAGCTTGCTGGTTGTCCCCGTTCTCTGTGACCAAGAAACTTGCGGCAGCGGTCACTTCATGGCTAGTTGAACGCGTGAAGCCATGCACAAATCATCTCATCTTCTCGTGCGCCTGGGATGCAACTGGAGTGTGATTGCTGGGGAGGGAGAGGCATGGATTGGAATCACAAACGGATCAGCTATGAGTGACTTCGGCAGTCAGGCTGGATACTACGTCCTGATGCTTTGGTTCGTCTATCGATGCCGGAGAGGCGGATTCCATTCGTTCAGTCTGTTGAATTTTGCGGTTCAGAACGCGTTCCATGAGAGAGAGCATTGCGCGGCCCCAGGCATCCCAGTTTAGCGAACGCTCGAATTCGTCCCGGCTGGATAGGACAAGATCTGCGTAGCGGGCTGGAGAAGCGATTACGCTGATGATCTTTTCTGCGTAGTCGGCTCCGCGTGCGTTCAGAGGTAAAAGGAAGCCGTTAACTCCGGGATTAAGGGCACCTCTGGTTCCACCTGTGTCTGTCACGAGTGCTGGCAGGCCGTGCGCGCTGGCCTCGCAGGTGACGATTCCCATTGCTTCGGCCCGTGTAGGCAGCAGAAGGAAGTGGGCGTCCAGGAAGAGCCTGGAGATCTTTGCGCGATCTTCGGAATCATTTTTGTTGAGAAACGGGATGACGTGCATTCGGGGATGTTCGGCGGAGGCAGGTGGAGTGCAGCCTACTACGGTCAGAAATGCATCAATACCACTTGCGAGGAGGCTTTGAAGGCACTCAAGGGCGATGGCACCCCCTTTGCGCTCCCAATCTACTCCAACCATGAGGAGGCGGATGCTGCTTGTCAGGGGATGCTGCAGAGCTTGGTCGCGGGTTGGTACGACGTCCAGGTTGGCACCGAAGGCCAGTCTATGAATTTTTGCGGGATCAGCCTTGTAGTGTTCACGAGCCGAGCTTGCCGCCCATTCCGATGGATATGCTATGGCGTCGGCGCGGCGTATGGCGGCTGCTTCAATCTTCTCGCCTTCGAGCTTTGAAAGTGCTGAGAGGGAAGAGAACTCAGGGTAGTAATCAATCACATCAGCCCAGGTCGTATCAGAGGAATAGACGATGGGCAAGGATGTTTTAAGGGAAGCGATTTCGACAGACGCAGCCGGAGCGAAGAGAATGTCACATCGCTCCTCTTTGAGCCGCTGCTTAAAGAAACGGGCCAGGCGATTCGAAAGAACTCGATTGTGGTCTGTAATGAGCGTCTTACCGGTAAGCCGAAACCAGAGACGGTTTACTCGCGCAGTATTGTCGATGATGAATTTGGTTCTGGAGGAATTATCAGGACCGAGATATACGACTTCTCCTACTTGTTTTTCCAACGCCTTCGCCATGAAAAGGAAGGTGCCAGACCAGGAGCGGACGCTGCGTGCATCAAAACGATGGACGAATCCGATCCTCAATCTGTTTTCCGATTTCGGCGACTGGCCGTTTGGCATTTGGTAGAAGCCTCTCTTCCAGGTCGGCGTCGATGGCGTCCGGAGTACACCGTGTTTTGGCCCCCAAGGCGGGCTGAAATCAAGGTGTAGTCCGTCGGCCCAAAGGATACCTTAAACCTGAAAATATCACGATTGATAGTACATCCGGAGTAGTGCTATCTGCGATAACGCGAACGTTGCAGTCTTACTTCCAGAATGGGCCAGAACGTAAAATACTCGGAAACTCAAGTATAAGCGTCGGATATTTCATTCCTGAGCAGATTTGAACGAACTTCGCAGATGAATCCCTTTCGATCCCTTACAAACTTTTTACAAAAAAATCAGTCATGGTGGTGAATATCACTATCCTGGTTTGCCGATCCTGTGGAGAGTGGCCACGATCAGGCAGCAGCAGGGTATCAGCGGATTTACCAGCGTCGACAAGTTTGTCCTGCAGTGTGAGCAGATTTTCCATATGGACGAATTCATCGTCTGTGCCCTGCGCCAGGAGCAATTTGCTTTTGAAGTAGCGCGCATTTTCGAGTGCAGTGGATGCGTCCCATCCATCTGCGTGGGCCACGGGGTCATCAAGATAACGCTCCGCGAAAACTGCGTCGTAGAAATGCCAGTCAGTTACTGCTGCACCAGCGAAACCGGCACGAAAGACAATGGGGCGGTCGAGCATAGCGTGAGTAACAAGAAAGCCACCGTATCCCCATCCACAGGCACCCATTCGGCTGGAGTCAACGTAAGGCAAGCTCTTAAGATAGAGCACCCCGTCGCGCTGGTCGATGAGTTCCTGCGCGCTGAAGCGGAGATGAAGTGGTTCTTCGAAGAAGTGTCCCTGGCCTGCAGTGCCGTGGTTGTCTAGGGCGAAGACGAGATAGCCTTTCTGCGCCATGAATTGCATCCACAGACCTGTTGCGCCTCCCCAAGCGTTACGTACTAACTGTTCGCCTGGGCCACCGGCCATGTAGACGATGACTGGGTACTTCTTGGTGGCATCGAATGACGGCGGGCGAATCATAAGTGCATTGACTTCTGTGCCCATGTGCAGCTTGACCTTGAGAAGCTCTACAGGCTGCAGCCCTGCAGGTATGGGTTGGTTGTCTATTGCAATTGACTGTGAAGGTGAATTAGTTTCAGAGACCTCGCCGGTGTGGTGGAGGGTAAGGCTGGGTTGTTCGGTGAGACTGGAATATGTATCTGCGAAGTGCATCGCGTCTGAAGCGAAGAGCGCGGTGTGGGTTCCAGGTTGATTGCTGACGCGCTTCAAGTCGCTGCCATCGAGGTTTACCTGATAGAGATGGCGTTCGAGAGGACTTTTTTCTGTCGCGGTGAAGTAGATGCGTCCTTGAACCTGATCTACGGCGTCCAGGCGGGTTACTTCCCAATCTCCCTTCGTGAGCTGTGCCAACTGATTTCCATTGAGATTGTAGAGATAGAGGTGGCGGAATCCTGAACGTTCGCTGGAGCAGATAAAACGGTTGCCATCTTTCAGGAAGAACAGGTCGTTGGGAAGGTTGATCCAATAGCTATCCTTCTCAGTGAGGATGAGTCGTGATTTTCCGGTCTGTATGTCTGCCAGGAAGAGATCAAGAATGTGCTGACGGCGATCGATACGTTCGATTGCGAGATGACGTCCATCGGGGAGCCATTGGACATGCGGTAAATAGAACTCTCGTTCGAGATGCTGATCGGGTGACTTTTTATCTTTGGCAGCGTTTGGGTAAGGTGGCAATTCGATGGCTACAGGAGAGCCGCTGTCTACACTCTTAACGAGGACACGGACGACGGGGAGTTCACCACCGGGCTTGGGATATACGATTTCGCGGGAAGAACCATCGCTGGCGCGCAAAGAGTATTTGGATACCTCGCGATCGTTGGTCTCCAGCCATGCCACATGAGAAGAATCGGGGGACCACCAATATGCATGTGGCATTTGTAGTTCATTGCGATATGGCCAGTCGGGCTCGCCTTGCAGGATGCCATCACGCGCTTGGGGTGTTATGGCGCGAACGGCTCCTCCGGTGGCGCCTACCTGCCACAGGGAATGATTCCGGATGAAGCTGACTAAGCGGCCATCCGGCGAGACGGCAGCGTCGGACAGGGGTTGTTCCCCCGATACGAGGGTGATCGATTTGCCGGATGCAGTGTCAAATGCTGCCAGCCTGGAGGTCCCAATGAGGAGAAGAGTGTTGGACGAAGAACTCGACTTAGGGAACCACGCGAAATTGGTCAACAGATAAGGATTGGTGTTGTCATCATCATCGCTGAATTTTTGTGCAACCGCAGGAGATGATCCGCGAAGGCTTGTAGTGACAGTAGCTGCTGAGAGCAGGAGGAAAGGCTTGCCTGGTTGCGAATCGTGCGCTGTTGTGAGTTCATTTCTTACGGTCCAGATCTCTCTTTGAAGGCTCTTGTCGCGTGCGTTTACGGGCGGGATTACCAGATGCATCCACGCCAGCTGCGATGCATCGCTACTCCAGCGGAGAGTATTTGTCTGTTCGGCGGGGGCAACGGAGTCGGCGGCTACAGGGGCGTCTGGCTCTTGGCTGATGCGCTCCAAGCTGAGAGTATTGGCTGACTTTGACTGGGCAATTAGAGCTGGTGTGTTTACAAAGACAGAGGCGGCGAAAAGGGAACAAGAACCAGCTATACCGAGCGAGAGACGAACAGATCTTTTCATGCCACCATTTCCTGCACACTTCTAGTTTTCGTAGGGGAAGCGGAGATGTATAAAATCCGCTACTTGGTGCATTTACGTTCGAAAAACCGTGTAGTAGCCAAGTTTTGCGAGCGTACTCTTCACTCGCTGCTCGCGATAGTAGGTCGCGGGTAGCAATTCTTCGAAGGGCAGGATTTCGCCGTTAGACGTCCGATCCCTGGACTGGTCCAACATGCCTCTTTGCTTTGCCTCGGCCAGCCACCATTTTGCTTCACCACCTGCGTGGAAGCACTTGATTGAAGAGAAATCTTCGACACGCAGCAATTGAATGCCGGGAACGCCAGCCTTGCGAAGGATTCGTTTGGGCTGGTTGCGATGCCAGCAGTGCCAAAGTTTTGGATTGAGGTACCCACCGCCGATCCGCATAGCGAGAGCGGACCAGACGATAGCCTCGATGTGCATGACGCGAGTAAGCTTGTTGGCATCGAGCCTGGCGAGTAACCAGTCCATCCATTCGAGATCAACAGGCGCACGCCATCCACCGACTCCGATGTCGACGTGGTGTGCGAATCGAATTCCTTGCTCCATGCCTGAGCGAACGACGGCTGCGGGTACGAGGCAACTCGGCTTTTGCCACATGAGGAGAACGCCGGTTTGCGGAGTTGGTTCAAACTTAAACTTGTTTGGGAAGTAGAGGTCTGGGTCGAGGAGGACCATTTCTTCGCCATCGTTACTCAGAAGCATGGGGTCAGTGATCTTGCGCCAGCAAGGGTGTCCATGACGAAATGCGCGCAGGTTCGGATACGGCCCAAAGAGGGATTCTTCGCGATCGGCTAGCTCGTTTTCGGCATAGACGGACCAAAGATGCCCGGTAGTTATCTGCCTTGAAGATAACTCTTCGATCAGTTTTTCTTTGTCTGCTGCAGAGTCGGTGATGAGATGCAGGTGCATCGGCTCAGCGCAATTACGAAAGAGGCTCTCAAGGGCAAAGGTTGCGTAACCCAGGGTCGATGGAGAGAGAACCATGAAAACGCGGCGATGCGAAGCAGGGGGCACAATGCTCCCGGAGGTCGCAACGCGCGAGGAGTCCGGAACGAGTGCATTCTTTGCCTGCTCAGATGACATTTGCATATCTCTTATCTTGCGGGTTTCACCGCCAAATGCCAACTCCCCAAGAGTTGCAAGTGTTTTACCTGAACTAGGCAGGTAGTAGTTTTACCTAGCTCATTCGACGTGGTTTGTAGAAAAAAGAGGGGTGTGACCGTCGATGCTCAAACTCACCTCATGCTGACTTGATAACTCGAAATCGAGAGTGCCTATTGTCATATTCCAGTGCCATACAGGAGTGGCGAGAAAGTCGACGATGGCCGGTGCGCAGGTCAGGATTGTTGCGCGTACGCCTCCGTAAGGCTCTCGTGTAAGAGGGTTCCGACGCTCTCTAGATGGGGCGGGAGAAACATGGATTCATGGTCTCCTGGTGCCCAGAGCACCTTGACCCCACCTGTGACGATCGAATCCCAGCCGCAAGCTTCCTGAGCGCCGGGAAAATATGGAGCTTCCTTGGCGCGAATGAGGGTGAGTACGCCTGGAT
>Ga0302140_10004551_pt1 | contig 17642 bp, 14 predicted proteins | sample I_Bog_E1_1_FD_202095 | JGI IMG/M metagenome (GOLD analysis project Ga0302140, IMG submission 202095) | Peat permafrost microbial communities from Stordalen Mire near Abisko, Sweden - I_Bog_E1_1 | ecosystem: Environmental > Terrestrial > Soil > Wetlands > Peat | place: Sweden: Abisko, Stordalen... | reverse complement strand
CCGGCATCGAAAGGGGGGGAGAACGACGCAATTTCTGTCGCGTGCAGGTAGAACACTGGGCTTGGATTGTGAATCGGAGTTAATGTGTTTGCCCCTTCGAACGACTGAACCATTGTTGGAACGAGAAACGGAAAGGCGTTGCGCCATCGCGCCTGTAGGTGTTCTCCCGTTCCAAATACGCGGTCCACACCGTTCCATCCGGCGGGATCTGAAAACATCACTTCGAAAGGAAAATGTGACGGCTTGATGGACTGCCAATCCGTCGAAGCCAATGCCTCGGTGGGTTGATTACAGAGATTGTCCAGCGCGAAAATCGGGCAACACAGGCCAAGTGCCACGGTAGCGAAGTAACACATGGTTGAATGGACCGCAACCATCAGTCGGCGTTTCTTCATGTGATTCAGATGATTGATCTCCGCACTGTTTTGACGTTTTGACTGTGTTACCAAACCGGAAGTTACGCCGCATTGAAATTGTCAAAGGCAGCCGCAGATCCTTCAATGCGGTTCAGGATGAGAGCACGCGAGAGAAGGAACTGTATGGCGGGCGACCTGTTGGCGAATCGTGGCCCGACCGTCCGTCACGTTTCATTCAACCGGATCGAGGACGCCGAAGAGCTCCCACCCTGGACAGAAAAATGCTGCAATTGCAGGAGCCGACAGGTGGGTGCTCATCCCGGAGGCCAGGTCATGGCACGACCGCCGAGCAAATGAAGATGCAGGTGATCGACGGTTTGGCCGCCATCTTCACCCGTGTTCACAACGATGCGATAGCCCTTGTGCAGGCCATGGCCGCGGGCAATCTCCGCGGCTACCCAGTGCAGATGGCCAAGGAGTGCAGCTTGGCTCTGGTCTGCATCGGCCATGGAAGAAATGTGTTCCCGAGGGACGATCAGCACATGGACCGGGGCTTGGGGATGAAGGTCGGCAAAAGCGTAGCTGACGGCGTCCTGGAAAACAGGCGTAGACGGAATGGCACCTTCAACGATCCTGCAAAACAGGCAGCTCATGGTGCTCCCAGTGTATCGCTCGCGGCCGGATTCGCCGGTTCCGGTTACATTCAGGCCGGGGTATTTGGCTTCCACAAGCCAATCGTGTTGCCTTCCACGTCGGCAAACCACGCAAAGGTTCCGGTCGGGATGGGGACGGGGGGCACAATGATTTTTCCGCCTGCGGCTTCGACTTTTTTGAGCGAATCGACCACGTCGTCGGTCTGGATATAGAAGTGTGTGAACTGGTGCGGCTCATGGCCCAACGCGGCAACATGTCCAGGGATGCCCGCCGCAGAGCCGGTGTCGATTGCGCCCATCGGGCCGGAGTCGATGGTCCATCCAAAAACGTTGTGGTAAAACTCGCTGGTCTTGGCCTTGTCCTTGCAGCCAATTTCGAAATGAACGACGGGATGCAGCATTTGGGACTCCTGGAAGTAGAGATGCAGCCAGTATTCGTTGGACGGGCAAGCAGGGTCAATGGGAAATTGCGTTGGGGGGCCGTGGGCAGCTTGGCAAAGCACGCAGTTCTGGATTTTGTTGGTATCCCACCCTTTCCGCGGAAGAAAGCGGGAAGGACGGGGCACAGAAGTCTTCAGGAGAAGTAAAAATTCCCTCTAGCTGGTGTGGTCGAGCAGAATCTTCCAACCTTGCGGACCCTTGCGCCAGACGAGGGAGAAGATGCCATCGTCCTTTTTGGCCTCGCCCTTGGCGGTGCGCTCGAGATGGAAGTTGCCGGTAACCACGGCGAACTCGGCAGTTGCGCAATTACCTTTGAGGAGTCGAATCTCCAGGTTGGAGAAGGTGAGCTTGCCCATCTGCTCCGGCGTCGAATAGGCCTTGGAATAGCGCTCCAGGATGGGCTCATACCCCTTGTGCAACTCGGCGCCGATGAAGGTTGTGTCTGGCGAGTTCTCATAGAGCTGCATGAAGCCGGGGACGTCCGCCCGATTCCACGCTTCGGCCTGAGCGCTGAGGGCGGAACGGATGGCCGCTTCGTCGGCAGCGGCGGTCTGGGCATGGACCAGGACCGCAGTCGAAAGCAGCAGGAAAATAGTTACGGCAACACGCTTCATTGGGTTTCCTCCAAGAGTTGGATCGGGGCGGATTGGGCTGCGACCAGCTTACAATGACAGCATGCTTGGGACTGCCGATTCCCCTTTTCGTTTTGTTCATACTGTGTGCTCCCATGACTGTCCAGACTCGTGTGGCGTTCTGGTGACGGTCAACGAGCAAGGACGGGCAGTGAAGGTTGCGGGCGACCCAGCCCACCCAATTACGCAGGGCTTCTTGTGCGGCAAGGTGGCCAAATACCTTGATCGGGTGTATGCGCCAGAGAGAATCCTCTATCCATTGAAGCGCAAGGCAGGAGTGGAGAAAGGCGCCCTCGAGCGTGGGCGGGAGCAGGAAGCCTTCGAGCGGGTGAGTTGGGATGAGGCGCTTGACGGGATTGCGGCTCGGCTGAAGGCCATTGCCGAGGAGTTTGGGTCTGAATCGATTCTCCCATACAGCTACGCCGGGACCATCGGCGCGCTGGGCTATGGGTCGATGGATCGGCGATTCTTTCATCGCTTGGGCGCAAGCCAGCTGGACAGGACCATCTGCTCGGAGGCCGGCGGAGTGGCGTGGAACCTGGTATACGGGAAAAAGCTGGGCACGCCGACGGAAGACTTCCGGCTGGCAAAGCTGATTGTGGCCTGGGGCGCAAACATTCACGGCAACAACGTGCATCTTTGGCCGATGGTGGAACAGGCTCGGCGCAATGGCGCGCGGCTGATCGTGATCGATCCGTACCGCACGCGGACCGCCGCACTGGCGGATTGGCACATTGCCATCCGGCCGGGGACGGATGGGGCACTGGCTCTGGGAATGATGCATGTCATTCTCAACGAAGGCCTGGAGGATCGCGCGTACATTGACGAGATGACGTTTGGATTTGAGAAGCTTGCGGAGCGCGCGCGGGAGTACACGCCGGAGCGGGTCGCTGCGTGGACAGGCATGACGCCTGCGGAGATTGAGCAGTTGGCGCGCGAGTATGCGGCCACGCGGCCGGCGGCGATCCGGCTGAACTACGGGGTGCAGCGGACCGAAAACGGCGGGACGGCGGTGCGGGCCATCGCCATGCTGCCGGCGTTGACAGGAGCCTGGAAGTTTCGGGGCGGGGGCGGACAGCTTTCCACTTCCGGCGCGTTCAGGTGGGACGAACATGCATTGCGGCGGCCGGACCTGGCGCTGGCTTCGCCGCTGAAGCGGCTGGCACGGACGGTGAACATGTCGGCGCTGGGCGAGGCGTTGAATGCCCTGAAGGCAGGGACTCAGGGACTAGGGACTAGGGACAACGAGGCGCCGGTCAAGGCGCTGTTTGTCTACAACTCCAACCCGGCGGCGGTTGCGCCGAATCAAAATGCAGTAAGGCGGGGCATGGGGCGCCCCGACCTGTTCACCGTGGTACACGAGCTGTTCTTCACCGATACAACGGACTTTGCCGATTACATTTTGCCGGCGACGACGTTCCTGGAGCATACCGACATCCAAGGCGCGTATGGGCATTATTTCGTGCAACTCTCACAAAAGGCGATTGAACCGCCGGGAGAGGCGCGACCCAATGTGTGGCTTTTCAGCCAGCTCGCGCAGAGGATGGGATTCGAAGAGGATTGCTTCCGCGACACCGAGGAGACTTTGATTCGCCAGGCGCTGGCGATTGGGACGGACGGTCACTCGACACGACCGGAGATGGAACATATCACGGTGGAGGACTTGAAGAAAATGGGGCATATTCCATTGGGCTTTCATCGCGATCCGGTGGGCAAGCCGTTTCAGCCTTACGTTACGGGACCGCTGCCGACTCCTTCGGGCAAGATTGAATTCGATTCGCAGACGCTTGCGGCGCAGGGGCAGGATGGACTGCCGGCGTTCGTCCCGGCGGTCGAGTCGCGATTTGGCGAAATGGCTAAGCGACTGCCCCTGGAGTTTCTCAGCCGCAAGGCGGACAATTACATGAATTCCACGTTCGCTCACCTGGAGGGCCACCGCAAGATGGAGGCCCGGACCAGCCAAAGGCTGGAGATGCACCCCGCGGATGCAACCGCACGAGGGGTGCGCGACGGGGACGGGGTCAGGATCTGGAACGATCGCGGCGCGCTTCGGCTGACCGCGCTGCTCAATCCCAACTTGCCGCTGGGGGTGGTGGCAGGGAAGCTGGATTGGGCCAAGCTCAGCGGGGACAGAGCCAATGTGAATGCGCTGACCAGCGAGCGGCTCACCGACCTGGGAGCTGGCGCAACCTTCTACTCCACCCTGGTGGAGGTGTCCAGGGAGGAGCACGCAGATGCCGCAAGATGAGGCGTCACCCAGGCCAGGACGAGCCGTACCCGCTCGGCCCTGCGGAGTTGGCCGTCCCAAACCGGATTCCCTTCGATACACATTGAAAAAGCACCTACAACGGCTTGCTTGAGCGCGTAGAATAGCGGGTCATTTGAAGTACGGCCGGGCTTCTCATTCCGGCCATGCATTGACTGGGCAAGCGGTCTTGACCACGACCGGGAAAGATACGTGGTACCGGAACGATGATGACCTGGATCTCCATTCCAATTGCACTTGCGTTGCTGGCCGGTTGGCTGCTGGCAAAGCGCCGCGGGCAGATATCAGAAAACGCTGCGCGGGAATTCCTGCGCAGCGGTGCGATGGTGATCGATGTGCGGAGCGCCGGGGAATTCACCGCCGGCCATTTGCCCAAGGCGGTGAACATTCCCCTGAGCGAAATTGAAACCGTGATCTGGCGCAAGGCGAGCACTCACAATCAGGTTCTGCTGTTGCATTGCCAAAGTGGTGGGCGCAGCAGCGCGGCCACCAAGAAACTACACGCTCTGGGGTACGCGAACGCGTTCAATCTCGGATCCTACGCGCGCGCCGCGCAAATTGTCGCGGGCCGGTAATTTGATTCCTCAGCTCGCAACCGCTTTCCGACTCAGGCCGGCCACTGAGGCAGACATTCCTGCGCTGCATGCGGTCATCGAGTCTTCCGTGAGGGAGCTTCAGGCTGGCGACTATTCGCCGGCACAGATTGAAGGTGCACTGGCACCGTGCTGGGTCTGGACACACAGCTGATCCGGGATCGAACGTACTTTGTGGCCGAACCGACGACGGCTGTGGTTCAAAGCGCAGAGAATCCGCCGAGACTCGCAGGTTGTGGAGGTTGGTCGAAACGGAAGACGCTGTTTGGCGCGGACATGGGACCGGGACGGGAGCCGGAGCTTCTCGATCCAGCGGTGGACGCGGCCAAGGTGCGGGCCATCTTTGTGCATCCGGCCTTCGCGCGCCGCGGGCTGGGCACAAGAATTCTGGCGCACGTCGAAGGCGAGGCCCGCGCCGCGGGGTTCCAACGCTTCGAGATGGGTTCCACGCTCACCGGTTTGCCGCTCTACCGGCTGAAAGGCTACGTGGAAGTGGAACGGATCGCGGTCCCTCTGGGAAACGGCGAGGCGTTGCCCGTTGTCAAGATGGTGAAGAATGCCTGGTAGCCGGCTTCGGCACTGAAGGACGCAGACGGATTCCCGCGTTGGTTGACAAACCGTTTGAATGAAAAGATGAGCCATTTCTAAGTCGTGAACGGCGCGCCGGCTGCCGACAAACTCTCTGATTGGAGGGTTCGATGAATGCCGGTACTGCGGTCATGCCGCCGTGGGCGTATTTGCGGTTGCCACCGTTTCCGCGGATTGCCATCCGTGTGCTGCAGCTCATCAACGATGAGAACGTGCAATTGCGCCAACTGGGTGAGCTGATTTCGTCGGATCCAGCCTTCGCAAGCGAGGTCCTCGTCATTGCGAATTCAGCCATCTACGCACCGCGCTACCCGGCATGCACGATGTTGCAGGCCCTTGCCGTTCTTGGCGCGGATCATCTTCAGGGGATGTGTCTGACGGTTGCTGTGCGCTCGTACCTTGGGAAATCGGTGAATCATCCGATGATCCGGAACCTGTGGCGGCACAACCTGGCATGCGGCATGGTGGCGGAACAACTGGCGGCAGCTGGGTTCATGGACGAGGACACCGCGCACACGGCGGGACTGCTGCACGATATGGGAAGGCTGGCCTTTGCAGTGCTTCGACCCTCTGCGTACGCGGAGGTGCTGCAGAGCCACCGGGGGTCCGGCTCCACGATTCTCCGATTGGAGGAGGAGCTGTTCGGTGTGGACCACTGCCAAGCTGGACGGTACATTGTGACCGATTGGCAGCTGCCGTCGAGTTTCGAAGGGGTGGTTGGCGCCCACCATGAGCCAAGGCGCGAAGATGGCGCCTGGAGCATGGAAGAGCTGATCAAGGTGAGCTGCCGCATGGCGGACGCTGCAGGATTCCCGGCCTTCCCCGGATGCGAAGTTGCGTCTTTCGATGATTTGCGCGGCGAGTTGCCGGAGCGGGAGCAACAAAGGTTCCAACCATCGCTCAACGCATTGACGAATGAAGTCGCGAGCCGCATCGCCGCGGTGGAGAGCCTTTAGTACGACCGGGCATGCGGTGTGGACGCCGCCTCGAGGCCGAGCGACACGGGTGAGCCAGGGTCTGAATCGGGAGTTCATCGCGTAATCTGCAAAGAACAACTGCAGGTCCTTCGACTCCGCTTGGCGCAAAAAAGGCGCGCCAAACTCCGCGCAGCGACAGCTTCGGGTTCAGCCAATGAGTGAACTCAGGACGCTAGTGGACGCGGAGGAGCATTTTCAGGGTCTCCCCCGGGGATTGAGTCATCGTGTCGAAGGCTTGTTGGCCTTGCGCAAGAGGCAGTTCGACCGTCCAGGGACGAAGATCAACTTCACCGTCGACAAGCAGCTTGAGCGCGCGTTCAAAGTCGGCCGGGGTGTAGGCGAACGACATGGCGACGCGATGCTCCTTGCGGATGCTGGTCACAAAGTCGATTTCGCTGCGCTCCTGGCCCATGCCGAGCAGGACGACGAGACCACCGGGACGACAGAGATCAAAGGCTGCCTGGCGTGCCGGGCCAACGCCAGAGGCATCGAGGACGAGGTCGAGGCCGGGACCGGCGAAGGCGCGGGCTTCGGCGCGGCCTTGTTCCGTGCTGACGTTGGCAGCCACACTGGCGCCCATGTGCCGGGCGGTTGCGAGGCGCACTTCGCTCACATCTTGAACCAGAACATCGCGCACACCGAGGCGCTTGGCGGTGAGCAGGGCCAGCGAGCCCATGGTGCCACCGCCCACAATGCCCATACGGAAGAACGGTAGCGGCGCGGCGATACGGAAGAGATGGACGATGTTGGCGAGGGGCTCGGCAACCACGGCTTGGGCGTCGGTGAGGTGATCGGGGATTTCGTAAATCTGCGCCGCAGGGACACTGACAAATTCCTGGTAGCAGCCTTCGGTTTTATCCAAACCAAGCAGACGCCAACTTGCACAGATATTTTGCGAGCCACTGAGGCAGGCGGTGCAGCGGCCGCAGCTGATGAGCGGGTTGGCCACAACGCGCTTGCCGTCTGAAACGCGGCGACCGACCAGCTCATGGCCTAACACGAGCGGTGGAATGCGGCGGCGGCTGTGGCCCAGGAACCCGGAGATGTCCGACCCACAGATGCCGGCGGCGGCGACCGCAATCTCGCAATCGCCTGGAGCCGGTTCAGGGCGAGGGCGATCCTCCATGCTGACCTGATGAGGTGCGGTATAAACCAGTGCGCGCATTCACTCTCCTTCTCCAACCTTCCGGCTGAACGAGGTTTACTTTCCTGGCGAATCCGCAGAGAGAAACACAAGCTCTGAACTCTGCGGAAGCGCGAGATGAACGTTGAGCCCGAGACCCATCAATTCGCTGCCTCGCACCGTGTGATCGAGAGCCGAGCCATCTTCAAAGTGAAGTCGATACGCTTGCGCTGCAAGCAGACCCTTCAGGACAAAGCGATGGTCTGGCTCAACGCCAACGCCGCCGCGAAAAGCATACAACACTCCCCTGCTCTGGGCGGGATCGTAGTACTCGATTCCATCCCAATGGACGCCATCGGGGCGATCCGACACGTGATAGAGCTGGGCGTCGCGGATGAGGGGGCGCAGCTTGGTTTTGTAGAGGACGATGGAGCGGCGCGCAGCTTCGTGCTGCTCCAATGTCCAGGCGGTGGTGTCGGTCATGATGCTCACCCAACCCATCATGCCGCTACGCAGCATGTAGAGGAAGTTCTCCATGCGCGGGACTGGCCACTTTTCGACGTAGCTTTCAAGCATGGCGGCGGGCAGCAGGTAGCTGGTGTCGTAGAAGGCGCGGCGATTGGAGAGCGGATCGTAGGTATCGGTGATGGAGAAGTAATCGCCATGGGCGGCTGAGCCGAAATCGATCATGCGGCCGCCGTCGTTGCAGATCTCGAAGAGCAGGCCGGGATGCTCGCGGCGGGTTTTCTCATAGATGTCGTAGTAGGCGCGGACGGCGTGGTAGCTGACATCGGTGGAGTTAGAGGCGAGAACAAAGTCCGAGGCCCAGTCGTGAACGATGCGCAGGGTGCTCTGATTGGGCGCGGCGTGGGGATGATCGGTGCGGATGCAGCCCTGCGCGACGAGGTAGCCGTCGTGCTCCAGCATGTCGAGGTGATAGTCGTCGACGATGCGCTTGACCTCTTTGGCGGCATAAGCGTGCGCGGCGGGCACGCCGATGTCGATGGTCTGGCCTTTGAACTCCTCGGGCTTCCAATTGGGTCCCATATCGCTGACCAGCCAGTCGGCAACCTGGGGATCGTGCACGTTCAAGGCGCCGGGCTCCGTAGAGAGCGCGGCTTGCGTCCAGTCGGTCCAGATACCAATGCGCAACCCATGACGATGCGCTTCATCGGCCAGGAAGGCAAGGCCGTGGGGGAACTTCCTGGGGTTCGGGATCCAATCGCCAACAGCGCGAAACCAACCGGCGTCGAGGTGAAACATCTCCAGGCCGAGCTCTTTGGATTGGGCCATCATCTGGAGAGCAAGGCCTTCGTCGACCTGCATCCCGCTGCCCCAACTGTTGTTTACGGTGAGTGGGTACTGCGGGTCTTTCCAGGTGAGAGGATTGCCCAGCACGGCGCGCACCCAGGGGCGCAGTTGATTGCCCGCTCCGTCAGGACCGTCGCGAAAGGCGCCGAGGAATGTTGTGGGCGTCTCGAAAGTTTCTCCAGGTTGGAGGCGGGTCTGAAAGGGCCCGGGTTCAGGATCGAGGCCGAGGACGGACTGGAGACTTTCTCCGTTTCGAGCGAGGGCAATGCGGGTTCGGCCGCTGAACTCGATGCCCGCGTACCACCCTTGCCTATTCCCTTGCCCGGTATACACAATCTCCGCGGGGATGATCTCGCGCGGCTCTCCGGGCACGGGATGCGCATAGGTTGTAGACTTGCCGGCCCAGTGATAATCCTGGCCAACAACTTCGTCATGAGTGCCTGCAGCCGATGGGGTGTCGGCGCCTTTCTCGACGTAGAAGTTGTGCAGGTCTCCAGCGGCCGGGATGTGCCAGTCAAGCCGCAAGGAGTCGACCATGGGCAAACCGATCTCCTGCGTGCCGAGGTTCTCGATGCAAATGCGATGTTCGATGGGTCCGAAGTCGGCTCGCGCCTCCCACTCCCATTGCAGGCGCAGGTGCGGCTTGTCGCTCTCGTATGTGAAAACAACTTTCCGCCCGTCAGCGTGGCTCAATCCTGGTACGGCGCGCCATCGAAGCGGAATCCGAGTTCCGCCGAGTTCGATGCTTTTCGGAAGCGTCTCTTGCGATTGATTCTTCCAGGAGGCACCAAAGGAACCTGCGAGCCTCAACAGCCTCGGGGCCTGGTCTTGGGCCTGGAAGTCCGCCACAACATCCGCGGTCTTGAGCGAAGCGGGCAGGACCCGGGATTGGGCTTGAGAAAGGCAGCCAAGAAGCAGGCAAGTCGCGATCGCAATCCAACTCGACCCGCCTTCCCTGCAGCTTTCTAACATGTTCAGCATGATCTCACGGCGCGCGGACGAGCGGCATGCAGGCCCTCGCAGGCTTGAATTCAATCTGCGCTGAAGAATTCGGCTTGATCGACGGAATCGTCCGGCCAGGTCAAAAAGAAAGCGGCGCCAAAGCGCCGCTCTCCGGGCAACGAACTCGTGCCTCAGCCGACAAAGGCTTCTTCTTCCACCTTTGTTTTTTCGAGGAGCTTGATCGGGTAGTAGGCATTGCGGGTGTACTGCTTCACCATGCGATTGGTGTTGAAGTAAGAGCCGTTGAAGGCGATAGTATTGCGCATGAGGCGCGCCCACTTTTCGGGGGCGTCGAGGTAGAGCGGAACAACGGCGGTTTCCAGCTTCTTGTAGAGCGAAGCTGCCTCTTCCTCGTCGTTGGCGCCATCTTCGATGGCCCAACCGGTAACGCCTTCAATGCAGCCTTCAATCCACCATCCGTCAAGAATCGACAGGCTGGGAACGCCATTGAGGGCGGCCTTCATGCCACTTGTGCCGGAAGCCTCGTAGGGCCGTTTGGGCGTATTGATCCAGACATCGACACCGGCGGTGAGCAAAGCGCCGAGGTCCCAGGCATAGTTTTCGAGGTAGACGACCTTGAGGAGGTTGTTGGAGATTCGGGCGGCGTCTTCGACGACCTTCTGGATAAGCGCCTTGCCGGGTTCATCCTGAGGATGCGCCTTTCCGGCATAAACGATCTGCAATCCGCCTGCTTTTTCGGCGATTTCGACGAGGCGGGCGGGATCCGTAAACATGAGGGTGGCGCGCTTGTAGGTGGCGACGCGGCGCGCGAATCCGAGGGTAAGAACCTTGGGATCGAGGACCAGGCCGGAGCGCGATCCGATTTCTGCGAGGAGGGACTCTTTGGCACGGGCATGCGCGGCGCTCATCTCCCGTTCGGGTAGATCGATGGCGCTGCGCAAGTAGAGGTTATCGCGCCGCCATGCGGGGATGTTGGTGTCGAGCATTTGCTGAATGGGCTCGGAGACCCAGGTGGGGGCATGGACCCCATTGGTGATGGAGTCGATGGTGAACTAGGGGAACATGGCGCGCGAAACAATCGCGTGCTGCATGGCGACGCCGTTGGCGTAGCGGGAGAACTTGAGGGCAAGGAGGGTCATGTTCAGCATGCCGTCGCGGTAACAGCCCAGCTTCTCCAGGCGGGCAGTCCGGTCGCCACCGAGGATGCGGATGGTCTGCTCGGTCGAGAAACGATCGTGTCCGGCCGGTACAGGCGTATGGGTGGTAAAGACGCACTTTTGGCGCACCAGGGCGAGGTCGGATTCGGTGGGGGCCGCGAGCGGTCCTCCGCCCAGAATGCTCTCGATGAGAGCGAGCGTGAGCAGCGCGGCATGGCCCTCATTCATGTGATAAACATTGACGCGGTGACCAAGGGCATTGGCCATGCGGACGCCGCCCATGCCGAGCACGATCTCCTGCTGAAGCCGGTAATTGGTGTCGCCCCCGTAAAGGTGATCGGTGAGACCCCGATCCCAACCGGAGTTGCCGTCGAGGTCTGTGTCCAGGAGATAAATCGGGACGATGTGACCATTACGGCCCACGAGATCGTAACGCCAAGCCCGCACAGTGACCACGCGGTCTTCAACGCTGACGGTGATGCGCGCCGGTTCCTCGGTGCAGAACTCCGAGGGGTTCCAGGGCTGCACGTCTTCGCTCTGGACTCCGCGCCCGTCAAGATGCTGTTGAAAATAGCCCTTGCGGTGGACCAGAGTGAATGCAATGAGAGGAACGCCCAGATCGGCAGCGGAACGAAGGGTATCACCGGCAAGAACGCCCAAGCCGCCGGAATAGGTTGGCATGGCCGGATGGATGGCAATTTCCATGGAGAAGTACGCCACAACGCCAGCGGCGGGGGTTGCTTCGTACGCGAACGGCTTGGAAGAAGTTGATTGCATTCTGTCTAATCTCCAGTGTGCACGACGCTTTCTTGCGGCAAAGCGCCGAATCCGGGGAGTTGAACCCATGAAGACGTTTTCTTAGCGGCCACGCCCTTCAGCCGTCTGCGGCTCGGAATCCTGATTTTAACAACATTCAGCGAGCCGAATCGTGGCACAAATGGGCCAGTCCGTCCCCCTCTCCATTCGGCCCACGGATGATCCGAACGGGGGATGCGCACACAGGTATATCGGCCAGATGGCTTCCTGCTCTAGGGATGTGTCACAAAAATCGGGACCTGCGGCTGGAATGGGCAGGCAAGTTCGATGCTCTTTTCAAAGTGTTCACCGCAACCGCGGAAATAAATGCTTCATTCGATACGATGCGCGCCGCCGGATGCGTAGCAGAGGTGAATCTGCGGGACGATGCCGGTATGTCCGGTATAAAGCTCGGCAAGACGTTGGGCAAAGGCGGGGGCCTCGCTTTGCTCCACGAGATTGATGGTGCATCCGCCGAAGCCACCGCCGGTCAACCGCGCGCCAATGAGTCCGGGCAGGTCCTGGGCCAATTCAACCATGGCGTCGGCCTCTTCGCAACTGGCCTCGAAGTCATGGCTGTAACTGGTGTGGGCCTCGGCCATCAAGCGTCCTAGCTCGACAAGATCGTGGTTGATCAATGCAGCCGCGGCCGCAACGGTGCGGGTGTTTTCTGTGATCACGTGCCGCGCCCGCTTCAGGGAGTTCGGGGACATCTCCGAGCCCCATTGGGCGAGATCGTCCAGCGTGGCATCGCGGAGGAATTTGACCTCCGGCCGATGGCGGGCGATGACGGCACAAGCCGCTTCGACCTCCGCCCTGCGACTCGTGTACTCGCCGCCGGAGATGGCGTGCTTGACCATGGTGTTGGCAATGACCAGGGCAACATTGTGCGGAATGGGCGCAAGCTTGAAGCTGAGATCGCGGCAGTCCAACAGCAGGGCGTGGTCTTTGGCCCCGTTGGCAGAGATGAACTGGTCCATGATGCCGCAATTTGCACCCACGAATTCGTTCTCCGCCCGTTGGCAGAGCCTGGCCAGAATGGGACCGGGGTACTTGATCCCAAGAAGGCTTGAAACCGCGAAGGCGGTGGCAACTTCAACGGAAGCCGAGCTGGACAATCCGGAGCCCAGGGGTACATCGCCCCACAAGCTGAGACTGAATCCCGGGAGAACGACATCGCCTTGCTGGGCAAGGATGGAAAGGACTCCGAGCGGATAGTCCGTCCAATGCTGCGAAGCCTTCGGGGGAAGTTCCGCCGCGTCGAAGTAGCGCACCTGCCCGTAATTCTCCGAGAAGAGGGCGATCTTTCCATCGGAACGCGGAGAGATACCGGCCAGGGTGGCAAAGTCAATCGCGGCCGGCATGACGAACCCCTCGGCGTAATCGGTGTGCTCGCCGATCAGGTTGACGCGTCCGGGAGCCACGAAGATCTGCGGGTCCGCTTCAAAACGGTTTTTGTGCAGCAAACGAAAACTTTCGACATCGTGCATAGCAGTTCATACCTTAAATGGTTTCGATCCCGACATGCATCGACCAGGAGAAACGGGTGCCGGGGGCAAGTTCAAGGGACCATGGTCCTGTTTCCGCGAGCGAATCCACGGGAGCCGTGGAGGGCTCAAGGGCGACGCACATCTGTTTAGGCCCGGGACGGTCGGGCCACCCTCCATAGCAGATCCACAATCCGAGGTAAGGGGTTGCTTCGACGTTCATGCGCGCGGTAATGCGGATTCCTGCTTTGGGCCGCTCCAGGGCGCACCAGTTCTCCGTGGGAGAGAGGGGGCCGGCAAACAACTTGTCGCCGATGCGGGATTCGGAACCAACGACCACGCGGAGATCCACCTGAGAACCGTCGGGCAAGTTTGCCAGTGGCCACGGAACGATCTGGCCTCGGTTGCCCAGCCTGCTGCCGGCGGAGCCTTCCAGACGAAGCGAACGAATGGAGGAGGGGAGCAGAATCCGGTCGCCGGCTTCAGCGGCAAAGAGCGGATGAGCAACCCAGGACCAGGGTGTGGGGGCTGAGCCGAGATTGGTGACGGTGTAGTCAAGCCGAATTTCCCAGCCTTGTGCCGACTCCGCCAAATTCAAAGTCCGGTCGAGGCGCAGAGGCAGAGAAAAGCACTCGGCGCGATGCGTGACCGACTGCGCATCCGCAGCGACTGGGCGCCATTCCACCCGCCACAGATCGCCGTGGTCGGGGACGGTGACCATGCCTCGTCCATTGGCAACCCGGCAGGCCGCAACCGAGGGCAGACACTCATCCCAGCCGCTGGCATCGGCTTGATCGAAGGCCATGTGGGGGTTCCGCGGTCCGTACGGCGCGAGCGGCTGTTGCAGGATCTCGGTATTCCCGATAAGGATGGATGCGATTTTGCCGCCCAAACGGGGGAGGAGCGTGACCACGCAGCGGCCTGCCTGAATGACAACGTTTTCTTTCTCGACCGCTCTTGCCTCGCCCATTCGGAGTTTAGCCCCCCAGGATTTCTGCGCTCGACGCGCTCAACTTCTCCCAGATTCTCTCCAACCACAGGGAGTGTTCCGGCTTCATCAAAACCGACCGCAGGCAGGTGACCGTCCCGGAACCGGGAGCGGCCCCAGGGTAAAACCAGGACCGCGGCAATTGTACAAGAGCCAAATGTAAATCGCGCGTGGCGCAAGCCGCAAATATCTTTTGAGTTACGTCGCTAGCCAGTTCGTGGGCCTCCGCCGGCTTCCAGACCACGATGTCCAATTGCGGCGGAGCAGCCGGGAGGGCCTGGAAACGGCGATCGTGCCGAATACGCCGATCCAAGTCCTTTGCGGCAGCCCTGCAACTTGCCAAGTCCCGGGCGAACGTGCCGCCAGGCGTTAATGGCAAGAGCTTCTGAGTCGCCCACAAGGCCACGGCGGCTGCTCCGGCCCTTGAACACTCCAGGCTGATTTCACCAAGGTGCAACTGACCCGATGTGAAATAGGTATATGGCGACTCATGTTTGTAGAACCGGCCCACTGCCGGATCCCGGAACAGGATGCAGCCGCAGCCATACGGCTGGAGGCCATGTTTGTGAGGATCGATGACCAGGGAATCGGCGTCGGCTGTGGCCAAGTAGGCGTTGCGCACCGGTTCTTCCAACTCGTCCGCGATCAATCGAAAATAGCCGCCATAGGCCGCATCGACATGGATTCTGAAACCGTAGCGCGCCTTCAAGGCCAGGATCTCGGGGAGTGGATCGACCGCACCGATGGCCGTGGTGCCGAGGGTGACCACGACGGTTCCCACATCCCCTTTGCGCAATTCGTCTTCGAGGGCCTCCAGGTTCATTCGGCCCGAGTTGTCTGCCGCAATATCGGAGTACTCCAACCGGAGTACGGAGGAGATGCGGCGGTGCGTGTAGTGGGCTTGTTCGGAAGCGACAATCCGTTTGCCGGGCGCCAATTGCCCTGCCACCCAAAGCGCCTCCAGGCTGGCGATGGTGCCGCTGGACGCGAGGTGCCCGAGGAATTCGCTCCAGCCAAACATCTGGGCGATTCCGCGCACCGCCTCCATTTCCATCTCCGAACTGGCGCGGCCTCCGTCGCGCGCGTGGTTGTTGGGGTTGATGGACATGGCCAGGGCATACGCAGCGCGCGCAACGGGATGCGGCGGCTTGAGCATCTGCCCGGCATAGAGGGGATGGAAGTAGGGATAATTGTCTCCCAGACGATGAGCGACCGTGTCCAGAACGGCAGCCATGGCCTCGAGATTCGCGGAAGGGTCCGATTCAGGGTCGGGAAGCCCGGCGAATTCCGCAGCGAGCGTGTGCGTAGCGCGCTGCAGAAGTTCCGGCACAGGATCGCGAGACATGGCAACCTTTCAAGCGGTCTTGGTGAAGCATCCTCCACGATAAACCAAAGAGGCCAGAAGCTCTTGCGGAGCAGGTTCCGGGCAGGGTTGCGGTGGGGCGTGCAGGGATGAATGCGCGGGGGCAACGGCCGCCGCGGACCCGCGATCTCCATTCCGGGCATTCGAAAGTAACCAGGGATGGTATCGATAGTTTTCTTTTGTTAGTTACCTACGCGTGAGGGGTGAGGGGGTGACTTAGGCACTTCTGCGCGGCAAATGGCAACGCAACGCAGTCATTGCAGAGGAGCGTTTCCGAACATCCCCACAATGCAATTGTGCAGCAAAGGCTTCTAATCCTGCGCAAAAACGCGAAAAGAAAAAAGCGGAGATTGGGGGGGTGCCGGACAGATTCATAGGGGACATCTGCTGGGGATCGGCCGCAGCAGCGGCTTGGATTTGGGACGATTCGGGAGAGAGCCGCAGGTTAGGTATTGACAGCAATGGTACACTAGCCTCAGCGTTAGAACCGAACAGAGCAGCAGCAGTACTCGCCTCAACCAGCAAGATTCTGCCAGTGGTCGCTCCGATTCCTCCAGCGCAATTCAATCCAGGAAACACGATCAAAATGGAACAAGGTACTGTGAAGTGGTTCAATGACGCGAAGGGCTTTGGCTTTATCTCGCGTCAGAACGGTGAGGACGTCTTCGTGCACTACTCTGCAATCAACTCGAGTGGTTTCAAGAGCTTGCAAGAAGGCCAAGCCGTGCAATTCAACGTAGTGAAGGGCCCCAAGGGCTGGCAAGCTGCGGACGTGCAGCCTCTCTAACCCCACAGGCCGGATTCCGGCAGAATCTCGCAAACACATCTGAACCAAATCACGAGGGCTGGGGTGACTCCCAGCCCTCGTGCTGTAGCAAGATGCGCCTCGCCCGACCGAACAGCTGATGGCATCGGCGCGCGGACGCCAGAGGAACTCTCTGTGTGCGCTACCATCCAGACTGGTAGGCAAAGTAACCAGGAACCGTCGTTCGCGCATGAAGCAAGGCACAGCCATCATTATCGGAGCAGGTCCGGCGGGTTTGACGGCCGCGGTCGAATTGCAGCGCCAATCGGGTATTCGACCGATTTTGATTGAAGCTAGCCACCATATCGGCGGCATCTCTCGGACGGTGCGCTACAAAGGCAACCGGATGGATATCGGCGGCCACCGTTTCTTTTCAAAGTCAGACCGGGTGATGCGCTGGTGGCTCGACCTGATGCCGGTGGAGAGCGGTTCGAGCGCGGAGGAGGAGCTGCGGTACCAAGGCCAACGGCGCGCACTTCCGCAGGCGGCAGGCGCCGCTCCCGACCCCCAAGCCGACGACCTCGTCATGCTGGTGCGGCCCCGCAAGAGCAGGATTTACTTCCTGCGCAAGTTTTTCGATTATCCCATCAGCCTGAAACTTGCGACCTTCCGAAATCTCGGGCTGGCACGAACCATGGGCTGCGGGATGAGCTATCTGCGGGCCGCGCTCTTGCCGCAACGGGAAGAAAAAACCCTGGAAGACTTCCTGATCAACCGCTTCGGCAAACAGCTTTATCTAACATTCTTCAAGTCTTACACCGAGAAGGTCTGGGGCGTGCCGTGCGATGCGATCAGCGCCGAGTGGGGTGCACAACGGATCAAGGGGCTTTCGCTCCGTGGTGTCGTGATGCATTTCCTGCGGAAGACCTTCGCGGGGAGGCCGGCTAGCGATCTTGCTCAGAAGAAGACAGAAACCTCGCTCATCGAGACGTTTCTTTATCCCAAACTGGGACCGGGGCAATTGTGGGAGCATGCGGCAGATTTAGTGAGGGGTGGCGGCGGACAGTTTCATTTCGGGATGCAGATCAATCGTGTCCATGTTGCCGGGAATCTGGTTACGGCGGTCGAAGCGGTGAGCGAATCCGGTGAGCGTGCCCTGTTCAAGGGCACTTATTTTCTTTCCACGATGCCTATCCGCGACCTG
>Ga0302140_10004550_pt1 | contig 17642 bp, 13 predicted proteins | sample I_Bog_E1_1_FD_202095 | JGI IMG/M metagenome (GOLD analysis project Ga0302140, IMG submission 202095) | Peat permafrost microbial communities from Stordalen Mire near Abisko, Sweden - I_Bog_E1_1 | ecosystem: Environmental > Terrestrial > Soil > Wetlands > Peat | place: Sweden: Abisko, Stordalen... | reverse complement strand
TTATGATAAACTAATTTTAGTTAATTCTTTTGGTAGAGTGTATCTCCTTTTTTTATTAAGCAATTAAAAGGATACTATAAATTCACCTAAAAGGGTTAACTTTTTTATAGAACTTTTGACTGTCCAGAAGTTATAAGGTTTGAGTTCAGGTAATTTCAAATGCCTTAACTACTATATATAAATTAAAAAAATGTTATAAATGAGATGAGGGTAAATTATGAAAAGGAAATTTGATGGATATGTTATAGTATCAGATTTAGATGGAACATTATTAGATAATAATAAAAACATTTCAAAAGAAAATTTAGAGGCCATAAATTATTTTACTGAAAATGGAGGAAAATTCACAGTAGCTACAGGAAGAGTCATAGAAGCTACTGAAGAATATCTTTCAAAAATAGAAATTAACTTTCCTATAATAGTATACAATGGTGGAGTTATATATGATTATAATAATAAAAAAATACTTAGTGAAAAATTTTTGGATCATCAACAAAAACAAATTACAAATAAAATTAAAGAAGATTATGACAATATAGGAATAGAGATATATGCAAATAGAAAACTTTATGTTATCAAAGATTCAGGGCACTCATATAGATCTGCAACACAAATGTTAGATATAATATATGATATTAAGGAAGATATATCTTCAATGGATTGGCATAAAATATTAATTGTTGGAAATATAGAAGTTATAGATTATATAGAAAAAACATTTGAAGATAAATATAAGATAAAAGGAACTAGGAGTGGAAGAACATCCTATGAATTATTACCAGTAAATGAATCTAAAGGACAAGCACTAAAAAGTATAATAGAAATGTATAATTTAGATCCTAACAAAGTTATATGCGCTGGAGATAATATGAACGATGTAGAGTTATTACAAGAAGCTGCCTTTTCTTTTTGTCCTAAAAATGGTTCAGAAGAATTAAAGAAATATGCTGATTTTATAGCTCCAAGTAATGAGGAGCATGTGATAAAATATATAGTTACGTGGCTTGAAGATAAATTAAGTTAAAATAATTGAGAAAAATATACTTAATGAAGAGTTATCCAAAGGTGAATAATCATACGTGCATTAAAAAATCATATTAAAGAAGAATGATGTAATTACTTGAAAAACTAAATTAAATTTTATATTTCAAATGCAGAGCAAAACTAAATATAAGTGTTGCTTGGCATTGGTGTTCGTAATAAATATAGTTGCATTATATAGTAGTCCTATGAATTAAATCAATCTTGAAAATTATGAAAAAAGACTGTAGTAGAGTTGCTTTTACACAAATCTATCTACAGTCTACTTTTGTCATTGATTTTATTTATGGAATTTTGAATCATTATTTTTGTCATTATAAGGTTTGCTTTTAGCTCTATCTTGTTTTGCTTCAGAAGCATAGTGACTATCTTCTAAAACACCACCAAATACTTTCTTTTCAGTGAATTTTACAGTAAATGCCCTTTCATATTGCTTTATTATATTAAGTTGTTTAATTGTAGTTATACATATTGAGATACCATGTGCATCCCCTCTAGCAGTTCTTCCTGATCTATGTAAATATTCATTTAATTTCAGTGGTAAATCTAGATGGAATACATGAGTTATACCTTCAACATCAAGTCCTCTAGCAGTAACATCTGATGAAACTAATATTTTTATTTTCCCATTTCGAAAGCTTTCGATTGCAAGTTTTCTATCTTCTTTAGAAATTTTTCCGTTCATAGCAAAACAATCTTTACTATGATAATTAAGTTTTACAGTAGTTAACTCAATATCTTCATTATCATTAACAAAAATAATTGCTTTATCAGGTTTAACAGCTATAAGAATCTTTCTTAGAGTTTCAAATTTATCACGTCTATCACACACTACAAACATATGCTCAATGTTTGGATTTATAACTGGTTTATCTTCAGATTTTATAACGACAGGATCTTTCATTAAATCCGTAGCAGTCGCAAGGGTATCAATTTTTATAGAAGCTGAAAACACCATAAGCTGTCTATCTTTCATAGTAGTTTTTATAATATCTTTAACTACATCGGCTCTCTTAGGATCTAATAAGTTATCACCTTCATCTATAACAATTGTTTTTATAGTATGAGCAGCTATCTTTTTCTTTTTGATAAGATCAAGAATTCTACCTGTTGTTCCTACAATTATATGTGGCTTATTATCCTTAAGCTTTTTAATTTGATTATTTATATTTACCTCTCCGATAATTGACATAGAGGTTACAGGAACTTTAGAATTTTCAGCAAGAAGCTTAATTTGTTCTTCTATTTGTATAGCAAGCTCATGAGTTGGTGCTAAAATTATTCCTTGCATTTCTCTTTTTGAAGTATCTATTTTATGAAACATAGGGATAAGATAAGCTAAAGTTTTACCACTTCCAGTGAAGGCTTCTCCAATTATATCTTTGTTTTCAAGAGCTGGTAAAATAGATGAAGCTTGAATTGAAGTTGGAACAGTAATACCTTGCTTTTGAAGCCCATCTATTATATTTGAATTTACGTTTAAATCAGTAAAAGTATTATTCATTAATTTCTCCTTCATAGTTTAATTTTTTGGACATAATATGTAGCTTACAATTATTATAAGCTTATGTCATATATTAAAGTTTAAGCATCTAAAAACTGTTTAAAGATGCGTCCTTATACATTGTTATTTAATTATATCCTTATTATGTTCATTTTTCTAGTTAAAGTTACAGGATTTTATACATTTGTAAGTAGAATGTAATTAACTGGGAAAATTCTGAGCAAAAGTTTAATTTATAAAGAAGAAAAACATAAATATTCTTAAAAATAAATATGATTTATAGTTTTTATACCTTAAATCCAAATTTTTGTGTAATCATTTCATAAGTAGGTACAACTACACCATACTTTTGGCTAAGACGCACTACCTCAAATATGAGACCGTCAATATATAAAAGTTGGACATTCATTTTTATAACATTACCTTCTGATCCCACATTATTGGCGCATATTCTGAAGAATATATATGGTTCACCATATATATTGTAATATTCTTGTCCATATATATAGTAAACCATATTAGAATATGCAGTATTTAAGCATATATCTTAAGCAAACATTGCTTACAATTAGTATAAGTACATTTTAAGAATTAGCACAAGGTGTTAAATTATTATGTTTTAAAAATAAATAAGAATGGTATAATAAGAAAGATTTATATAATTACTAATGAATAAATTAGTAATTTAGAGTGAGGAGATAATTTAACATATGAATAGTGAATTTAGTAAATTTAAAATAGGAGAGGAACTTTTGAAGTCTATAGAAGGTCTTGGATATAAGACACCTTCAGAAGTTCAAGAAAAAGTAATACCAGAGATTCTTAAAAATAACGATGTTATAGTTAAGTCACAAACAGGAAGTGGAAAGACAGCAGCTTTTGGTATTCCTTTATGTGAAAAAATAGATTGGGATGAAAATAGTCCTCAAGTTTTAGTTTTGACTCCAACAAGAGAACTTGCAGTTCAAGTAAGTGAAGATATATCTAATATAGGAAGATTTAAAAGAATTAAAGCTGTTGCAGTTTTTGGTAAAGAGCCTATATCTGATCAAATAAGAAAATTGAAACAAAAGACTCATATAGTAGTTGGAACTCCAGGGAGAGTTTTTGATCATATTGAAAAAGGAAGCCTTGACTTATCAAAAATAAAATATTTTGTTATAGATGAAGCTGATGAAATGCTTAATATGGGATTTATAGACCAAGTTGAATCTATAATTAAAAGACTTCCAAAGAAAAAAGTTACTATGCTATTTTCAGCAACAATGCCAGATGCAATAAAAGAATTAAGTGAAAAGCATATGAATAAACCAGTAGATATTAGTATTGAAAGTCAAAAACTCATTACAGATAATATAGAACACACTTTATATTATGTGAATTATGAAAAAAAATTAGAAAACTTAAATAGCATATTAATACATGAAAAACCTGAAACAGCAGTTATATTTGCTAGAACTCAAGAAAATGTAGATAAAGTATTTGAATATTTAAAGTCAAAAAAATATTCGGTCAATAAAATTCATGGTGGAATGCTTCAAAAAGAAAGACTTAGCACTATGGAAAGCTATAGGCGTGGAGATTTTAGATTGCTTGTTGCAACAGATGTAGCTTCAAGAGGAATTGATATTGAAGGAATTACCCATGTAATAAATTTTGAGCTTCCAGTAGAAAAAGAAGCTTATGTACATAGAATAGGAAGAACAGGAAGAGCTGGAGCAAAAGGGAAAGCCATAAGCTTTTGTGTTAAAGAAAAAGATAATCTTTTGAGTGAAATTGAAGATCTTATAGGTTTTAAAATTCCAGTTTGTTATATTCCAGGTAAAGAGCAAATAGAAAAAGAAAGTATAGAAAGCATAGAATTACTTAAAAGTAAGCCTAAGAGAAAAAAAGAAAAAGCTAAAATTATAAATACGAATATAACTAAAATTTATTTAAATGGTGGAAAGAAGAAGAAACTTCGAGCGGGAGATATCGTTGGTGCTATTTGTAAAATAGATGGAGTTAGTGCAGATGATATTGGAATAATTGATGTACAAGATTCAGTATCTTATGTAGATATATTAAATGGAAAAGGAAAGAAAGTTATAGAAGAATTAAAAAATATGACTATAAAAGGTAAGAAAATAAATATAGAAAAGGCATATAAATAGAATAAGGTGTATAATAATTAGCGAGAGTAAAATATTATAGTACTCTAAAATTTAAATATAATATAATTTTAAAGAGGTGTTATTGTAAAAATGTTTTCAGATAGAAATGCAAAATGTTGGTGTGGTAGTGGATTAAAGTATAAAAGATGCCACTTAGAATTTGATCAAAAAATAGAAAGTTACAAACGTAAGGGACATATAGTTCCATCTAGAGATCTTGTAAAAAGCCCAAAAGATATAGAGGGAATTAAAAAAAGTGGAATAATTAATAATGGAGTTTTAGATTTAGTTGCAAGTAAAATTAAAGCTGGGATTAGTACAGCAGAGATAGATAAACTGGTATACGATTATACTGCAGAACATGGGGCTGTTCCTGCTCCATTAAATTATGAGGGCTTTCCAAGAAGTGTATGTACATCGATTAATAATCAAGTTTGTCATGGGATACCTGATGAAAGTGTCATTTTAGAAGATGGAGATATTGTAAATATAGATGTTTCTACAATTCTTAATGGATATTATTCAGATGCATCTAGAATGTTTATGATAGGACAGGTTAGTGAAGATGCAGAAAAATTGGTGAAAGTAGCTAGAGAATGTATGATAAAAGGAATTGAAGCTATAAAGCCATGGGGGTTATTGGGTGATATAGGAGCAGCTTGCCAAGAACATGCTCATAAAAATGGATATACAATAGTTAGATCATTAGGAGGCCATGGAGTTGGAAATGAATTTCATGAGGATCCATTTGTGCCACATATAGGTGAAAAGGGAACAGGAATGTTACTTGTTCCAGGAATGGTTCTTACTGTAGAACCAATGGTAAATGAAGGCGTTTATGAAGTGTTTGTTGATGAAGAAAATGAATGGACCATTTATACAGAAGATGATAAATTATCAGCTCAATGGGAACATACAGTGTTAATAACTGAGACTGGAGTTGAAATTATAGCTAAATAGTTAAATATATATTATTTTAAATAGGATTGATAATTGCTACATTTAGCTATCAATTCTATTTTTTCGTACTACGAAATATATAGATATCCTAATTGTGTATTATGAAAAACTGAGAAATTAATTTTTTAGTGATTAAATATTATAGGATTACGTCAATAATAAAATATGATAATATAATAATTATAGATTTTAGGCATAATCAAAAAAATAACAAGTCAATATGCTAGTCTATCTCGTGTCATACTTCGTCAATATGTTCACCTAATAGCCCGCTATGAGGTAAACATACTTCCTCGTCTGACTCAAAATATACATAGCATTTTGAACTTGTTATTTTCTTTCATATGCCTTAAGAATGAATTTATTTAAGGAGTAATAATTGATGAATAACTTAGCACTTAGTGTTCTAGAAAAATATTATGGATATAGGACTTTTAGAAGAGGGCAAGAAGATATAATTGGTAAAATAATAAACGGAGAAGACGTACTTGCAATAATGCCAACTGGGGGAGGTAAGTCTATTTGTTATCAAATCCCAGCACTTATACTTGAAGGAATAACAATAGTAATTTCTCCGCTTATATCACTTATGAAGGATCAAGTAGATACTTTAAAAGATATGGGCATTAAAGGTGCATTAATTAATAGTACATTAAGCACTATTGAAGAAAATGAAGTAATAAATAATCTTCAAAATGGTGAAATAAAAATTCTTTATATAGCACCTGAAAGACTGGAATCTTTTGAATTTATAAATGTAATTTCAAAATGTAATATTTCTCAAATAGCAGTAGATGAAGCTCATTGTATATCTCAGTGGGGACATGACTTTAGGGTAAGTTATAGAAAGGTAGCCAACTTTATTAATTTACTTCAAAACAAACCTATAATAACAGCATTTACAGCAACTGCATCAGAAGAAGTAAGAGAAGATATAATAAAACAACTTAATTTAAATAATCCAAAAGTTTTTGTAACAGGCTTTGATAGAGAAAATCTACTTATAAATGTAATTAAAAGTGGAAGTAAGAAAGAATATTTAAATAGTTATATAGAAAATAATAAAGAAGTTTCTGGAATTATATATGCTGCAACTAGAAAAGAAGTTGATAATTTATATGAGAACTTGAATGCTAAAGGGTATAATGTAACGCATTATCATGCAGGGTTATCTGAAAAGACAAGAAAAGAAAATCAAGAAAATTTTATATATGATAGAGCAAGCATTATGGTTGCAACCAATGCTTTTGGTATGGGAATAGATAAACCTAATATAAGATATGTAGTTCATTATAATATGCCAAGAAATATAGAAAGTTATTATCAAGAGATTGGTAGAGCAGGAAGAGATGGAGATAAAAGTGAATGTATATTGCTTTTTGCGCCTCAAGATGTTCAAGTTCAGAAATATTTAATAGAAAATTCAATAGAAGATATTGAAAGAAAAAATAATCAATATAGAAAACTTCAACAAATGATGGATTTCGTATTTAGTAATGACTGCTATAGAAAATATATATTGGAATACTTTGGAGAAGAATATGATAAACAATGCGATAACTGTAGCAACTGTTTAAGTGAAGGTGAATTTGTAGATAAAACTATAGAAGCACAAAAAGTACTTTCATGTATATATAGAATGAAACAGAAGTTTGGAAGTGGAATGCTTGTAGATGTACTTAGAGGATCTAAAAATAAAAAAGTTCTTCAATTTCATTTTGATGAGCTTTCAACTTATGGATTAATGAAAGAATATTCAGCAGAAGACCTTAAAAACTTTATTAATACCTTGATTTCTCATGGATATATAAATGTGATTGAAGGTACTTATCCAGTTTTAAATTTAAATGATAGATCTAGAAGCGTATTAACATCAAAGGAAAAAGTACAACTAAAAGAATTTAAGGTAGAAAAGAAAGCACACGAAGATAATGAATTATTTGAAATTCTTAGATCTATAAGACAAGAATTAGCAAGAGAAAATAATATTCCGCCATACATTATATTTGGTGATGTTACATTAAAAGAAATGGCTGCAAATTATCCAATATGCAAAGAAGCAATGCTTAAAATTTCAGGAGTTGGAGAAATAAAATATAGCAAATATGGAAAAGCCTTTGAAGATGCAATAAGGGAATTTACAGAAGAACATAATATTGAAGTACCGAATTATGAAGAAGCTACAGTACAGTCTAAAAATCATGAGGTTAAAGATAATGATTTAAAGTTAGAAGTAACTACGGATTTAGAATTATACAATAGATTGCAAGAGGCAAGAAAGGAACTCGCTAAAAAAGAAAGGGTGCTACCACAAGCACTTATAACTATGAATAGTTTAAAGGAGATAAGTGGAAGGTATCCAAATACTTTAGATAAGCTGAAAGATATAAGTGGCATGGGACCTAAAAAAATAAGTTCATATGGAGAATTAATAGTAAAAATAGTACATGAATATTTATCAGAAAATAACAAAGACATAAGCTGGACTGATAGGAAAAGAAAAAAAGTTATAATTGATGGAGAAACTAGGGAGAATAATCAAATTGCAATAGATATGCTTAAAGAAAATATTAATATTCATAAAATATCAGAGAAGATAGAACTATCAATTTCAACTATTTTAGGTTATGTAACAGATTATATCAAAGAATTTGGAGAGAATATATTTGATATAAATTTAGAAGAATTTTATAATGAAGAGGATGAAAAATTAATTGTAAATGCTTGCGAAAAAAATGGTTATAATCAAATAAACATTCTAAAAAAAGAGCTTCCATCTTATATAAAATATGAGAGTATAAGATCAGTAATTTTAAAGAAGTACTATTTATAGCTAAACAAAATACAACAAAGATTTATTTCTAGTGTAGATAGATGCCTGAGTATAGTGAATATAATGCTAAGTATAAGTCTGAGTATCAGCTAGTTTATCTATATAAGAATATTAATAACTTTTATAAATATACTTAATAGTAGAAATAAAAGTTATTAAAGAGGTGCTATTAAATTGAATCCATATGAAGTTTTAGATATTGAAAAAACTGCATCTGAAGAAGAAATTAAAAATAAATTTAAGGATATGCTTGAAGAATATATTCAAAATCAAGATGAAACTACAAAACAAAAAGTACTCACTCTTAGTGCAGCATATGAAATGATTATTAATGGGGATTTGTATGAAGAAATTAGGGACTTAATTGACAATAAAAATTTTTTGGAAGCTGAAGCAAAGTTGAATTTAATTAATAATGCGAATTCTGCAGAATATAATTATCTTCAAGGCTTTATATCTGTTCAAAAAGGATGGTTTGAGACTGGATTAAATTATTTAAAAAAATCTGTAGAATTAGAACCCAATAATGTTGAATATTTAACTAGTTTAAACAAATTACAGACAAGGGTGATTGATTATGTTACAAAATATGAAAAACAAAGCGTAAAACCTAATTCTAACAATGTTAATGCTTGTAGTGGAGACAATAATAATAGGAAGAATGGAGGAATGTGTTAGTAGTCATATTAAGTTAACATATATAATTTTATATTTTACTTGCTATTAAATATGAATCGTGTTATTATAAATGAGCAGTTGGTACGTAAAGTGCTAGCGTGGAGCTTAGAGTGTCCTTCGCCGGTCTCTAAGCTCCTTTTTTGTATTTAAAAAAGGAAAATAGTTTTTTATTGGGTACTACCATTATCAATTAGAAACTATATAATTGGGCAGGTGAAAAGTAATTGAAAATATCTGAATTAGAAAAGATAATACTAGATAATGTATCTAAACTTAATTTAAATAGAGGAGAGCAAATGTTAAAAAATGAATATATAGCTTAAATTAGCATAAATAAGATAGAAGATTATTATAATATATATGGCAGTTTTAAAGAGGAAGCATTAAAAAGATTAAATGAATTAAATGAATTAAATGAATTAAATGAAAATATAGTGAACAAACTAAAGAGTAATGAAATATTAAACTTATCTTTAGACTAATTAGTTTAAAAATAAGTTTAATGCATGGTATAATAAAGATTATACGTGTCGATTTTTTGTATTAATAATTGTTATTTTATAAGTGAAAATATGATAAAATGGGTATATACAAATATAATTAGCAAATGTTAAATTAAAACTTTAAATAAAAGTTTTTCATTTATTTAATAAAAAGTACCAAAAATTATAATTTATTTTGTATATAATAATGACTAGAGAAGGGAGCGCACAATATGCTCGAATGTGTTTTAATAGATTTAAATGTTACTAAGAACACAAATGTAAATGAACTTATTGACAATCATATGCCTTTTATAATAAAAAGTATTTCAGATGTTACAAGAAGATATGTATCATGTGAAAATGATGAAGAGCTAAGTGTTGGTTTACTTGGATTTCATGAGGCTATTGAAAGATATGATAATGAGAAAGGTCATTTCTTATCTTTTGCAAAGCTTGTAATAGGGAGTAGAATAAAAAATTATTTAAAAGGTGAAAATAAACATAATCATTCATCCCTTGAAGAATTATTGGACAAGGGTTTAGAAATTAAAGATGAATATCTAGAGCAAAAAGAAGATAATAGCATATTGGTGGAAGAAATAAATAGACTAAAAACTGAAATAAGTTCTTTTGGGTTTACTTTAGAAGATTTAGTAGATGAAGCTCCTAAACAGCAAGCAACGAGAAAAAATGCAATTAGTTTATCAGAAGAAATAAGTAAAGATGAAGAATTTACTTCTTTTATGTATGTGAAAAAAAGATTACCTATTAAAAGAATTGTTTTAAAATTCTCTGTTACAGAAAAGGTAATTAAAAGAAGCAAGAAATTTATAATTTCTGTTGTAATAATAATTGATAAAAATCTCAGTGCTTTAAAAAATTGGATCAGAAAGTAGGTGATAATAATGAATAAAGGTATGATAATGGAAGTAAATAGGACTTATGCTATAGCTTTAAATGATGAAGGATTAATGGATAAAATAAAATCCAAACAAAATATGGAAGTTGGTCAAAAGATTTTCTATTTTGAAGATGATATTGTAAAGACAACTAAGAGTAAAGCTCATAGATATAATAAATTTATAAAATCATTTGGATCAATTGCTGCATTATTTTTGCTAGTATTCACCTTCTTTAATACTATGAAATATGAACAGGCATATGCTGTTGTTAGTTTGGATATTAACCCCAGTATACAAATAGAAGCAGATAGTAATCAACAGATTATTAAAGTTGAAGGTGTTAATACTGATGGTAAGAATATAGATTTTAGTGATATTAAAGAGGTTTCTCTTGATGATGGAATACAGAAAATAAAAGAAAAACTAATAGAGAAAAATTATTTAGATACTAATAAGGAAGTATTAGTTGGTTTCGCATTCACAGAAAATGGAGATAATAGTGCTTATGAAGATAACCTAAAAGATGCTATTCAATCAACTTTTAACACAGAAAAAGTAACTTATGTTAAAGGGGATAAAGAGGGCGTTGATGAGGCTAAAACAAAAGGCATAAGTCTAGGAAGATATGAAGCATCACTTGTAGCAGATGAGGAAACAAAGAATAAAATAGATGAAGCACCAGTTAAGGATATTACTTCAAGTATAAAAGACAAAGACAATGTTAGTCAATGGTCAGCAGTAGTGGATGAAAAAGTAGTGGATGAAAAAGTAGTGGATGAAAAAGCAAAAAACAACAATGTGTCAGCAAACAATACAAATCCTCAAGGGAAAACTGAAACTCCAGTAACAGAGAGGCCAACAGTTAATGTTCCAACTGAAAAGGCAGACTCGAATACCAATACCAATACTAATACTAATACTAATACTAATACTAATACTAATACTAATACCAATACTGAAAATAATGGAATATTAGACTTAACTCCAGAGGTTCCAGAACAAAGTGGGGAAAAGAACGCTTCAACTTCAACTCCATCAAATGATAATAGTATTAACGTAGTGCCGAATAATGGAAGCGTTGATAATAATACAACTTCAGGAAAGATTCAAGAAGATTCTAATAAAATATCACAAGAACCAGCAAAAACTGAAGAAACTTTGGTGAATAAAGATACTAAAAAGTAAAATATTTTTTCAATTATAAAAAGTAGGTTTATCTATAATAAAGGATAAACCTACTTTTTCTTTGGGAAAATATAGTATCTGAAATATATGGATAACATTTACAAATATAATAGTGAAAATATAAAATTTTAAGAAATTTTCAAGAAAAAAATAAGGACTATAATAATATTTTATAGTATACTTACTAATAAGATATATTCAAAAAAATAATGAGTCAGTTTGCTAGTCTATTTTGTCTTAAGATGAGGGTACAGTGCCACTCTTGAGGTTATAAGTTCAACTAAATTCAGCTAGAATATAAAATTTCGCCTGAAAAGTTTTACTTTATCTCATATGTCTAAGTATTATTAATAAAGATTTGGGGAGAATTAAAAATGATAAAAGAATATTTGAAAAATAATGTGTTAATAAGCGATGGAGCAATGGGTACATATTATTCAGAGTTAACAGGAAATGATGTATCATACTGTGAATTTGGTAATTTAAATGATAAAGATACTATAAAAAAAATACATGATGAGTACATTAAAGCAGGGGCTAAATTAATTAGGACTAATACTTTTTCAGCTAATACATATGATCTTGGAGTATCTCTAGAAAGATTAAGTGATATAATTAAGTCAGGAATAAATATAGCAAAAGAAGTTACAAAAAACACATCTGTCTTTATAGGAGCAAGCATTGGCCCTATAAAAGAAGATAATTTAGATGAATCTTATAAGGATATTTTAAATGAGTATAAATTTATAGTAGATTGTTTTTTAGTCAATGGAATTGATATTTTTATATTTGAAACTTTCAGTAATTACAATTATTTAAAAGAGATATGTGGGTATATAAAAAGTAAAAATCCAGATAGCTTTATATTAACTCAGTTTGCAGTTAAACCAGATAAATTTACAAGAGATGGATTGAGTGTAACTAAATTAATTAAAGAAGTTAAAAATATAAAAGATATAGATGCATACGGTTTTAATTGTGGTTCAGGACCAACTCATATATCTGAAATAATAAAACAGATTAATATAGGTAATGATATTGTTTCAGCACTTCCTAATGCAGGATATCCAGAAATAATTCATGAAAGAACAGTTTATCCTAATAATGCAACATATTTTGCGAAAAGAGTTAATGAGATTAAATGTCTTGGAGTTTCCATAGTTGGTGGGTGTTGTGGCACAAATCCCAATTATATCAAACAATTAGCTTCTTTGATTCATGAAAATTCTAAAGTAGCTAATACTATTATTAGTCCTGAAAAAAAAGCTAAGGAATATGAAAAAAAGACAGAAAATACTTTTAAAGATAAGTTAGATAATAATGAATTTGTAGTTGCAATAGAATTATCTGCACCTATAGATACAGACATATCAAAGCTTATTACTGGAGCTAAAATATGCAAAGAAAATAATATTGATTTGGTCACAGTACCTGATTCACCAATGTCAAAAGTAAGAGCTGATTCAACAATTATAGCATCTAAAATAAAAAGAGAAATAGGTATTGAAGCTATGCCGCATATATGTTGTAGAGATAAAAATACAAATGCTATAAGATCAAGTTTGATAGGTTCTCATATTGAAAATATACGAAATGTACTTGCAATTACAGGAGATCCTATATCAGATGCTAGTAAGGTTGAAACAAAGAGTGTATTTAACTTGAATTCATTTAGATTGATGGAACTTATAGAAGATATGAATACAGAACTTTTTAAAGAAGATAATATTCTTATAGGTGGTGCCTTAAATTTAAATGTTTTAAACAAGGAAGTAGAATTTAATCGTATGCTAAAAAAAATAGACAAAGGTGCGAAATTCTTTTTAACTCAACCTGTATATGATGATGATGCTATAGAATTTTTAAAGAAAATTAGGGAAAGAACAAATGTGAAGATTTTAGCTGGATTACTTCCAGTTGTTAGCTATAGAAATGCAGTATTTTTAAATAATGAGCTTCCTGGAGTTACGATACCTGATAAATATGTAAAAATGTTTTCAGAAAACATGAGTAAAGAAGAAGCACAAGAAGTTGGAATAAAAATTACTGTAGAAATTGGGGAAAAATTAAAAGGTGTTTGCGATGGATTATATTTTATAACTCCATTTAATAGAGTTAATATGTTAATTGAAATAATAAAACAAATTAAAGCTTAATATGATTTTAATAATTTAAAGACCGGGGGGGATTTTTATGAGAATAGGTCTTATAAGGCATTTTAAAGTTAATTACCATAAAAGTTTTTTTATGACATCAAAAGAATTTAAAGAATGGGAAGAAAATTATAATAAAAGTGATGTTATTAGAAAAGATGTAGAACTTATGGGAATAAAATGGGATAAATGTTATTCTAGTACACTCATAAGAGCAATAGTGACAGCAAGAAATGTATATAAAGAGGATATAGTTAAGAATGATTTGATTAGAGAAACTATTATTGATCCCATATTTAAAAGTAATTTTAAGCTTCCATATTGGTTTTGGGCAGTTAGTGGAAGACTTGCTTGGTATTTTAATCATAAATCTCAAGAAGAAAATAAAACTATAACTAAAGATAAGGCTAGGAAATTTGTTGATGTATTGCAAAATGAAGCAAAAAAAGAAGGTACAGAAAACATATTAATAGTTACACATGGTTTTTTTATGTATAGTCTCCAAAAAGAATTTAAGAAAAGAGGCTTTATAGGTAAATTGATAACAAGTCCTAAAAATGGGATTTTATATTTATACAAAAAAGAATAAGGCACATGAAAATAAATAACAGGTCCAAAGTTGCCATGAATATTTTTCATCAGGCAAGGAGACGAATTGCCCTCATAGCGGGCCTATTAGGTCAATTTGCCGACGCAGCATGATGGAAAATAGGCTGGCAAATGGACTTGTTATTTATTTGATTGTGCCTAAAATGATATAATTACTCAATGATATAAATTTTTAATATATCTTAAAATAATCCAGAACAAAAAATAATTATAGAATTAATATAAGTGACTGTTTCAAAATTAGTTAAATTAAAATAAGTTTTTAATAAAATTTATTTTAATTTTAAATTTGAGACAGCATTTTTTATATAAAGATGTTGAAATAAAAATTAAAGTAAGTTACTATACTAAGTATATAAAAATGAAAGAAAGGAATTTTAAGATGAATAATATATTATTAGATGAAGCAAATAGATGTTTATTATGCAAAAAACCTAGATGTAAAGAAAATTGTCCCATTGATACACCTATTCCAGATATTATAAATCTTTATAAAGAGAATAGATTTAAAGAAGCCGGAGAGATTTTATTTAATAATAACCCACTCTCAGCAGTATGTTCATTGGTTTGTATTCATGAAGATCAATGTAAAGGAAATTGTGTAAGGGGAATCAAAGGAGAGCCTATAAACTTTCATGATATAGAACAAGAAATATCGTGGAAATATTTACAAGAAACTAAATTTGAGAATGTACCAAAAGATAAAGATAGGATTGCAATAATTGGTGGAGGACCTGCAGGAATTACAATTGCATTTATATTAGCAAAGAAAGGATATAATATAACTATTTTTGATGCACACGTGAAAATAGGTGGAGTACTTAGATATGGTATACCAGAATATAGATTACCTAAAAATTTAATAGATACAATTGAAGAAAAACTTATTGAACTTGGCGTAAAGATTAGACCTAATACTCTTATAGGTCCAGTTATAACATTAGATAGATTATTTGAAGATGGATACAAGGCTGCATTCATTGGAACTGGAGTATGGAATCCTAAAATGTTAAATATTAAAGGCGAAACATTTGGAAATGCACATTTTGCTATAGATTACTTAAAATCTCCTGAATATTATAAATTGGGTGAAAAGGTAGCTATAATAGGTGCAGGAAATGTAGCAATGGATGCTGCAAGAAGTGCTAAAAGAAATGGAGCTAAAGAGGTAACTATACTTTATAGAAAAGGCTTTGAAGATATGAGTGCTACTAAACAAGAAATAAGAGAAGCTAAAGAAGATGGAATTATCTTTAACTTATTCAAATCTCCAATTGAAATTACAGAAGAAGGTATTAAATTGGCTCTTACAAAAAATGTAACTGATGAAGATGGAAAAGTGAGAACTAAAACTATAGAAGGAAAAACTGAATTTTTCAAATGTGATTCTATAATTATATCAGTAAGTCAAACACCCAAATCAAATATAGTATCTAATACAACAGAACTTAATACAAATAGATGGGGACTATTAATCACAGATGAAAAAGGGAACACAACTAAAAAAGGAACATTTGCATCAGGGGACGTAGTTACAGGAGCAAAAACTGTAGTTGAAGCAGTATTTCAAGCTAAAATAGTTGCAGAAACTATAGATGATTACTGTAAAAACAACTAATCATTTAAAATATAAGTATATAATTAATGGGGAGTGTATATAAAAGATGGGTATTACAATAAAAGATATTGCAAAGCTTGCAAATGTTTCGCACACAACAGTATCAAGAGCTCTTAATAATAGTCCTTACATAAATGAAGAAACTAAGGTGAAAATTAAAACTTTAGCAAAAGAATTAAATTATGTGCCGAATTATAATGCCAAAAGTTTAGTTTTGCTAAAATCATATGTTATTGGAGTTTTCTTTTCGTCTATTAGTGAAGGAACATCTGACACATTCTTTCATGAGATTATAAAGGGAATAAATAAAGTAATAGATAAAGAATATAATTTAGTTATTAGAGGAATAGATAAATATGAATATTCTTACCCAATAGATAAAAAGAATTTTGATGGGATAATAGTAGTTAGTCAAAGTAAAAATGATGATGAATTTATAAAAAACATACTTGAAAAGGAAATACCAATTGTAGTAATCAATAGGCATATAGAAACTGATGGTATTTTAAATATAATGTCTAATGACACTAAGGGCTCTTATGATGCAGTTGATTATTTAATAAAAAATAATCATAAGAAGATAGCGTTAATAGAAGGAAATAAAGAATTTGAATCAAGCATATACAGAAAAAAGGGATATCTTAAAGCTTTAGAAGACAATAATATTCAATTAAACAAAGAATATATAATAAGTGGCAAATATAATTTGCAAAGTGGATATGAAAATATGAAAAAATTAATAGAATTAGAAAACAGACCAACAGCAGTATTCTGTTTAAATGACGATATAGCAGTTGGAGCCATGAAGGCAGTATTTGAATCAGGCTTAAATGTTCCAAATGATATTTCTATTATAGGATTTGATGATAGTAATTTCTGCAATTATGTTACTCCAACTTTAACAAGTGTAAAAAAAGATGCATTAACTATGAGTGAATATGGTGGAGTAAATCTATTAAATATAATAAAAAATAATGAGGTATATAAAGAAAAAGTTTATATTGAATCAAAGTTTGTGCTTAGAGACTCAGTAATGGCTTTAAAATAAAATTTTTAATAATTTACACTTTCAACCTAGTAGCGTAAGAGAATCACTAAAAGATTTAAAACAAGAATCTAATTTAAAGATTATAATAATTAGTTAGTAAATTTATATATTGCAAAAAAATTACATAAAAATAAGTAGGAGTATATTTAGTGTGAAGAGAAGTTTTTAGTGCAATATATAGCTAATTATTATAATAATTTGTTAACGTTAACAAAAAAGTGTTGCATTATATAAAAAATAATATTATAATAAAGTCAATCAATTAATATTTACCTAGTAAAAGTTGTTCACGTTAACAATAGAAATCGGCATCCAATGTTAACGTGAACAAAAAAGAAAGAGGGATATAGTGTGAAAGATAGGTTTTTGGTGTTGATAACACGACAAAAAGCCCTAAACAGGGCAAATTTTAAAAATATTCGATTGGTAAAGGATTAATAATAATCCGAAAGCTATGGTAAATGATTCTTTTG
>Ga0302140_10004548_pt1 | contig 17643 bp, 15 predicted proteins | sample I_Bog_E1_1_FD_202095 | JGI IMG/M metagenome (GOLD analysis project Ga0302140, IMG submission 202095) | Peat permafrost microbial communities from Stordalen Mire near Abisko, Sweden - I_Bog_E1_1 | ecosystem: Environmental > Terrestrial > Soil > Wetlands > Peat | place: Sweden: Abisko, Stordalen... | reverse complement strand
CGATATGAGCGCTCACCAGATCGCAGACATGGATGTAGTCGCGGACACATGTACCGTCCGGAGTCGGGTAGTCGGTGCCGAAGATCTCCATGCCGTTGCGAAGGCCGAGGGCAGCCTGCACCGCGACCTTTATCAGATGCGTCGCGCTACGCGTCGATTGTCCGGTGCGCAATTCGGGGTCGGCCCCGGCCACATTGAAATAGCGCAGCACGATATATTTCAGCCCGCTCGCCTGGGCCACGTCGCGCAGCATCGTCTCCGTCATCAGCTTCGACATGCCGTAGGGGGACATCGGCCGCGGGGGGGTATCCTCGCTGACCAGCGGCTGCGCCGGATTTCCGTAGACTGCCGCGGTCGACGAAAACACCAAATGTCTGACGCCGGTCTGGATTGCCGCCGCTGTCAGCGCCAGCGAGCCGGCGGTGTTGTTCCTGTAGTAGGCGATCGGGTCGGATACGGAATCAGGCACCACCGACGACGCGGCGAAGTGCATCACCGCCTCGACATCATGTTCGGTCATCAGCCGCGCCACCAGCTTTTCGTCGCCGACGTCGCCGACGACCAGCGGGGCCTGCGCCGCGACGGCATCACGAAAGCCGGTCGAAAGGTTATCCAGCACGACGACGGATTGCTTGCGATCGACCAGCCCCTGCACAACATGGCTGCCGATATAGCCCGCACCACCCGTCACAAGAATCGTCATTCCGGTTCCTCTGCTTGCCGCCAGCCCATCGCACGCCTCGCACGTCGACGCCACGCCATCGAGTCGAAAGACAGGCGCTTTCCGACCTGGCCGACGGCAGGCGCGGCCCAAATCTCCAAGCTACCGCACTCCAGGTGACCAATCGCTCAGCCGGCTACTCCGAAATCGGAGCTTGAACGGAACGCCTGGAGCCGCACCCAAAACCTCCGTCAGGCGGCGGCGACCATATCCGCGTCCAGCAGCACCCGAACCTTGCGGCCGAGCAGATCCAGCAGGATCGAGACCCGGTCACGATCCGCCACCGCGTTGAACAGCCCGGCGCTGTCCATGAAGGCGCCGGCCAGCACCCTGACCTTGTCGCCGGGCGCGAAGTTGGCCCTGCGGTCCAAATTAATGAAACCGTCCTTGTCCTCGCGCGAGCGTAGCGCGCTGACGACCCCCTCCGGCACCACCGCCGGGTCATCGCCATTGCTGACCAGGCGTGCCACGCCGAAGGTCGATTGAATCGATCGCCAGCGCTGCGTCGCCACGTCGACCGCTACGAACATATAGCGCGGAAACAACGGCTTCGCCGTCAGGTCGATCTTGCGGGCGTGGCGCCGGCGCTTCAGGTAGCGCGGCAGATAGATCTCGAAACCCTGCCGCATCAGATTTTGCGCGGCCCTGGCTTCTCCGTTCACCTGCGTCTGCACCACGTACCAGCGTGCGTCGCTCATGTTGCACTCACTCCCTTGGCCAAAGGCCGCAAGCCCAACAGCGCCGGCGCGAGCACCCGATCCGCGCCAAGCGCCAGCACCGCCGTTTCGAAAGCCGGGCTCGGCGACGACAGATCGGTGACAATCACCGCATCGAAATGCTGCGCCACCTCCGCATAGGATTTGAAGACGTCGATGCCGACGAAGCGCGCAAGCTGGCTGTGCGGATCGACGATCCCGACGATGTCCACCGATGCCTCCACGGCGCAGAGAATGGCAATCTCGGCGAGATCCGATTGTCCAGCCAGCACCAGCCGGCTGAAGCCGCCGGCCTTGGCGGCGTCGAGCACCTGCGTGCAATCGCTTTTGGCGGTGCGAAAAAAGGAAAACGAGTTGGAGAGATATTGCACGGTGAGCCGGGATTTCTCCGCGAACCCGTGGGGCGTCAGGTAATACACATAGCGCCTCGCGGGCGCGTTATTCACCTTGACCAGACCCTTGTTGACGCAGCGCTTGAGATAGGCGTTGACGAGGCCGAGCGCGATGCCGAGTTCGGCCGCGATGTGGCGCTGCGAACGCTCGCCGTCCGTTTCCACGGACGTCAGCAGGCCGAGCACGATGCGCTCATTATCCTGTTCGGCGTCCAGCAACCGGTCCATTACTTGTCACTCGCGGGATATATGATGCCCTCTTAGCGCGTTCATGGCATGAACGTCAAGCGCGTGGCTGATCGGGATTTCGGATCAAGATATTGATTAATTGAATAATATTTGACGTTTGAATTTACCGACGGTGACACCGCGATGATTCAACGAAAGTTTCGCGTCAGCCGTTTACCGATGCGTCTCAGCAACGAAGGCGGCGATGGCACCCTCGCCGCGGCCCTTGCTGCACCCCTTGGAAACAGATGATCGGCACTTCGCACTGGGACACCCTCGAGATGGCTCCATTCACCGATCGACGGCTCCGCCGGATCGTAGTAGATGCCCGTCCACCGATCGAGATAGCTGGTCCAATCGGTGCCAAGTCCAGCCAAATTCTGTGCCCGCACGTTGGGATCGACGCGCTCAAAATGTTCCAGAAGTGCATCTTCGCACGCGATGATTTCGTATCCGGCGCGCCAGATCTTGAGCGAGAGATCGCCATCGGCACAATAAAAGTCATATCGCTCGTCATCGATCCATCCGACCTGCTCCACCGCGTCGCGCAGGAACAGGCCGTGATTGACCATCACGTTGTTGCCGAGCGTCGCGCACGCCCGGTACTTTGTTTCCTCGGGCCATGAGCGCCAGTAGAATGCCAGTGCCCCAAGGCGTCGCCCGCTGGCAACCTCGCGGTCGAAACGCCGTACGCCATTGGCCAGCGTATCCGGATGCACCACCGAATCGTCGCTGATCATGCAGATGTAGCGGCCCTCGGCGCATTTGAAGCCGAGATTCATGAAATAGCCCCAGCTGCGCTTGCGCCGCGGCTTGCCGTCGACGACTTCCCGATTGTGCTGAATGATGGAGATGATATCACGCTGCGCGGCCAGCCATTCCAGGGTGCCGTCCTTCGAGCCGCCATCGACAACGATGATTTCGTAGGGAAAATCGACCTGGCTCGCACGCAGGCTGGCGATCGTCGCCTTCAGGAAGGCAAGCCGGTTATAGGTGCCCAGCACGATCGAAATCTGCGCGCGATCCATCGGTTTCATCAGGCCCAGCATCGGCGAACCGACTCGAAGCGATCGAGAAAGGCCAGGGCTTCGCCTACGAACCCTTCCGGGGTTCGCCCGACTGCTATCTTATGACCCGCATCGATCAATTGCCGGCGAAGACCCTGTTCGCGCTCAAGCCGCATCACCGCTTCGGCGATTTTCTCCGGCGAGCCGGGATCGACGAACAGTACGGCGTCGCCCAGTTGCTCGCGGGCGCCCGACACGTCCGACGCAATGACCGGACAGCCCAGCGCAAAGGCCTCTAGCGGCGGCAAATTCTCGGGCCCGAAGAACGTCACGTAGCAAAGCGCGAAGGCCTCGCGGTAAAGGTCGACCAGATCGTCGCGCGGCACGAACCCCAGAAAATGGACACGATCACTCAAGCCAAGTCGCTCCGTCACCGAGCGAACATGGCCGAGATTGCCATGATCCGCGCCGACGAAGGCGGCGCGAATCGGCCTGTCGAAGCGGGTTTGCAGCAGCTCAAGCGCGAGCAGAAGATTGACGTGATTCTTGTGCGCCCAGAATTGCGCCGGATAGAACAGATAGTCCCCGGAAAGCCCGTACCGCTCCCGCACCGGCTGTCTCTTTTCTTCCGCGGCGCTGGCAAAACGCGGGGTCGGATGCGGCATGATCAGGATCCGCGACGGATCGACCCTGAAAAAACGCTCGACCTCCGCTTTGCCCGCTTCGGTGCCGACGATGACCGCGCTGGCACGGCCCAGAACCGAGCTGTAGATGTTTTCCCGATGCTGCCAGTTGCCATCGGCCGATACTTCCGGAAACCACGGCTGCAGCCTATGCTGGAGATCCCACACCACCACCATATAGGGGACCTCCAGGACCTGGCCGGGAGCGCCGAACTGCCAGACAAAATCGACACGCGCCGCGCAGAGCTGATCATCGAGCGGGCGCGGCTTCGAAGCGGGTCTGCGCCTTGCCAGCAGCCCGCGCGGCGCAGCCGGCTCGATATCGAGCGCAACAACTTCCGCATTGGATGGCAGCTTGTGTGGAAGCTTCGCCGCGGTCTCGGGATGGCATAGCAGCACAAAGAAGTGCCGCGACTGTTCGCCGATGGCCAAAAGAGCATCGAAAACATCGCTTTGAAACGTGTAGCCGCCGCCGGCCGCCGGATCCAGACTTCCGAGCAGAATCCCGACGCGCATGGCTAGCCTCTCCGACGCGCGACGAGCACGATATGCCAGGTCTCCGGCGTCAGCATCTCGTCTGATGAATAGCCGGAATAATATCTGGCGGTGTCGAAGCGGCAGTCGTCCAGCAGATCGATCATTTCCTGCAGCGAGAAAAATCGATTGACCTGTTGCTCGCGCGCAAACTCGTAGGTGCCGTCGGCCCGCAGATCGTAAATCGCGTGCTGGACCGTCGCACATTGCGCCGCGAGGTCGAGCGTCGTTTCGGAAAGCCGCAGGATTTCGCCTCGTTCGGTGTCAAATCTGCGCACGCGAAGCGGATCATATCCCCCGGCAATCGCCGCCGCATGCCAGAATTCCAGGATGAACAGTCCGTCGGCCCTGAGTTGCCGGTGGACCGCCCGGAACGTCTGCTTGATCGCAGCCGTGGTCTGGACATGGCCGATGGCGTCGAACAGGCACAGGACGCCATCAAACGGGCCCTGTCCGACATCGAGAAGCCGCATGTCCTGCTTCTCGAAACGAACTGTAGAAGCAGCCGCTGCCGCTTTCCTGCCCGCGCAGGCAAGCATGTCGTCGGAGATGTCGGTTCCGACGACGTCGTAGCCCAGCTTGGCCAGCTCGATCGCATGGCTGCCGGTTCCGCAGGCGATATCGAGGATGCGGTGCGCGGGAGACGTCGAGAATCGCCGCAGCAGGTCATGCAGATAGCCTGCCTCGGCCGCGTAGGGCTTCGAGGCATAGAACAGATCGTAGAGATCGGCGTGGCGGCCGTCATAGATTCCCATTACGACTGGTTCCGATCGGGGGCTTAAAGGCGTCTGCCGGCCTGCGCGATTTCATCGCACACCGTCTTGACGTCGTCGTCCGAAAGGTTCGGCGACGACGGCAGATACAGCCCGGTTTCCCAAAGCTCATCCGCGACCGGGCAAGCGACCGCGCGATATCCCGGGCGCTGCTGCAGGCAGGGTTGCTGGTTCATCGGGCAGAAGAAGGTGCGGGTATCGATACCGCGCGCCTTCAGATGCGTGGCAAGCTGGTCGCGCGACATCGGGTAATCCGGTCCCACGGTGAGGGCGTACATCCAGTAGACATTAAACGCCCAGTCCATTTGCGCCGGAAGTTGAAGTCCCGGCACCTCGCCAAGCAAGTGCGAATAGCGCTGCGCGAGCTTGCGTTTCTTGCCGATGATGGCGTCGATCTTCTTCAGCTGGACGACGCCGAACGCCGCCTGGTAGCCGGTCATGCGGAAATTGAAGCCGGCGTGCTCGTGCCAGTAGCGCGGCGTCGTAAAGGCCAGATTGCGCAGCGACCTCAGGCGCTCGGCCGTCTTCAGGTCGTTGGTCACCACCATCCCGCCCTCGCCTGTGGTGATCACCTTGTTGGCGTAGAAGCTGAAGCACCCCATGTCACTGAGGCCGCCGACCACGCGGCCCCGGCATTTCGCGCCGTGCGCCTCGGCGGCATCTTCGATCACGACAAGATTGTGCTTTTTCGCGATCTGGTTCAGCCGGTCCATGTCGACGGGATGGCCGAACAGGTGAACGGGAATGATGGCTCGCGTCCGCGGGGTTATCAGGCCCTCGATCAGGTCGAGATCCAGGTTCCAGGTTTCCCGCTCGGAGTCCACCGGAACCGGAACGGCGTTGGCGTAGATCACCGCCAGCGCGGTCGCGATATTGGTGCTTGCACTGAGCAGGACTTCATCCCCCGGCGCCAGATCCAGCGCCGCGATCGCCAGGTGCAGCGCCGTCGTCCCGCTGGTGACGGCGACGCCGTAGCGGCAGTCGCAGAACGCGGCGAACCCTTCCTCAAATTCGGCGATCGCGGTGCCGAAGGAACCGGAGATTTCGCCGCGACGAAGTGCGGCAACGACGCCGGCAATCTCATCCTCGCCGAAATCCGGCTCGAAAACGGGTATCATGACTTCATTTCCACAAAGACCTTGTCATAGTCGGCGCCGAGAAACGGCCCCTGTTTGACGCTGATGCATTGCATGTCTTCGATGACCCGGATGGCGTGAACGCCCTGGATCAGCACGATGGCGTCTCCTGCTCGCAGCTCGACTTCGCGCAACAGCTTGCCGTCATCGGAAAACAGCTGCACGGCGACCACGCCGCGCTGCACCACGAACATCTGCTGCAGGTCGCGGATCGGGCGCTCGAACTCGCGATGATAGTGTGGCGGCTCTTCAAATCCGGCATCATGCGCCAGCAGACCGAACTGGAAGGATGACTCGGCCGGCGAAAAAAACGTGGTCTTGTCGACCTTGACATCGGCACGGATGATCTCCGCGTAACGCACACCGCCATAGGCGACGACCTCGAGTCCCATTGTTCCTCCTGCTGCAGCTCCAGAATGCGGCCCGGCTGGCATTGCTATAGCTCAGTACCAAGCGTGATCACAGAATCTAGCTCGACGTCATAGACCGGCATCTCCGCGATCGTGCGCCGCCTTGCTGCCCCGCCCAGATAGGTCAGATGACCCTGCTGATTTCGCGATTCGCGGAATCGCGATTCGACATACCCTTGCTCCGGTCCGATGGCGACGATCCCGCCTCGACCGAGATAATCTTCACGGACGAAATAGGCATTGTTTCCGGCGAGGTTCGAGCCGACGAAGGCGTAGCCCTTGGCGCGACCGACATATGCGAGCGCCGCCAACGACGCCCCCCAATAAAGGTTCGAGTAATGCGCCTTGGTGCGATTGAAAGCCGGATCATAGGGAACCGTAATCGCCCGACGGGCGCCGAACACGCTGTTGTACTCGGCAATCACCACGACCGGCCTCACCGCGTCGATCCTCTGCCACACCCAATAGTCGTTGCCGTCGATGTCGATGCTGAGAATGCCGATCTCGCCGGAAAAGCCGCTCTCCCGCAGAATCTGATCGATGTTATCGCGATCGATCCAGCGGCATAGCGCCGAAAGGTCGTGGCGCCAGTACATATCCCGGGCCTTGATGCTTTCGATGCTTTGCTTGTCGCCGTCCATGACGAGACCGCGCCAATTGTCGTTGATCAGCAGGAAGCGGGTGTTGGATTCGGAATAGTCCTGCACGCCGAACTCGACAAAGGTCGAAAGCTCCGGCGGAATTTCGAGATGCGCAATCAGGTACTGAATGATCCCGTCGTCACCGAACTGCGAAAAAACCTTGAATTCAGCCTCTCTAAAATTCGCTGCAATGTTCCGCGCATGATGGGCAAGCAACCGACCCGCAAGTAACTTCACATCGTCGGCTGCGGACATCAATTCAGTTTTTCCCAGAAGCAATCCTTGGATACATCAAAGTCGAGCAGCTTTTGGTCTCTAAAAGTCTTGGAATGCGGCAAATAGAACGCGCATGACTTGCAAAAATCTGGCGTTGCGTTGTTCTTGAAAGAGTATCGAAAGTCCTTGGCACGCTGACTCGCCCAAATATCCGCCAAACTGTCTTCGCAAGCATTACCTATCGTCGTTGCACCGCGCCCGTCAAAGCACTGGCATCCAGCGACCTGGCCGTCAGGGGCAATTCCTATGTAAGACATCGCAATCAGGCAAGAATCAGTCTCCCCCGTTCGGTCCACCTTAACGACCGTAATACCGTCCGGCACGTCTTCCTGTCTCACAATACCGCCGAAGTCCGAAAATTGCGTCGCAATCCCAACGCAAATATAACCCAAATCCAGAAGTTCCGACATAATTGGACTCTGTTGTGTCGCCGTTACTTTGTTGGTTCGAACGTGCAGGTTAAGTCGGCACTTGGAGCCCATACTTTGATTGAATTTTCCCAACCGTAAAAGGCTTGCATACACTGAATCGAATTTGTTGACGCCGAACATCTCGGCGTAACCATCGGCCTCGAGCCCTCCAATACTCACATCTATGTGTCGCATCGACTGAAGCATAAAACGGACTTCATCATCGGAAAACCTAGCCAATGCAATCAGGTTGGTGAACATATGTAATTTTATCTTCGGAAAGCTGCCGACCACAAGCCGAACTCGGTCCAATAGATAAGGATCAACAAGCGGGTCGGACATCATCGGAGCCAATCCAAGTAGCCCACCACCAAGCGCCTCAAAATCGCGGCATATTTTTTCAAAAAGATCCAAAGTCATCACCGTCTTTGGACGCACCACTTTTGGATAAGCGCAAAAAGTGCAGCGCGAATTGCAAAGCGTTGTCGTCTCCACACTAACTTGGATCGGCCGCGACTCCGCGATGAATTCCATTTGCGCCAGCGCCTGCGCAGCGCGCAAATCGACATCCGCAGGGACGACATCAGCCTTCCCGATTGCCGGAACGGATCGCCGCCCCGCTACAATCAATGCGGAAACCGAACGGCGCATTAAAGCTTTCAGTCTGGTCAAAATGGACACGTTATTGCCCTTCCTTCGGGCACATGGCGCCACGCGTGTTGAAGACTAACGCACCAAGACATTGAATGACGAACCGGCTGATCAGAAGACTTCGCCTTGCGGATTCAAGGAAATGCTAGCCAAGACTAAGCCGGGCTTGCCTTCTCGTAAACGGTCATACGGACTTCCGATCCTTCATAACTATCGAGCATGACGGACTGCTTTATTCTAAAATTGCCGAGCAAAAACATCGAATCGATCGCCGATTGACTGTGGCTATAGCTCTGGATGTGCGACCACGGCCTGTTTTTCGGATCTTTCGATTCAATGGACGAAAGCTTCTCGCGGAACTGAGCCATGAGAGAGCTCGACAAAACTCGCAGCCTCCGCAAATAATGTCCGCCACCCTTGCCGTGAGACAAATCTCCCTCGCCATAAGATTGCGCAACTATTTCCTGCTTGGTAACACGACAAAGCTCAGCGATCGCGCTACCGAGCACTTCAGGAGGCAGAAGATGAAATAAACGACACACAATGGTTACCTCGAATTCGTCCGACGGGTACTCCAGATTCGCTACGTCGCCCTTCTTCAAGGTTGTCAAAGTAGAGGGCGGCCTAAGGTCGATTTTTGAACGTGCTTCGCGCAACATGTCTTCGGATATGTCGATACCGACCAGGCATTGCACGCGATTATAATGCTTGATGAATCGACCGGTACCAACAGGTAAATCAAGGAGACGATCTATACTTTTGTTTTTTAGATATTTTTTTATAAATTTATCCTCGAGCCGCCAATGGACTTCGTCCACCCTGTCTCTCTCATAGCTTTTGGCAACAACAGCGTCGTACTTGTAAAACCCGTCATACAGTCCGTTCTCTGGATTGGCCATTTTATCTTCCCTATGCAGGATCTTGGCGGGCTGTTCGGTCGTGCGGGGCAAACGATTGCCCAGGAAATACGCATCAAAAATCCGAAGCGCATCTTCTCGGCCATAGAAGCCACTGCGCACTCCCGGCCATTTTTCAATGTCCACCTCGGCGACGACATTTTCTGGCGGCTCGGAGATCAAAACCTCTTTTTCTCCCAGAGCCCACATCGCAGACACGCGATGATTACCATCGATCAACAGGTGAGATTCCACGCCATCCAGGCGACGCAGTGTACTTGAGCAAACATAGCTGTGTTCGTTGCCTGGACGATATCCAGCCCTTCCGATGGACTCCAGCGCGCGCTCCAGCCAGGCAAACTCTTCTTCGATTCGAGCTTCAGGAATGCCCACTTCCGAAAAGTGGGTCAGAATATCTGGACAATCGTTCGGATCTTGAAACCAAGCTCCTCTTTTGTCGAAAAGATGCCTGGGAACATCTATCCAAGGCAGCGCCCATAAAGGATAGCTTTTGGAGAGTTTTGTCTGAAGTCCCAAAGCCTCGCCCAGATGGGTCGGACGATAATGTTGCAAAAAATCGACGAAACGCTTGCGAGCAGAATCCACTGACATCCCGTTGCACAAACTTACCAGGTAATCCTCGTATGGATTAAACCCATTTCCGCCATAGCGGAAGGCGCAGTAATGCACGCAGTTTTCGATCAACACCTTTTTGTAAATTGGCTTCCTTTGATCAGATTCTGTTCCGACCATCTATTGTTTTTCCGCTTCCTTCGCAGGTCCCACATTCAATTTACGGTTGCCTGCTCATGTTTGACGAGGAATCGCTATTTAAATATCTTCGTCAACCAGCAATCCAACATTTTCCAGCCCTTCAAGCTTCCAATTCTGTCCAATTACACACATCACCCAATCGCGTGGCGGTCCTTTCCCGGCAGGATGGAAATCGTCGACCGCCACATTGAAATAAACAGTCTTATAAAGATGATCCAACTCTCGTTCGAATTTGAAAACCGCGATGTTGATGTAGCAACGCCCAGGAGTCAGATTGATCGGGCCGGTTGAGCAGGTTATTGACCCTTTCGCTGGAATGGCATTCGGAAGGCCGCCAAAAGCATCGCTGTCAAGCATGAATAGTCCCGTGCCCTTGGCGTCGAAAATGCCAACATAAAATCTAAGATCTCTCATCTCAGAAACGCTCTGATAGGAAAGAGTTATTTTCAGACTGCTTTTTGACCTAATTACTCCATCTGCGTCGGCGCTCTCAATCTGAGCTTCCAAAATCCGAAGCGTCCCGTCTCCCGAACGATTTGAGACGTCAAGCTTGGAAACGCCGGTGGCTTGCTCGTTTTCAGCTTGCGGCAACATATGGACAGATTCATAATAACGGTCACAAATCTCGTTCACCGGACCGAACGCGACGATTCTTCCTGCCTCCATCAGCACGGCCTTGTTGCACATTGACCGGATGGTGTTGTCCGAGTGACTGGCCAGCACCATGATCTGGCTGCGTCCGATAAAATCGCTCATACGCGCTTCGGCGCGCTCGGCGAAGCGGAGATCGCCGGTTCCGAAACCCTCGTCCATCAGCAGCACTCCGGGATCGAGAGCGGTCACCAGCGCAAAGCCGAGACGCATCGTCATCCCGGTCGAATAGGTCCGCACCGGCAAGGTGAGGTATTCGCCGAGCTCGCAAAATTCCTCGATCTCCGGGATCTTGGCTTCGATTTGCCGGCGCGTCATCCCGATCAGCATTCCTGACGTGATGATGTTCTCATAGCCACTGTCTTCGCTGTCCAGCCCAGGCATGGCGTCGAACAGCGGCGTCACGCGGCCCTCGACTTTGACGCGGCCCGACAACGGTTGATAGATGCCGGCAATGAGCTTCAGCAGGGTCGATTTGCCGGAACCATTGTGACCGATCAGCCCCAGGCGGTCGCCATCCTGCAAGGTCAGGGAAACATCGGTCAGCGCCTTGACAGTGACGCGATCCTGATTCCTGCCGTTGCGCTCGATCGAGCCGCCGGTGGCGCGCTTGAAGATCGCCTTGTGCAGGCTGCGCTGCTGCGCCCCGTAAATCGGGAAATCGACGTTCACATTTTCAAGAACGACACTCGCCACGACAGGCTAACTCCAGTAAGCGATACGTTTGCGGAAGCGTGAGAACACCTTATAGGCGAGCCACCAGCCGCCGATCGTCATGCCGATCATGAAAGCATAGCTGCTGAGGTGCGGCAGTTCCCCCAGCAGCGGCGCCCGGACCACATCGAGCACATGATAGAGCGGGTTGAGCTCGACAAAGACAAACTCCCGCATCCCCACCAGCGTGTCGGCCGGCCAGAACAGCGGTGTAATCAGCATCGAGATCTGAATGACGGCGGCAATCAAAGGTGGCACATCGCGAAACCGCAGGCAGAGCATGCCGCAGAGCAAGGCAACCCACACGCCATTGGCGAGAATGAGGAGCAGCCCCGGTATCGCGAGCAGCGCCGTCAAGCCGAGAACCGACGGTTTCAGCAGCAGCACGACGGCAAAATAGACGATGAGATTGTGCAGAAAAACCAGGAAAACCCGCCACACCAAGGCATAGGCGAGCACCGAATATTCGAAACAGATGTTTCGAAACAGGGCCTGGCCCGCGATAAACATGCCGCAGGATTCGATGATGATCGACGAGACCAGCGTCCATGTGACCATGCCGCTGACCAGGAACGGCAGGTAATCGTGAATGTTCTGGTGCCAGATCGACGCGCCGACTGTTCCTACGGCGCCGACATAGACCGCAAGGGTGATCGAGGTCCAGAACGGCCCGATCGTCGTTCGGCGATAACGCCGGCGCACATCGAGCCAGCCGAGCCGGCCCCAGAGCTCCCAACGGGATAGTCCGCGCAGCAGATCTCCCGCCGCAGTCACCACCGAGTGCGACTTCGCGTTCGGCAAATCTTCAACCGGCAATGAGACGATTGTCATGTTAAACTCCGGGCGCACGCCTGCTGCGCCGACACGCAGTCACATCGACCTCCCATGCAAGGAGATCGGCAAGCAGGTTGCAGAATTTTGAGATCGGCTGAGCCCAGCGTTCTCGAAAGGCTTCCGTTTCGCGGAGCGTCTTCACGCTGGCCAAACCAAGGCAAGCTACCGCAGTCCGGGTGAATCGAATTCACCCGGATCGAACTTGCTTACCGTCCCACCGAGGCCGGAAAGCCAAGCGTTCACACCATGAACACGGACCATTACACCGATTGCTTCGCAGCCGTCAACCAATCCGGAAAACTTGCCTCGAACACCGTTAAAACCTTGATTTTTATCGTATTCTGCAAGCACATACCCCTCTCAAGGGATCCGGCGCCATGTTCCTGGTTGAAGGAACGAGGCTTCGGCGACTTCGTGGAATTTTGACTTGTCCGGTCCTCCGAACCCAGTGTGCACCATGTCCCTGCCAGTCGATCCATCCCGCGGCCATGGCGGCATTTCGGCGACGTCAAAGCTGATCACTATTTCCATTCCGGTCTTCAATGAAGCTGGCAATATCGGCCCGCTATTGAACCGCCTGCGCGCGGTCGCAGCTTCGAATCCCGAATATCGATTTGAGTTCCTGTTTACCGACAATGCGAGCGGCGACGATACTTTCGAGCGCCTCGCCGAGGAGGCGCGGCGCGATGACCGGGTCCGCGTCTTGCGCTTTACCCGCAACTTCGGCTTCCAGGCATCGATCCTCGCCAACTACCTGAATGCTCGTGGCGCCGCCGCCATCCAGATCGACGCCGACCTGCAGGATCCGCCGGAATTGATCCCGGAGTTTCTCGCGGCCTGGGAAAACGGCTACCGGGTGGTTTACGGCATCCGGCGGGCCAGGCCGGAGAACCCGTTGGTGACGGGTGCGAGAAAACTCTATTATCGGCTGCTGCATCGTCTCAGCGATGCCCAGGTCCCGATCGATGCCGGGGACTTTCGGCTGATCGACCGGGCGATCATCGAACACCTTCGGGCCGTGAAGGACAATTCGCCCTATCTGCGCGGCATTATCGCCCAGCTCGGCTATCCCCAGATCGGCATCCCCTACGATCGTGCCGGACGAACGGCGGGCAACAGCAAATTCGGGCTGGCGTCGCTGCTTCGCCTTGGCATCGACGGCATCTGCAGCCAGTCTTCCAGGCCGCTGGAATTCATCACCCTGTTCGGTTTCCTGCTCAGCTTTCTGTCGGTCGTGGCCGCGATGTTCTATTTTGCCTGGTTCCTGCTTGCCGCGCGGGTGCCGTCGCCGGGATTTACGACGCTGGTGATCCTGGTCCTGCTGTCGACCGGCATGAACGCGGCGTTCGTCGGTCTGCTGGGAGAATATATCGGCCGTATCTTTCGAAATACCCGCGAGATCCCCGGCCCCATCATCCAGCAAAGAATCGATTCCGCGGGCATCAAGACCGATCCGGGGCCCGCGCCGGAGCGCGGCTTGTAAGCGCGCCGGAGGCACGATATCAACGCCTGCAAATTTCGACGGGATGCGGCGGCCACTGCCTGCCGGATCTGTCGATCGGCGATGCAAGGTTTGAAAAGATGGATCCCCAACAGCGCGCCATTGCCGAGGATTTCGACCAATATCGCGAGACCTACGATCAGGCCGTCAACAAGGCGATCGCGTTTTCCGGCCTGACGGTCGACAAGTTCACCACCGCCAAGGCCCGCGATCTCGTCGGTCTCATCGGAGCGCATTTCAACTCGCCAGGGGATGTCAGGGTTCTGGATGTCGGCTGCGGCATCGGCAACTATCATCCGCAGCTGGTCCCCGCCGTCGGATCCGTCACCGGCATCGACGTGTCGCAGGCCTGTATCGAAACGGCGCGCAGCCGCAATCCTGCCGTCACCTACGACGTCTACGACGGCGACCGGCTGCCCTATGGCGACGGCGCCTTCTCGGTCGCCTATTGTGTCTGCGTCGTGCATCACGTGCCTCCGGCATCCTGGCAGAAATTCGCCGGCGAGCTTGCCCGCGTGGTGAGGCCTGGCGGAATGGTGGTGGTCTATGAACACAACCCCTGGCATCCGCTGACCCGGAAGGTGGTGAACGACTGCGCCTTCGATCGCGACGCCGTGCTGATCGCGATGCCCGCGATGCGCGTTCTGCTGCGAAACGCTGGCTGCGTGAAGGTTTCGACCAGGTCGATCCTGACGCTGCCGCCGGGGCACGCCATATTCGAGCGCCTCGACGGCCTGTTCTCGCATCTGCCTTTCGGCTCGCAATACCGCGCGCTCGGATACATCGGCAGCGCGACATAACGATGTCGCCGGCGGGGCCAAGGATCGGAGCGGAACGTCCGGGCCCCGAGTACGGCTTCGAGACGGTGCACCCGGCTGTATCACTTTCGCACGCATCAAGGCGAACCAGAGCGCTTCAGCTCATGTCTGCCGCGGCCATTCCGTTGATCGCCTGGCTCTGGCTGTGCGCGGAACGGCCCTGGCGTCTGGGCTTCTCCAGTGACGATTGGATGATCGTGCTGCATCCAGACATCGGCACAGCCCACGCGTTTTGGGATATCTTGCAAATCGTCATAACCCGGCCTGCATCCGCCCCATTAATCTGGCTGGTCCAGACTCTCGCGCACTGGTCGCCGTTCCGCTCCCAGATCATCAACATCGCAGCCCTCGGCCTGACGGCGATGTCGGTGGGCTGGCTTGCCAAGCGCCTTGCGGCTTTTGCGAATATCTCGGCCGAGAGTTGCCTGGCGGGCGGCAGCATCGCCGCGGCGACCTTCATCTGTTTCCCGTCCAACGTCGGGACCTATGCCTGGAGCTTGGGCATGCTGGCGGCGGCGCCGGCAGTGATCCCCTTCTGCCTTGGAATGGCACTGCTGCTGGAGCCTCATCGCAGCCGTGCTTTGGAACAATCCGCCGGGATCGTGCTGCTGGCGATTTCCCATCTCAGCTACGAGGCGTTCTATTTTCAGGAGCTGACGATCTTGATCGCCGCCTATTTGCTGGCCGGCAGCCGCCCGCGCAGAGGCGCCCTCATCATGTTCGCGACCGTCATCCTGCTGAACGTGGCCTGCGTCACCTTTAACCGGCTGTTGCCGGGCGGCAATCACAAATCCTTCAACCCCGCCTGGTGGTCCACCTTTATCGGTGGCTACGGGCGAATCATCCCCACGTACTTTCACGCAGTGCGGGAGCACACTATTTTGTTTGCGCTCTCCTTCACCGCGTCGCTCGCATCCGGCGCACTTTGCCTTGCGCGGGCTACCAGTCGATTGCGGGCCGCAGTCTTTGTCATTGTCCTGATGATCGGGATCGCCGCTGCAGGAATTCTGTTCGCCATGGCTGGCTACGGCCTGTGGGCCGAGAGCGTCATGGCGCGGACCTCGATTGTTGTCGCAACCTACGCTTCGATCGGCACGGGGTTGCTTGCTGCTGCCGGTTGGCAACAACTCACGAGGTCTGCAATAGTTGGGGGCCGCTCCCTTGGTGGCCTGTCCCTTGCCGCTACCGTGGTCCTGCTTTTCACGATGACGGTCGCTTCCCACGCCCGGCTCGAGGAATGGGAAGCGAGCTGGGATTATGAAGTCGCACGCCTCTCTCGCCTGCCAACCGATTATGAATTCGGATCCCGGTCCAGCGATCCCCGGTTTTATGTATTGATCGAGGATCGAGATTTGCTCAATGCACCGGCAAGCGCCCCCTGGGAGATCGGTGGTGCCATAGCGTGGCAGCTGTACAAGCGCTCAGGCGACGGCGACCGACGTATGATGGACGAACTTTGGCACGGCAAGGGGTCGCCGTGGTTTGCCTCCGGACCAAACTGGTTCACCCGATGGAACGGGCAGACCATCGAGCAAGGCTTCTGTGGCGGCGAGCCGATCTACACCAGCACCAGCACCGAACTCTGGGTCTGGAATCCGGCGGCGTCGACCTTTACCGCCGTGAAGCCCGGCTGGTCCCATGGCTGCGCCAAGCCTGCCAAGTCGTGATTGAAGCGTAAAGCATGACCGGCCATTTGGCACCGATGGCCGGCACCCTGATTTTGACTCCCCGGCGTGCCCCGGCCGCCTGAATTCCCTGTAACGGGAACATGGCGCCGGAGCCTGGCCGGTGCACCAGCAGCTTTTCCACGGTTAGCCAATCATTCAGGCAATCGGAACCGAATTCCTAAAAAGCTCCGGAACCATTTGATCTTGAAAAAGCGCAGTTGCGTATTGATACCTAGCCGCTAGGTTTTGATTCGTTAACCATATCAGCCGTAAGTGTAATGCGTTCGGTCTCTCGTCTGACGGAGCCTGGATCTTGCGGATCAATTCTACCTTCGGCGCCGGCGTCGCAGACAGACCCGCGGGGGTCGCGGCTGCCGCAAGCTATGCCGTCCAGGACGACAGCAGTCGCGTTGCCGACAACGTCGCGACCGGCCTCGGCGGGAGTTCCGCTGGCCCAGCCGAACCGCCGGTGGTCCCGACCGGTCATGCCGGGTCCGACAGCGCGCTGCTGTTCAACCTCAGCCCGGACATACCGGGCACAGCAACCGATCTGGCAAGCTTGGCGCTGGGCTGGCCATCGGCGATTTCATCCTTCGTCGATCAGGGCAGCCCCTGGGCTGCCGATGCGGAAGCACACGCCGGCACGGCGCCCTCCGACTCGTTCGGCGCCTCGGATGTACCGGCCAACCCAGCCGACTCAGCCATGGACTCCGTCGCAGCATCCTTCGCCGACGACAACTCGGGCGCGGACGCCGCCATGGCCGGCGAAGTGCAACCCGAAATTGACGGCTATCAGGTCTTTCCGGCCGGACTTGCGGTCGCCGCCCCGGCAAACGACAGCGGCATCGCCGTCGCGGCTATCTGGCTCGCTCCCATGACGGCACCCGCGCCTGGCGTCCTGGCGAGCCCCGCCCCCACCGCCTTCGGCGCGTTCCTCGCGGAAGCCGGCCCTATGAACCCCGGCAGTTCCGTCGAAGCGTTCGTTCACCAGGGCGCCCACGCGGCCGCGGAGCCAGCCGCGCCCGCCGAGAGCGGCGCCTTGCTGGCGAGCCTCGACAACCCGGCGGCGGGGTCCGAAGCGGCCATTGCCAATTCCAGCGTCGGCGCCGGCGGCGCCACCGCGGCCCAGGTGCAACAGGCCCTGGACGAGAGCGGATTGAGCGTCAACGGCAGCGGCATCAAGGTCGGCGTGCTCTCCGACAGCTTCAAC
>Ga0302140_10004547_pt1 | contig 17649 bp, 6 predicted proteins | sample I_Bog_E1_1_FD_202095 | JGI IMG/M metagenome (GOLD analysis project Ga0302140, IMG submission 202095) | Peat permafrost microbial communities from Stordalen Mire near Abisko, Sweden - I_Bog_E1_1 | ecosystem: Environmental > Terrestrial > Soil > Wetlands > Peat | place: Sweden: Abisko, Stordalen... | reverse complement strand
TGGGTCAGACCTTGTCCGGCGAACTTGCCTCCGCCGAATTATGGGAGCCAGACAAGGTTCCATTCTCCTTCACATATGACGGCAAAGATTCTGCAACCCTGCTGAAAACATGGCAGTTGAAGAGTGAAGCCAAGCCTGTCAACAATGCACAGGTTCACCTCTACTCGTACACTGATCCTCACACCCATCTGAAAGTCATTGCTGAAGTCCGCCAATACGCAGACTTTCCCAATGCAGTCGATTGGGTTCTCCGATTTCGCAATGACGGGTCGACGGACACGCCGATCCTCGAGGACATCCTGCCACTCCATTCGGCAATGCCTGCCGCGCCGGGTAAACTTACCATCCGCCACGCCAAGGGCAGCGTTGCCAATGCAGAAGACTTCACGCCCATGACGGAGCAGTTGGACCCGGGCAGCGATCAGCATTACGAGCCCGAGTGGGGACGCTCCTCCAGCGGAATGACGCTTCCCTTCTTCAATCTCCAAACCGGTGATCATGGACTGATCATGGCCATCGGATGGTCTGGGAATTGGAAGGCTGATTTCTCTTACGACAAACAGAGCAACGCGATCCTGATGAACAGCGGCATGAACAAGACCCACTTGCTGCTGCATCCAGGCGAAGAGATTCGCACCCCGCGGATTGTGGTGATGAGCTGGACGGGCGGTGACTGGCAAGAGTCGCAGAATCGCTGGCGTCGGTTCTTGTTTGCGCATTACACGCCGCAGGACAATGGCAAACCGATGCGCGGCCCCGTCCTTTTCGGCGGCTGGGGTTCAGAGCCCATCGCTGACAAGCTCGCCTACATCCAATGGATTCGCGATCACCAGATTCCCGTGGAAGTCTTCGCCGTGGATGCGGGGTGGTACGGCTCATCAGTCGGCGCAGAGATGGACCCGACCAATCCGTGGTGGAAGAATCGCGGCGACTGGTTCCCCAGCCCGCGCTATTATCCGCACGGCATCAAGCCGCTTGGCGATGCGTTGAAAGCCGCCGGCATTGGCTTTTCTCTCTGGATTGAGCCCGAAACCAGCATGCCCGGCATGAAGATCGCCCGCGATCATCCCGGCTGGTTTCTGGACAGACCAAAAGATCGATGGACAACCAATCCCAGCCTCATGGCGAACCTTGGAGATCCCGCTGCGCGCCAGGGCATCACCGACATGGTCTCCAATTTCATCACCGATTTCGGCATGACCTGGTATCGCCAGGATTTCAACGCCCGTCCGGAAACATTCTGGAAAGCCACAGACAAGCCCGATCGCATCGGCATGACCGAGATCGGGCACATTGAGGGTCTGTACAAAATGTGGGATGACCTGCTGGCGCGGCATCCAGGGCTGCGCATCGATAACTGCGCCAGCGGCGGCAGGCGCCTGGATATCGAGATGATGGCGCGCAGCTTCTCCGTGTGGCGCACCGATCTGGGGTTTGCAGACACCCTCGCAGAACAGGCGCAGACCCAGGCACTCGCGTACTGGGTTCCAGAGAACATGGGATTCGAAACGTACTCGATGGAGTCTGAAGGCCATAGTGCGCCGTGGACGCATCCAGGTCCGTACACCACGCCGGAGAGCTCGTACCTGATGCGGTTGGGGTATGACCTGGGCTATGGCGTGGGCCCCGGCGCGACAGGCGTGAACAACGACGAATGGGTGACGTGGATCAAGCAGGCGCTGGCCGAGTATCGCGAAGTACAGCCCTATTTCTTCGGCGACTTCTATCCGCTGCTGCCCTACAGTCGCGACGCCGAGGCATGGACCGCCTGGCAATGGAACCGGCCCGAGGCGAGCGACGGCCTGGTGATGTTGCTACGACGGCCAAAGAGCCCGTTTCCCGTGATCGATGTGCATCTGCGGCACCTTGACCCGACCGCCGTGTACGATGTTGAAGTTCGTACCACCTACGAGCATGGGCCGGTCCGCCAGATGAAAGGAAGCGAGTTGGCACACCTGCGCATCGAGCTTCCGGATGCGCCGAGTTCCACGCTGATTTTTTATCGCAAGCGGTAGCAATGAGGATCAGAGCGGAATACAAATCAGCGCGCTGTAGACTTGTGCGGCAGCGAAGTCAACACCGGCTCACGAATGCCAATGTGGTGGCGTGCGCCTCACGCCACCACACGGCAGGTGGTATCAATCAGGTTCTGGAGATAGACTTTTGAGCGCAGAATCTCAGCTCGCTGCTCTTCTCCTCGCGTCTCACGCTCAATCGTGATCGGTCCCTGGTAGTTCGCGGCGAGGAGCCGCTTCAACACGGCCGGGAAATCGACCCTGCCTTCCCCTATCCGGACTTCTTTCCCAAGACTCCTCGGGTTGGTCGGAAACGTTCCGTCTTTGGCGTGCACGCCGCGGACGAGGTGCCCGAGCACATCCATTGCATCGACTGGGTTCCCCGTGCCGTACAGTATCAGGTTGGCAACATCCAGATTGACGAAGACGTTGTCCAAGCCAACATCCTGAATCATGCGCAGGAGCGTGATCGGCGTCTCTTCCCCCGTCTCGCAGAGGAACGAGATGCCCCGCTCTTTCGCATGGGCTGCAATCCTTCTCACGGCCGCAACCGAATCCGCATAGAGCGGGTCATTCGGGTTCTCCGGAATGAAGCCACAGTGCGTATGAATCGCCGGAATGCCGCATTGAGCTGCGATATCGGCAGCGAGATTGAGATTGGCGATGCGACGGTCACGTGTGGCCGGCGGCACGATTCCAATGGTTTCCGGCCCACGATAGAAGTCAAAGACTCTGGCGCCAGGTCCGTGCTCTGACAATGCCGTCGCTTCGACTCCATACTTGGCGAGAACGCCCTTCAGCGCTTCAGTGACGTTCGCGGTGAGCCGCTCGAAGCCCACTTGACAACAGCGCAAGCCGAGATCGCTCACGCGTTGAATGGCGCCGTCAATCGATTCGCCTTCCGCAATCCACACCACAAGTCCCAGGCGAAAAGGAGATGGGCACGGCCTGGGAGCATTCTCCGCAGCGCGACCGAGCGCGGGAACAACTGCATTGGCGATGCAGGCAGCTCCCGCAGCTTTTACAAAGCTTCGGCGGTTTATAGAAGAGTTGCTGTTCGACACGGGGCTGACTCCAGTCGTAAATTCAGGGCGTTCAGAGGATGCTTCATCCATCGGTACGGACAAGGGCGAGCAGTTTGCTTTACCATTCGCCATTCGCTTCCAGCTAGGGACTGAGCCACGAGTCCAGACCTTCACGGACAAACTCATCGTCATTCAGATGAGGATACGCCGCATACACGCGATCGATCTCCGCCTTTTGTCCTGGACTGAGCGTTTCATCCGGATCCAGACACCAGATACCATCGAGCAATCCCTGGCGTTGCAACACTTCATTGAGACCTGCAATGCAGCCGGCGAAGTTATTCGCTGTATCGAAGAACGCTGCATTCGCGTCAGTGACTTGGACATTGCGTTGCAGCAGTTCTCTCGGAATCGATCCAGCACCGTCGGCTACCACCTTGCATTCGTCCAGCAGTTGGACCGCCCTTCGCGTCCAAACCGCCCAGTGGCCCAGCAGTCCGCCTCTCATGCGAATCTCTCGCAGTTCGCCATCGACTGAAAAGACATAGGGAGTCAACAAATCCATCACGATGTTGTCGTCATTGCCGGTATATACGGGGATGGCCCGCTTCGATGCACAAACTGCACGCATGACATCCAGAGTCTGGTAACGATCAAAAGGCGCAACCTTGATGGCTGCGACATTCTCGATCTGCACAAATTCGCGCCAGAAACGCGATGACAGCACGCTGCCGCCTACCGATTGCTGCATGTAGAACCCGATAATTGGAAGCACCTCGGCGATGGCTCGGCAATGGGTGATCCGGGCCTCATCTTCAGTGAATGTTGACGCAGTAAGAGCCAGCAGGCCGGCATGATAACCAAGGTCTCCGAGTATCCGCGCTTCTCGAAGTGCCTGGTCCGTGCCCCCGCAAATTCCACCGACGCGCACCAGCGGCGTCGCCCGGGTCGCATCGGCGCGGTCCATCTCTTCAGCGGCCAACTCCAGGACTGGGCGGTACAAGCCGATGTGCGGATCTCGAATCGCAAACTGTGTGGTATGTACACCAATCGCGAGACCACCGGCGCCGGCGGCAATATAGTAGCGCGAAAGTGCCCGCTGGCGGCGCTCATCCAGGCGCCGCTCGCCTGTGAGAGCCAATGGATGAGCGGGAATTACCAATCCCTCACCGAGTGCCGCGCTGATCCTTGAATTGAGCTGAATCATGTTGTCCTTTACTAGAAGTCTCCGCGCCGGTTTTCAAAATGAGTGGGCTTGTCCAATGTCTCTCCGCCACGCGCGACCCAGTCTGCGATCCAATCCAGCATTTGCGACACACTCATGAGCGGCTCGCCAAAAAGCTTCAAAGACTTTCCAGCATTGTTCACAAGCGCGTCGCCCGATTCCATTCCTTCAAAGCGCGGCAGATTGTTGAGGCGACTCCCGAATTGTTCGGCAATCCAGCGAACTGAAAGAATCTCACGACCGGCGATGTTGATTACGAACGGCGGCGTGGAAGCGTGACAGAGCGTCTGCAAACTCATGTCTGCCGCGTCTCGTTGCCAGATGGCATTCAAATATCCCATCTCAAGTGGAATCTCATGGCCGGACAATACCTTCCGCGCAATGTCCAGAAGCACTCCGTAGCGAAGTTCGACGGCGTAGTTCAGCCGAAGAATCGACATTTCGATTTGAAGCGTGCGGGAAAAGTGCTCGAAGATGCGCTCGCGACCCAGGCAGCTCAATGCGTATTCTCCCTGCGGACAAGGCGGATCGCTCTCGATCGACCCTCCGCCGTTAACCGGCGACAAGCCGTACACATTTCCCGTGGAGAAGACTGCGATGCGGCTGTGCCGATAGCGTTCGCTCACCAGGCCAGGTACGAACGCATTCATTGCCCAGGTGAGCGCCTCCTGGCCGGTCGCGCCAAACTTCATACCCGCCATGAACACGACATTTGCCGCCTCCGGCAGCTGTGCGTAGGATTCCCGGTCGAGCAGATCGCAACGATGGGTTTCAATGCCCCAGGATTGCAGCCTGGCCTGGAGTGACGACGAAGGCGAGAATCGCGAAACTCCGATGATGCGCCGGCTGACTCCAGCGAGGTCGGAGGCGCGCTTCGCCATGCGGGCCAGTGTTGGCCCCATCTTTCCTCCGACTCCGAGCACCATGAGGTCGCCCTTCAGCGCGGCCATGGCTCGGATGGTTGCCTCTGACGGTTCGCTCAAGACGTCGTCGAGGCTGTCAACGTCAAGGATCGATTTTTGTACAGGCATGGGGTCCACTCTAACCTTTCCAATTGTCGCAATGGCAGCGTTGTCCATTGCATCCATGTTGCGCCGAGCGAATCTTGACCCAATCCGTGTGTAGAGCAAGGTGACGCAATCGAACCCTTACTCCTTATTTCTGTCACGGCGATTCAATTGCAGCAGGAGCGCTCATGCGCGGCGGCGCTGACACCTTGTAGATGGATGCACCTCCAACGATTGCCGCAGCAGCAATCCCAACCCAGGCGATCCTGTAACTGTGATAGGTATCGAACAGCCTGCCAACTACCCACGGCGCTAACCACTGGCCGACTGAGTAACCCATGATGATCAGTGCGAGCAGCTTGGCGAGTGAGTTGATTCCAAAGCGTTCGGCAGTCACCAGGGGGATCAGCATGTAATCGGCGCCGAGCGCAAATCCGAACGCTATTGCAAACGCCCACGCAGCGGCCGGATGACGCCCTAACAACAGCAGCGGGATGCTAACACCGACTAAGATGTAGAAGACCGCCATCGTGTTCTTCTTTTGATAGCGGTCCGCAAGATAGCCAACGACAATTCTGCCCCCCAGGCTTGCCGCGAGAAGCGCAGACAAGAAGTGAGAAGCAGAGGTTGTGCTGTATCCCAGATCTTTCATAAACAGGATGAAGTGCTGAATCACCGCGTTAATCGCGCCGATTACCAGCGTTGACCCGGCCAGAATGAGCCAGAAATCCGATGAACGAAGGGCGATGGAAACACTGCTCGATTGCATGGGCGCAACCTGGAATGCATTCTCTTCCGTCTTTTGATTCAGGCCGTCGGGCAATAACCTAATCTCTGCCGGAGTTGAGCGAGTTATCCAGAACCCCACCGGGAACAGTACGGCCAAAACAACCAGCCCCATGATTTGAAGTGCAGGGCGCCACCCCCATGTGCGAATGAGGAAGTTAGACAGTGAAGGAGAGATGACGCCGCCAAACCCGAGACCAAGATAGGCATACCCCATCGCGCGCCCACGCCGCGCTCGAAACCACTGCGCGACTAACACCTGGTTCGCGATTGGTCCGGCAAGGGTATATCCGAGAACTTCCAGCATGCATAAGACTTCATACTGCCACAGATGCTTCATGAAGCCCATCAGGATGAGTGGAATGCCGATGAATCCAACCCCGGACAGAATGACGCGGCGAGTTCCAATCCGGTCGATGAGTACACCAGCCAATAGACCGAAAGGCAAGCCGACGACGATGAATCCAAGTAGAAATCCCTGGCCCACCTGGGCCCGCGTAAATCCCAGGGACGATACAAACTCTGGATAGAAGACAGGGAATCCGTAATAGATAAAGCCGACGGAAAAAAATAGGTTGAGAAATGCAGCGGCGACAATCCACCAGCCATAAAAGATGCGCGCCGCGGCGGGTGTGGGCCTACCCGATTCCGATTCTGGGCTGGAAATAGGGGTCATCCGCATCCTGGTTTTACTGTCCATATTGTGAACGTTATGTCCATTATCTTTTCCCGGGGTATCACTGTCAAGCTGATTGATGGGCTGCACAGTGCACGATAAGGGAATGCGTGGAGCTGAGAGATCACCGCATTTTCACTGCGGAAGGCAAGACCGCCAGCACCCCAATTGTGGATTCTGGCGGAATCACGTTCATAGTTGGATGCGCACCTTGAACCGGGTGAGAATCGCGGACGCGATCACGATCATGGCGGTATAGAGAGCAGCCTGAAGAGCGCCGATCCAACCGTAGTCCCAGCGTTCGACAAGAACGGCGCGGCCAAACAGGACCAAGGTCAGGTCTGGGAGAAGATAGGTCAAGAGCGTATTGGAGCCGGCTGGCCTTGCGAAGTTTCCCCAACTTGCGTGTCTGCGCACATCGCATATCCAATAGAGAGCGAGGAACGCGAGACTGGCTGCGGCAACACAGATGAGCGTATAGGTTGGCGTGGCTCTGAGCTTTGAAATCCCCAACGGCGCCAGCAAACCCGCCGCCACAAGCAGGGACGAGGCAACCAGCAGCACCCACATCGTCTTTCGATTGCGGCTGCCCTCGAATGCATCGCTGAAAAACAAGGTCGCGGCCGCGATGCCGGCCATCACCATAGACGCGCCCGCGCCTGATTTGATTGGCCAGAGATAGAACGGCAGCCGATACGGAAACGTGATCCAGTGCGCCGAGGAGAACACGTTGAGCAAGGACAGCGCGGCAAACCAGGCAGGCGCCGACCAGCGCCATCGCCTGGTTGGAAGGTAGAGTAAAGAGGCTCCAAGATAGGTCCAGCCAATCATGCCGAGAATTTCCCAATAAGAGAAATCGAGCCACCGTATCGTTCCGGCGCTTGTGGTGCGCCGGAAAATCGCCAGCATGACCACCATCATCACCGCACCGGAAACTTTCATCGCGCTGAAAAGATGCCTGCGGGGTGAGGACCGTGAATAACTATTCCAGAACAGAATTGCGCCAAGGAGTGCGATGAATGTCCAGGCGCGTTGCCCGATGCCGGTTAAATTTGGGTTCGCTTTTTCGCTGTTGGCCAGAATCAGGCCGAGCACGATGAGCCCGAGCGACCGCAGGACGACGTGTTGCCATAGGTCGAATTCAGTGTCTCCTTTGGCAAGGCGATGCTGGATAGCGAGCGGAATGGACATGCCGACGATGAAGAGGAAGAACGGAAAAACCATATCGACATAGGTCATGCCGTTGGCCGAGCCCGGCATGTGATAGGTCCACCAGGGCAGCTGCCTCATTTCGGCAATCTGATTTACCAAGACCATCACCACCATGGTCAAGCCGCGAAAGATGTCGATCGAGTCGACCCGTTTCGTGTTGGGCCGTGTGGGGGTCGCCCCTGCCGGGCGCGACGGCGCAGCAGGCTGATGAAGATCCTGGGGCGGGTGCAACTGATTGGGCGGTCGTTGCACCTGACGCGTTGTTCGAGCCGAGTTAGGCAATTGACTCCGTAGCCGGAGCGTCGGTATTCGACAGATAGTTGATCGTCGCTCCCGGGTTGGTCGAGCTGTTATAGCGGTTCTCCAATTGCTGTACACCGAAAGCAGGATGATAGGTGGCTTTTCCCTTAAGAAAGAGCCACCTTGCACGCAACTAAACAGCCCACATGAATTGGAGAACTGCTCTAGGAGCTTGTTGAAATAGTCCTGGGTGTCCCGGCCTTTGAAGGGTACGGGCTTCAGCCCGTACATCAAGTTCTGCCTTTTCAACAGCGGGCTTTAGCCCCCGAGGGAATCGAAAGCCAATTCGAGCTGTCCCAATCGCTTTTTCAACAAGTTCCTAGAATTTGTGGATCATGTCATTGCCTTCGTCCGAAATATAAATGTTACCGGACCCATCGATCGACAGGAAAGTGACGGGACCGCCCGCATTCATGTTCATGACTGACGAAGTGGCAGGACCTCCCTCTCCGGAATAGGTGCCGCTCGTTCCGCTGGTGCCAGCGACAGTGCTGATATAGCCGCTTGTGCCGATCATTCGCACCGAACTGTTGCCGCTATCGGCGAAATAGATATTGCCGCTCGCGTCAAGAATGAGGCCGATCGGAGCATTCATTTGCGCGGACGTTGCGAGGCCGCCGTCTCCACCATGGCCGACCGTGGTTTGAGTTCCGGCCGCCGGGCCGCCAATCGTGCTGAGAACCGCCGTGGTACCTGACAGCTTCTTGATCTTGTTCGAGGCGCTGTCTGAGAAGATGATGTCCCCCCCCGAATCTCCGTACAGTCCCCACGGGCTATTGATTGCGGTGTTGGCCGTGCTAGTTGCACCATTGTAAGCAACCGAGCTTCCGCTATCGTTGTCGTACGGGTAGGTTGTGGTGCTCTGACCGCCCGCGATGACATAGGTTGAGCCCTGCTGCAGACTCGTATAACCTTCGGCGGTGAGGATCGTTGCGGCAGAGGTTCCGGTCTTGTTGTAGACCACCTCGACGAGGCCATTTCCACTGCCGTCCGTGAAGAACACGTTCTCTGCGCTATCCACCCATACGTCGCGTGGTTGCGGGTTGGTCGATGCACCTCCGACGACCACGGAACCATCGGCAATGTGGTACGAGTAGCCCGCATGGAGCCCATAGCCTACCTCCCATGTGGAACCATCGGCAACAATCAGAGCGTCTGCCGGGTTTGTGCCTTGGCCTGAGATATCGCCGACATAGAACATATAGACACGCGCATAGCCCCAGTCCGCCACCAGAAGGTTGCCGTAGGAGTCGACAAAAAGACCTGAAGGCGTGGCGGGGCCGGTCTGGTCAGGGCTGTTAATTTGATACGTATCTCCCACTATCGGTGAGGTCACCCCGCTGGCGGTCAAGAGGACGTTCGCCGCCGCGCCGCCTTCGTAGATGACATAGATGTTGTAGTTGTACGAGCAGTTCCAGCTGGTACTGCAGTTGTCGAAGTAGATGTCGCCGCCGGCACCGTTGATCACTGGGGCAACCGCGACGCCCTCCGGAGCTCCAATACTATTGCCATGTGCGACCATACCGTTGGTGGGATTGGTGGTTCCGCCCTGCACGCCCGCGATTGTTGTGATGGCCGGAGGCGGATTGATGGTGTATGCCGCCGACCCGATCGCGCTGTTGGTATAGCCCGTCTTCACGGCGAGAGCCTTCACAGTCTCCGATACAGAAACCGTGATGGGTGCGGTGTACTGCGTCGAGGATGTGGTGGGCGTGGTGCCGTTGGTGGTGTAGTAGATGGTTGTACCGGATGTGGTCGAACTGATCGTCACCGTCTGCGCCGCAATATAGGTTCCCGCCACGGGGCTGAACGTCGGCGTGGCCACCGTCCCGTTGATTACGTAGGCCGCAGAGCCGATCGCGCTGTTGGTGTAGCCGGTCTTCACGGCGAGTGCCTTCACGGTCTCCGAGACAGAAACTGTGATGGGTGCCGTGTACTGCGTTGAGGACGTGGTTGGTGTTGTGCCGTTGGTGGTGTAGTAGATGGTTGTGCCGGAGGTCGTCGAGCTGATGGTCACCGTTTGCGCAGGACCATAACTCCCCGCAACAGGACTGAACGTCGGCGTGGCCACCGTCCCGTTGATTACGTAGGCCGCAGAGCCGATCGCGCTGTTGGTATATCCGCTCTTGACGGCGAGGGCCTTGACGGTCTCAGAAACAGAAACCGTGATGGGCGCTGTGTACTGTGTCGATGAGGTGGTTGGAGTTGTCCCGTTGGTGGTGTAGTAGATGGTCGCGCCGGAGGTGGTTGAGCTGATGGTCACGGTTTGTGCCGGACCGTAGCTGCCGGCCACGGGACTGAATGTCGGTGTGGCTACCGTGCTGCTGATTACGTACGCCGCTGAGCCGATTGCACTGTTGGTATAGCCGGCCTTGACGGCGAGGGCCTTGACAGTCTCAGAAGTTGAAACCGTGATCGGCGCCGTATATTGGGTCGACGACGTCGTGGGCGTGGTTCCGTTGGTGGTGTAGTAGATGGTTGTGCCCGAGGTTGCCGAACTGATGGTTACGGTCTGCGACGAGCTGTAGGTTCCCGCCACCGGACTGAACGTCGGCGTGGCCACGGTGCCGTTGATCACGTAAGCGGCGGAGCCGATTGCGCTGTTGGTATAGCCCGTCTTCACGGCAAGCGCTTCGACGGTCTCAGAGGTCGAAACCGTGATCGGCGCCGTGTATTGCGTCGACGAAGTAGTCGGCGTTGTTCCGTTGGTTGTGTAGTAAATGGTTGCGCCAGAGGTCGCCGAGCTGATGGTCACAGTCTGTGCCGGACCATAGCTGCCCGCCACGGGGCTAAATGTCGGCGTAGCGACAGTTCCGTTGATGACATAGGCCGCAGATCCGATTGCGCTGTTGGTATAGCCCGTCTTCACGGCAAGCGCTTCGACAGTCTCAGAGGTCGAAACCGTGATCGGCGCCGTGTATTGCGTCGACGAAGTAGTCGGCGTTGTTCCGTTCGTGGTGTAGTAAATGGTTGTACCCGAAGTGGCTGAGCTAATCGTCACCGTCTGTGCCGGACCGTAGGTTCCTGCACCCGGGCTGAACGTCGGCGTGGCTACCGCGCCGTTAATGACGTAGGCCGCAGATCCGATTGCGCTGTTGGTATAGCCCGTCTTGACGGCGAGCGCTTCGACAGTCTCTGAGGTCGAAACCGTGATCGGCGCTGTGTACTGCGGCGACGAAGTCGTTGGCGTTGTTCCGTTGGTGGTGTAGTAGATGGTTGCCCCCGGCGTTGCCGAACTGATCGTCACCGTTTGCGCCGGCCCATAGCTGCCCGCCGCCGGACTGAACGTGGGCGTTGCCACGTTTGTTCCGCCGAGTCCCGTTCCTGTAAAGGACAACAGCTGAGTTGCGCCGCTTACGTTGAGGCTGTTGTCGGTCAGCGTGGCTGACTCATCGAGCACGCCGCCGGTCGTTGGTTCGAATGCATAGTTCACGCTGCACTTCGTGCTCGTTGCCAGCGACTGCCCGCTATGCGCTGTCACCGTGCAGCTGCCCGAAGACTGCAATGGGAAGTCGGTTGTGGCGGACAACGTTGAAAGCGTCAGTGATTGATTGCCGATGTTGCTGAGATTCAGCGACTGCGGCACGCTGGTTGAACCCACGTTGGTATACGGGAAGTTCAACGGATAGCCGACTGTGCTCACCTTCTCAACCATGTTGTTGCCGTTGCCTATATTCTGGTTGTCGGCGATGTAGATGTTCCCTGCCCCGTCCACTTCAACGCCTTCGATGTTGCCCAGTGACGCTGTGAGTGAGGATTGGGCGGTTGCCGTTGGAACGATTGAGCCGCCGCCGGCCACCACCACCAGCTGTCCAGCCAGGTTGACCTGTTCAACCAGGTTGTTGGAGAAGTCAGCGATGTAGAGGTCTCCGGCGCCATCAACAGCCAGGCCTGCCGGGTTGTTGAGGCCAACGGTGAGGGCCGCTTGCGGAGTGGTGCTCGGCGCGTTGCTGCCCCCGCCCGCAAAGGACACGATCTGACCGGAACTGTTGATCTTCTCGATCATGCTGATGTTCTGGTCTGAGAGATAGAGATTCCCCGCCGCATCGAAGACCATGCCTGTGGGTCCGTTCAACTGCGCGCTGGTGGCTGCCTGCGGAGTTGTGCTCACCGGCGTGCTTCCGCCTCCGGCCACAACAACAAGCTGTCCGGCGGGCGTCACCTTTTCAATCAGGTTGTTGAAGAAGTCCGAGATGTAGAGGTTCCCCGCCGAATCCGTGGCCAGGCTGTTGATGGCGCTGATGGTCACGCTGGTGGCTGCCTGTGGGGTGGTGCTCGGAGTGTTCGACCCACCGCCGGCCATCACCCAGATCTCTCCTGTCGCCTGCGAGACTTCTTCAACCACGTTCGGATAGCCGCCGCTGTTCAGGGCATTCGCATCCCCGATGTAAATATTGCCCGCTCCGTCGACCGCGATGGCCTGCGGGCAGGTGCCCGATCCGAGCGCGGGCTCCGGAGTCGTGGTGGGAACCGGCCTGCCGCCGACGAAATCAACGTCGCCAGCCACCGCCACGATCTGGTTGGTCAGCGGATTGACCTTGTAGGCCATGCAGTTGCCGCTGTTGTCCGCGATATACAAGTTTCCAGCGCCGTCCATCGCCAACCCGGAGCCGTTGTTTGAAACAGAGAAGGCCGCAGCCGTGACCGATTCCGGTACCTGGCTTACGCCGTACTGTCCGCCGCCGATTGCCATGGTCAACGATCCGGGAGTTACCGCAACCTCCGGTCCCTGGCCGACGCCGGCGAGGCCGGCGGTTCCAATCACGTCGTTGTCGTTGTTCACCGTCAGCGTGCCCATGCGAAGACCAGGGTACTGCGGGGTGAAAGTGATGGGCACAGTGCAGACGGTGTTCGCCGCATTGCTGCCGCCGCCGATGGTGCAGCCTGTGACTGTGCCGACTGTGAACTCCTGTACCCCGTTTTGCGCCTTGGGTACGGTGATGCTGCTGATGGCGCTCGCCGTCGCCAACGTTATCTGGACATTCTGCGAGGACGAAGTAGATCCCACCGCCGTCGTCGGCAGAACTGAAAATACGCCCGTCTTGATTGCCGCGGTGTAGGAGAACTCATCCGCATAAACGGGTGCGCTGCTATAGGACCCGTTGGTTACGGTGATGTCCACCGTGCCGCCGCCCGCAGGCGAGGTGGCTGTAATCTGTGTGCTGGAATTAACCGTGAAGCTGGTCGCCGAGTCGCCGCCAAACTTCACGGCAGACGCCCCGGTAAAGTCAGTTCCGGTGATGACAACCGAGGTTCCGCCGGCCGGTGCGCCGGAATGCACGCTGAGGCCGGTAACTGTCACCGGAGAAACATAGTTGAATTGATCGGGTCCGCCAACAACGGGACTGGTTCCGTCCACCGTCGTTACCGTTATGTTGACGATGCCACCGCTCATGGATGAACCGGCGGGCGAGGTGACCGTAAGACTGGTGCTCGACGTGACATTGACGCTGGTGCCAGGGGTGCTGCCGAAGTCGACCGTCATGCCACTGACAAAGCCCGTGCCGCCGATTGTGACTGAAGTGCCCCCCGCGATCGGTCCGCTCGATGGGCTGACGCTGGATACTGTCGGCGGGGGTTCGTAGGTGTAAAGATCTGCACTGTTCTCCGCGCTCGTGCCCTGCGAAGTGGTTACCGTTACATTCACTTCGCCGGTGCCTGATGGCGCTGTAGCGGTAATGCTGGTGGCCGAGTTCACGACCACATTGGTAGCCGGAGAGTAGCCGAACAGGACGGTCGCGCCGGTGGAGAAGTAAGTGCCTGTAATGGTGACCGAGTTTCCGCCCGCTTCCACGCCCTGGTTCGGGCTGAGCCCTGTGACTGTTACAGGCGAGACGTTCGTGAAAACATCGTTGGGGTTGGACGGACTCACGCCGCCAGGTCCAAATACCTCTACGGTAACTGTTCCATTGCCCGCAGGTGCAATCGCGGTGATCTTTGTGGATGAGTTGATCGTAAAGCTGGTCGCCGCCACGCCGCCGAATTCAACCGCGGTGGCGCCCGTGAAGTCGGTTCCGGTAATGACGACCGAAGTGCCGCCGGAGTTCAAACCGCTCGACGGACTGAGGCCGGTTACGGACGGAGTGGATGCCGGCGCAAAACCAAGCGCCTCCGCTAACTCGATGCGCGCCGATTCGTAGGCGTAAGGATCAGGCGACCACAGTCCTTCGCACGGATTGTAGCCAAGCGAAGCCCCTGAGGAGCCCTGCCCGGTTGGTCCGTTGGGCAATCCATTGGGAAGGTCGCCAAAGATTGGAGAGTTGATCGGATTGGGGTCGGTGCAGTTGCCACTGTAGGCAGTTCCTACCGGCAAGACGCCGTACTCATACCAGCCGCCATCAATGTTTTCCCAATCGTAACCCTGCCAATCCGCCATTCCTTCGGCAGCTACCGACGCCACAACCGCCTCAGCAGCGGCTCTGCCGGCCTGCTTCCCGTACAGGTAGAGATATTCATAATCTTCGTATCCACGGCGCCATTGCTCCAGTTCCCGGGTTGCGATCGGACCGCTGATGCCATTGCATACGCTGTAGCCGTTTGAAGTGCAGGTCGTATTGACTGCGGGGTTGAACGTCATGACCGTCTCGCCCACGGGATTGGCTGTGTAATAGCAGCCCAATTCGTTTCCAGGGAAGATATAGGTGTCGCCCTGGTCATCGCCATTGGCGACAAACGGGGAAAGACTGTTGCACGAACTGGCCGATGCGGTTCCGTTGTAGCCGCCCCAGAAGTTACCAATCCATGACCATAGTCCGCCAGGGGCCGGCGCGGCCGGACTCGGATCGCCGACGCTCGGAATCGTCTCATCCTGCCCATACTTGTAGGCAGCCCAGTAGGTAAGACGCCGATAGATGCCGCCGGAACCGCCGCCGCCATTGTTGTAGGTCCACCTCTCGATGGGCGCAGGGGCAGTCGAAAGCGCAGGGACGCCCTGCGTGAGGTCCAGTGTGAACTGATATCCCGTGCCGGCGATGATGGTCGGGTCGACGCCATAGGACAAGGCCGGTCCCGGCTGGCCGGTCATATAGATCCCTGGGCTGGGAGACCAGGTAGTCACCCAGGAGGTGCTGTAACCCGGTGTCGCAAGCGAACTGCCGGGATAGGAAAGGTTGATGTGGTCCGCGCATGCTGAGTTGGTGTAATACGTGGTGTCACCATCCTCCATGCAGGCAGGTTCGTCCGTCGTAAGTGGGCGAATCGGCGCCGTCGAAGCGGCCCACGTTGGCGACAACGAGCTATTGGACGCGTTGAGCGCCTGCATCACCTGCGACATGATCTGGTACATCAAGGGCTGATCGCCCAATTGATAGCTGTGTGTGTTGTAGTTTTCGTCGAAGGTATAGCTCATCAAATCCGGGATTGCCCAGTTCTTCGTGGTGTGGTTCGAAGAAAAATGCTGGGAGATTTGTGTCGCGTAGTTCTGCGTCAGTGAGACTAGCCCCGCGGGCATCAATGGTGCGTTTCCGCAGTTGTACATGCACCAGCTATACCCCGGTGGGTAAGTCCATGCGCCGGCGCCGCCATTCGCAATCGGCGTATCAAGAACGCGCATGGCAGTTCCGTCCGAGAACAACCCGCCAGGTGTTAGTGACGCACCAAAATACGAATCATACGTGGTCCAGTCAATCGTGCTGGTCGTGCCATTCGTCGTAAAGCTGGTCGGATTCGTTGCTGGGTACGCCCCGCTGATCGACGGCGCAAATGGGTCAAACTGGGTGTCGATATCATAGTTATGGGCCATGACCTGGTATTTCTGAAAGAGCGGAATATCCGAGCCAGAAATGCCCTCGCCCGAATCCAGGTTGCTCTCGTAAAGTGGCAGCCATACTTTCAGCATGTCGGCGTAACTGGAGTTGGTTGTGCCGGCGTCAATGCCCGGCAGGTTGCCGTTCCACACCGTCAAATTCACAGGAATCGTTGTGGTTGAGATGCCAGTGCCGCTCACGGTGAGGGTGCCGGTATAGGCGCCCGCGGTTTGATTGGCGGGAATGGAAATGTTTACCCACACTCCCTGCGTCGTGCCTTCTTGCACGTTGAAAGGGGTCGCAACAGCGGGATTCCCCGAGTCATACGGATCGTAAAATGGAATCAGAGGATCGGGTATGCTCCCGGTGGCCTGCACGCAACCAATCGCCGTAGCACCGGTACAGCTGTAAGGAACATAACCTTCCAGGTAGCGGGTCACCGCGGAGTTTCCAGTGTTGTCCGAGGTCAGAGTGGTTCCCGGACCGGTGAGCGGGTTAACGGTGACCGTGATGTCACTGAGGGTAGTAGCCGCAGGCGCAGTGATGAAGAGCTGGAAGGAGACTGTCTCGCGGCCTGCTCCTGCTATGGAAATCGTCGGCGTGCCCGAGGGGCAGGACCAGTTGGTATTCAATTGCGTAACCGGCTGCGGATGCTGCGAATATCCCCACGGGCTGTAGGTGCCGTCGTAGAGCATGGTCGGAATCGTGGGCTGATTTGTCGTCGGGTTGTTGTTCAGCATCACTACGTCGCTGACCGTGGCGGCCCAGATGTTGGGAGTGCTGGCTGCCCAATTCTGGGCCGCGCAGGCTTGACCCGCCGCATCTTTACCGCCCATGACCAGCAGCAGGAACACAACCACAGCTGCGAACATCGAAAGACCGATATTCGAGTTCAACATCTTCCCGCAGTTCCTCTTCATAGCTCTCCTTCTCATGAAACCCGAAGCCTCCGACGGCCGGAGGTCACGAATGGTGCCCGAGAAAACATTACCGAAAATGAGAAAATTTACCCGAGAACCGGATACTAATTCTCACTTTTGAGAACTGTCAAGAGAGTTTTGATGAAATATTTCTCGTCAAGAGATGTGAGCTGTCGCACCAAATGTCCCACCGAGAACCCGGGAAACGTTATCCCGTGCCTCGCGAGCTGCTAGAGCTGTTCTCCAATTGCTGTACACCGAAAGCACGATGATCAGTGGCTTTTTCCTTAAGAGAAAGCCACCCTGCACGCAACTAGGGCCCTAAACAGAGCACATGAATTGGAGAACTGCTCTAACTGGCGAGCGGCCTTTCGGCCGTCACGCACAATCTCTGGCCTCAAGTGTGATGACTTGCGTATGCTTCTCCTGAATCCAGGTCGTCACAATTTGGCAAGGACCAATCGCCTGAACCAGACCGAATTGCTTTACAGCTGTTCTCCAATTGCTGTACACCGAAAGCACGGTGATAAGTGGCTTTTTCCTTGAGAAAAAGCCACCTTGCACGTAACTAGGGCCCTAAACAGAGCACATGAATTGGAGAACGGCTCTAAGAGCTTGTTGAAATAGTCCTGGGTGTCCCGGCCTTTGAAGGGTACGGGCTTCAGCCCGTACATCAAGTTCTGCCTTTTCAGCAGCGGGCTTTAGCCCCCGAGGGAATCGAAAGCCAATTCGAGCTGT
>Ga0302140_10004544_pt1 | contig 17656 bp, 27 predicted proteins | sample I_Bog_E1_1_FD_202095 | JGI IMG/M metagenome (GOLD analysis project Ga0302140, IMG submission 202095) | Peat permafrost microbial communities from Stordalen Mire near Abisko, Sweden - I_Bog_E1_1 | ecosystem: Environmental > Terrestrial > Soil > Wetlands > Peat | place: Sweden: Abisko, Stordalen... | reverse complement strand
GTCACTGCCTCTTAAACCAGACCTGCTAGTAGTGAAGTGAGCGTTAGTGAGTCGCCATATTCAACAATCGCTTAACCAAGGAGGCAAAGTTTGTTGTATCTCTTTACACTTCACTTTCAAGTCTGGGATGATCGGGGAGACGTAGGCGAATGCTGCACCCTGTAGTTGGCAAGTGTGGCGGTGCAAAACGTCACCACAAAACCCAAACGAGGAAACAAGGCTTGTTGACGCCTCCTCCACGTTTCTTCCCTTCGACGACGGCCTTTGCAATCCACCTCATCTGCAAACCTCAACGGTCAATCGCACAAGCTTCCACCTAGTAATCGATACAAAAGAATGTCCAAACGCACCAGCACCAATGCCTCAAACGGCTCGACGAAAGATTTGCCCGTTGGTGAGCCAGGTATGTACCTCTTGCAAGAGCTTTAGAGTGCTGTGTTTGACTTGCGAAGCTATCGACAAGCAGAAAAAGCTGCTCACCGATGACAACACTCACTTTTCCATGATCAAAATGCTCCATTTAGCAGATCTCATTACTGAATTGAATGGTACTACTCCTCGTTCCGTGCTTTCCCTCTCTCCAAACACTAATGCTTCATCCAGGATTCTGCGGAGTTATGTCTATTTTCTCCTCTATGAGGTACTGCCTCGGACCCCCTTCTGCACATGCAAATCTCTGGGCGGCGTTAGCGTTCATGCCCTTTGGGCTGTTCTTTGATTTCATGGATGGTAAAGTTGCACGATGGAGGAAGAAGAGCAGTTTGATGGGACAGGAGCTTGATTCCTTGGCAGACCTGGTATGATTTATCCTCTGTGAGCTTTCGGAAATCCAAAGTAACATGGTCCATAGGTGTCCTTCGGTCTCTCGCCCGCCGCGGCAGCATTCGCCATAGGTCTCCGCACCCCAGCCGATCATTTCTTCCTCACTTTCTTCGTCCTATGTGGCCTCACTCGCCTGGCACGCTTCAATATTACTGTTGCGAATGTACCTAAAGATGCTACTGGCAAGAGCAAATATTTCGAAGGCACTCCAATTCCAACATCCTTGTCGATTGCAGCATTGATGGCGTACTGGGTCAGTCAGGGCTGGATTCTGGAGGATATACCTCTGGGAACGTTGGCTACGGGGACCATCTTCGAAGTTCATCCAGTAGTTGGATTGTTCGTACTCAGTGGTTGCTTAATGACGAGTAAGACGCTCCATGTGCCAAAACCATAGACGATGCCGAAGCATGAGTTACGATTGTGGGGGAAAGCGATGGACATATACAGCATGGGTTATTGAAAAGGGGAGAGAGTGCGGGTGTTTTCCCCTTTATGATACGATACCTCTGAATTGATGAATTTGCAGATGGAGTCAAAGCCGATGTTCGAATTTGATCTGCATGCCATGAGCAGTTCTTATGTGCCAGTAAGCTCATTTTTTATCAACAGACTGCTTGTCTCTAAGCCAAGACTGTCTACATTAAAGACGACTGCAAAGAGCCATTTGCTGAAGGGGCAGGCAAATGTCAATGCCAAGATCTTGAAGCAGTCAAATACCAAGTTTTGGTTGTGGTTTGTGCATTTTATTTCTTACCATGGTGAATTTCTTCCTGGAGATCGATGCCAACTTCCACGTAGGTTTCTTTTCCCGATCATTCGTCATGCCCGGTGTATACTTTGACTGCAATATTCATTCGCCTCTTTTTGTAGCTTTCACCGAGCGAGTTACCCAGCAACTAGGCATGACAAAACTTGGGGCAAAAGTTCTTCGGAATGAGGTTCAGAGATGGTAATTCTTGAGGCTATTTCAGAAAAGAAGCTTGCCGGGAATCAGGCGCCAAACAACGGCTTGACTCAAACATATTCCCCAATATCCATAACCTCATCCTAGATCTCCTTCATCTTAGACGTTGGAAGCGGTAATGCCTTATCACAACTCCCACTCGTATGCCTGCGCAAATGCCAACTTGACTGTCTTGTGGGCAGACAAAGCGACGGTCATAGTAGCTACACAGTGATGAGGGGTAGGTTGACAGGATATGACTTGGATCTTTTGACCCAGCTGAGAGCTTGAAGTTTTCCTGGAAGCATGCCAGCCAGGGATCTATTGTGCTGAGGGTTACTTGAAGGTGCATGGGTTGCTGCTTTGCATTTGCACTGGGCCTCCAAATTCAACCTATTTGCAGAGAAACTATCAGACAATAGCTGATAACCACGACTTCGTCGTCGTCGACTAAATAGACTGTAGGCAAGGAATTGAAGTTGATACTGATCAATTCGAAACATCGAATATGGTCACCATTTTGATTCCTGTACCCACCCAATTGCAACTAAACACCTGGTTCGCAAGCCTGAAAATGCCCCAATATCTACACAAGCAAGACGAAGCACCAGACGATCAACCGCGTCCCCGTGAAAAACCACCCCGCGCACCGCCTCGTCCTCTTGGAGCGAAGCCGCCGCTACCACCCCTTGAGAAGCCACCACCACCTCGGCCCCCTCTTCCGCTAGCACTGAACCCACCTCTGCCTCTTGGTGCTCCTCGTGAACCTCCTCGTCCACCCCGCATAGGTCCGCCTCGTCCTCCTCGTGCGCCTCCAGCTCGTTTGGGCTTTGGTGCTCCGGGAGGCGGCTTGGGTTTAGGTAGGAATTTCTCTAATGGGAGTAGCTTGTCGCCGCCAATGTAGAATTTGTCTCCAGCCTTGAATGATGTGGCTTGAATGCCTTCCGATGGCTTTACTGAGAAGAAAACTTGATTGATAGGGCCGAGAATTTCGTCGACTTTGCCGATGGCAGTCTTTGAAATGGTCAGTAGGTGGAAAGTCTCATCCAGAGCTGGGAATTTTATTTACCTTGTTTTGAAGGTATATGGGCGCATTGAAGTATGGAATCTTCGTATTGATCGACTCGCAGATGATTTCCCCCTCGCAGGCGTGAAGAAAGGTTCCCATTTCTGGCATTGCTTGTTAGTCTCCTGTGCACTCGTGTCGTGGACTTGAGGAGAATTGAAGGGACAAACTTTTGTCCCACGCCTTGAGGAGAAGTCACTGGAGAGTATCCTTACCCAAAACGTCGGCTGGAGGTCCATTGTCTCTTTGCTGGAACCCGCCTCGTCCTGTCCAATCCATCAGTAATTGACTGGAGTGTGGGTTTCGAAACGCTGACCTCCACGAGCTCCAAAACCTCCACCGCCTCTGCCTCCGCCCCCTCCAAAGTTCGCGCCTGTACCGCGACTGCGTGGTGCTCCTCGAAAAGACATCGTTGGTGTCTGTGATGCGGACGGTCGATTTTCCAGAAGCCGTCGTGAAGCTCTTTGAAATTTCTCGAGCTAGTTTTGCACATAGGTGCTAGCCAATCATCAGAGGCGACGCGGCCGCCCCCTCGCTTCAGCTGTAAGTGACAGATCGAAGACTCACACCGCGACTCATCAAAGCAGCTCGTGTGCTCGACCACACATTTTGAGCACAACAACAACACGAACCGGTTCAGCCATGGTGCAAGCACAAAAAGCCGTCGATGCTGTCGTCGATGGCGTGAAGAAGGTTGCCATTGGCAGCGAGAAGAAGTCTAAGGCAAAGAAAGAAAAAGGAGGGGATGGTGGGGCAGACACGCCACTTGGTAGGTACAGCCTTGATATATAGGATTGCCATGCTGACGAATTTGATATCTAGAAATGAAGCCGGCTCCTCAATTCCTCGATGCTCGTCTTAAGCTATTCGAGAAGTTGAAAGCGAAGTTCGACGCCGATGTTGCTGCGAAGTCTCGAGAGCCCATCACAATCACTCTTGCGGATGGCACAGTCAAAGCCGGTACATCGTGGGAGACGACGCCTGCCGATATCGCCAAGGGTATTTCGAACAGCCTCTTCAAACGGACCGTTGTGGCGAAGCTGAATGGAGACCCTGAACAACTGTGGGATTTGGAGAGACCTTTGGAAGCCAGTTGCAAGTTGGAGCTACTCTCCTTCGACGATGAGTTGGGCAAGAAAGTATTCTGGCACTCAAGTGCACATATACTTGGCGAGGCTTCGGAGCGACGATTTGGGTGCAGCTTGTGCATCGGTCCGCCGATTGAGAGTGGTTTCTACTACGAGATGGCTTTGCCAGATGGTGCGCCTGTACATGAATCGGATTGGAAGCCATTAGAGACATTGGTCAGTCAAATTGTGAAGGAAAAGCAACCCTTCGAACGACTCGTCCTCTCGAAAGAAGACCTGCTTGAGATGTTCTCATACAACAAGTACAAGCAACACATCATCAAAGGCAAGATAAAGGATGGAGAGTTTACCACGGTTTACCGGAATGGACCCCTGATCGATCTCTGCCGCGGCCCTCATGTTCCCAATACTGGCAGAATTGAGTCGTTTGCTATCATGAAAAACTCAGCATCGTATTTCTTGGGTGACAAGGACAACGACTCGCTTCAGCGAATCTATGGTGTGTCATTTCCCGACAAGAAGCAAATGGCAGAGCACAAGAAGTTTTTGGAAGAAGCCGCGAAGCGGGACCACCGTAAAATTGGGAAGGACCAGGAGCTATTCTTTTTCCATGAACTATCGCCCGGATCAGCGATGTGGCTCCCGCACGGCATGCGGATTTACAACACAATCATACAATTCATCAAGGATGAGTATTGGAAACGAGGCTACAATGAGGTCCTGTCCCCAAATATGTTCAATTCTACGTTGTGGAAGACTTCTGGCCATTGGGACTACTACAAGGATGACATGTTTACCTTTGCCGTTGATAAGGAGACCTTCGCCCTAAAGCCCATGAATTGCCCAGGTCATTGTTTGATGTTTGGCCACCGGGAGAGAAGCCACCGCGAGCTGCCATGGCGAGTTGCAGACTTTGGCGTCCTGCACCGGAACGAGGCCTCAGGCGCATTGTCTGGTCTTACCCGAGTCCGAAGATTCCAACAGGATGATGCCCACATCTTCTGTCGAGAAGACCAGATCAAGGACGAAATTACAGAGCTGTTCGATTTTCTGAACAGGGTATACGGCTTGTTTGGATTCACATTCAAGATGAAACTGTCTACGAGACCAGAGAAGTACATGGGCAAGCGCGAGGTGTGGGACATGGCAGAGGACAAGCTTCGTTCAGCCTTGAACGAATTTGTACCGGGAGGTTGGGAGCTCAACGAAGGTGATGGTGCTTTCTACGGACCGAAGATCGATATCACCATCCTAGATTGCCTCAGACGGGAATGGCAGTGTGCTACGATCCAACTTGACTTCCAACTCCCTCAAAATTTTGGCCTAGAATACATGACATCCGAAATGGTTGCTAAGCCGAAAGAGAATGCCGAGGAAGCTGCCAAGTCAAAGGTCGAGGAGTCCAAGAAAGCGTCTGAGCCTGCAGACCCGAATGCGAAAAAGGAGAGAGTCATCAAGCCCCTCACCCCAGGCTGTGCACGCCCCGTTATGATCCATCGAGCAATCGCAGGCAGCATTGAGCGCTTCACGGGCATCCTGACGGAACACTACGGGGGCAAGTGGCCTTTCTGGCTGAGCCCTCGACAAATTCTAGTCATCCCGGTTGGAGTTGGATTCTACGACTATGCAAAGGAAGTCCAGAGCATTTTCAAGGACCAGCGAATGTATGTTGATGTCGACCTCAGTGGAAACACTCTGCAGAAGAAGATCCGCACGGGTCAATTGGCGCAATATAACTTCATCTTTGGTAAGAAATACTAGTGACACATTCTTAAACTATGCTAATAGCAGTGTAGTGGTCGGTGACCAAGAGATGAATGGAAGAGAGGTCAACGTTCGCAATCGTGATGATACATCGAGCCAAGACCGCGGGAAGCCAGTGCCATTGCAGGAAGCTATCACGAAACTCGTGACACTCCGAGACGAGCGAAGATCCGACAATCCTTTCCCAGGAGACGCAAAGGCGGAGAAGGAGAAAGATGCCAAAGCTAAGGTTTAGGTGGAGAGATTTTGCTTATGAAACGGGAGCATTTGTGGCTGTGGAGAGATGTGATATTGTATGAGGAACCTTTTCCAAAGGTTAAGATGCAGTTAGATACCAAGACTTGCATGGCAGAAGAAGAAAAAAAGCTGAGCTATGTAGATATGAACCAAAATATCCCGTTCTAACCAATGGCTACAAGTGACGGATCAGGAGATAGTCACCTGACGAGCAGCCCCTTTCCTTATCGAGCTAGGCCTTCAAAGCTTCAAGGTGGAGATGTCGGGAGATCAGCAGAGGCTGACGTAACATCCATCACTTTTGATTCCACCAGTGTGGGCTCCCGAGGGGACTATGAAAGATGGTCAGAAGAGTGCGCCAAGAGGAGGGAAGGAATTGCGGATCATGATCAAACAGTCGCGAGCTAGTTCTCATGGAAGTACAATTTGTACTTCGTAATAGCCCTGGCTGGCTTTGGGAAAGCCTACGCACGGGAAGCTCCAGCCACTGAGATACTGCCTCGGTGCTTGACTGGCAGGCAGGTCTTATCTGTGGTGTCTGTGTTTGAGGTGCATCACGATTGCAAGACGGGATGACCGGCTCATGGTGGACAGCAATGCAGCACTAATCTGTCTGGACGTTCCACATCCAACTTGGATATTTGTTTGCTGGGCGGGACACAGCTTTCTCCTAAACCCGTGGAGAAGATGATATCGCCAAAGTGCAATGGGGGTACTTGGTAGTTATCATTCTGGGGAGGGCATACGGGCAACATTCAGCAAGAAAGGAGAGATTTGGAATGCAAAGGTCGAGACGCTGGAACAATCCGGTATTATAACTAGCCTTATGCAGTTGTGAGGGTGTCGAGCCTTCCCTGATGTAGCCGAGGCCAGACGAAAACAACGTCATTTGGCGCCTACACCTCAATTCACGGGATTAACTACCGTTTTCTCTTTGCGATTCTTTGCGACTCTTTGTGACTCTTTATCTTTCCCAGCAGCCCTTCGAAGCAGCTTTGGCTTTCAGAACCAGGATTGTTTCTAGCTTACCCTGCCCTACCTACCCCACATCTACCGCAACATCCAGCACCCAGTATCGACCATTGTTTCGCTACATCATAGATTCCCCAACGTCAGACCACGCACGTAGTTGCCCCAATCGGCTCGTGCAACCACGTCTGTCTAAGGTAAGGTCTAGGATCCAAAGTCCAGGTGACAACTGGGCGCCTTCCTTCCCCGCGCAAGGAGCTGTTCGTTAACATGTTTGAAACATATTTAGTCCGACACCAACACCCTCCGCCTCACTTACAATGGCGTCCCTTAATGCGAATTCCAACATCCCTCCGCCACCCTTGCAGCATCTCGAACGAGGTTACGGAGCGAGCAGTACTCCCCGCTCGAATCTGTTGCCTGCTACCGCTGCAACGGACTTTGGATCTGGACCAGCACCCGGAAACCCTACAGACACATCACCGCTGTCACAGTCCCTCGCACATAACGGTCGCTTCAACGAGGAGTGGGATGCAAGCCAGCGGGGTAGCTCAATCATCGACGGCCCAATGCAACGGTCCAACTCAGTCATGTCGCAGGGCGACACCCTCATCCCATCAAGGGGAGGCACCCTCAAGAAGAAAGCATCCCTCAAAAGGAGTGGCTCCTTGAAGAGAAGTTCGAGTCGTCGAAGCTCAAGAGCTGGGAGCGTTCGTAGCTTGGTCCTTCAAGCTCCGGCAGACGTAGACGACATGCATAGTGCATTCTTCTCTCCTGTGCCAACTAGCGGTAATCCTACAGAGATCCTCGCAAACAGATTCCAAGGTATTTATGTCCTATGCGCCGGTGCTGTTTACCAACGCTAATCGTGTGTCGACAGCTTGGCGCAAAGTTCTAAAGGATCTCATTACTTACTTCCGAGAAATACAAGCAAGCTATGACCACCGAGCCAAAACTCTCTTGAAGATATCAAATGTCATCAACAATACCTCTGCACCACCTATATTCCTGCAATCCGGTGGCATCGATGATGCTGTTCAAGCCCTACGCGCTTATCACAAGTCCTCCATCATGGAAGCCAACAAGTCGAAAGAAATAGAGAATGACGTCATCCTGGCCCTTACGGGCTTGAGAAGTGATCTAAATCAGAAGATCAAAGAGATTAAAAATCTTTCCGGCGATTTCAAGAACTCGGTGGAGAAGGAAATTGAGAATACGCGTAGAGCAGTGAACGAGTTGCAAGATGGACTGGGTCAATCTGATATCGATCCCGCCCAAATGACTGGTAAAAAGGACCCGTATCTGCTCAAACTTGCCGCGGATCGCCAGGTTGAGAAACAGATTGATGAGGAGAATTATTTACACCAGGTCAGCGAGCTTAGCTTAACCAACGAACTTCTTCACTAACCCCTAAATAGGCATATCTCAATCTTGAGGCCTCGGGACGAGAGCTTGAGGCGATTGTTGTTGGAGAAATTCAAAAGTCTTACAATGCTTATGCGGGTATATTGAAACGCGAAGCAGATGCTGCTTACTCTACCGTTGAAGAGTTGCGTACTGGTCCGATCACCATGCCAAAGGACCACGAATGGAATGCCTTCATTAAGAATGACGAGCACTTCGTGGATCCAGATATCCCAGTACGAGATGCCCAAAATATTCACTATCCTGGAAGGGACAATGAGCTTGCTCAGGAGGTACGAGCAGGTCTCCTGGAACGGAAGAGCAAATATTTGAAGTCGTACACGGCCGGCTGGTAAGTGATTACTACCATCGCAAGAGTCTAATTACTCACAAGAGATAGGTATGTACTCTCACCGACTCACCTCCATGAGTTCAAGTCGGCGGACAAGACCGGAGCACCTATTATGTCCCTGTACCTGCCTGAACAGAAGCTGGGTTCTCACTCAAGTGAGGGCTCGTCCTCGAACAAGTTCATGTTGAAAGGCCGTCAAACGGGATCTATGCACCGTGGCCATTCATGGGTCTTTAGGGCCGAATCTTATGATACAATGTAAGTACTCTTTGCCTTGTTTTGGAAATATCCCCCTTGGGTATATGTCCACCTTCGAAATGACCCTCTTCGAGCTATTGCTGACTTTTCTTCACACAGGAGCGCTTGGGTGAGCATTCCTCCTCCTTACCGACAAACATATTGCAGAAGCTAACCAACGTGTGAAGTACGACGATATCAAAATACTGACATCCCAATCCCCGCAAGACAGACAAAACTTTGTTCGCCAGCATGCTCGCAGTATCAGTGGAACCTCGCAGAAGGCTGGCTCCATTAGCTCTGACGGGATCATGGACGAAGAGGATGAGGAGCCATTCTCCGCCACCAATTCGGCTGTTGTGGCCCAAGGACCAAAGCAAGACGAGCCGAAACGTCCTCAGCCAGGTGGGCGCTTTCCTTCTCAACTATCCATCGACACGTTGTCACAACGAGGCTTACAAGCTCCTCTCTCGCCATCTAGTGGAAGTTCCGGTTTCGGAGATGCCCAAGTAGTTGCGGCTGCGAGTTCTCTTCCCGGAAGTGGAGTGGGCAATCACTATGGAGCCGATCCATCGTCTCCTACGCATGCTGCGCTAGTAAACAAACAGGCACGCGAGGACGGAATCAACCCTTACACGTCTCAACCTATCAACCATGTTCAGAATCAAACCTCAAATGTCCAGACCTTTGATGGTCTCGCTGCTGCTGGTCTTGGCGCCGTCGCGGGAGTCGCAGGCTCTGAAGCGTACCGTCATCATGAGGATGAAAAGACTGCAACAGAATATCGACAGGACCAAGAGCAGCAGGCGGCTCTCGAATCGTCAACCATCGCAGCACCGGATACTTTTGAACAAGAATCCGAGCAACAGGCAGCACACGAGGCCGCTAAAGTTGCGTCTCCCGATATTCCTTTCACATCAGTAGCCGCAGATTCAAACTTAATGTCCGGCGGACGCAGTCAAGGAGATGTGAGCATTGTCAGCCCTCAGTTGAACAAGGATGCACAGGACAACAACCGATCCACTCCTGTAGTAAACCGTATCGAAACCGTGCTCAAGCCTCTGACGGAGGATGCTCGACCAAGCCTAGCTGCTGGGCAAAACCACCAGAGTGTGCAGAGCATTAGTCAGTTGCATGTTCCAGGCGAATTCCCGAGACCCAATACGGATTCTGGAGATGCACTAAGCGTCCTTCCGGCCTAGAGAGACTATTTTGGGGGCAGTTGTACATAGTTGTAAGATAGTTCAAGCCTTGGGGACCCGGAAATTTTTGAAGGCTGTTCGAAAGATGGATTAGATGACATATAAAGAATTTATGTCGTGGTTTTACCCCCTAACAAAATAATGCCTAGTGCAACTATCTCTACGACTTGAGCTTGATTCCTGCCATCTTGTTATATACCCAAATGCGTGTGAGCTCTTTGCGGCACAAAAGTAACACCTCACCCGTGGCTGAAGTACTGTAGTCTGCGCAGGGAGTTGACATAGCAATCCTAAAAGGGTCTAGAGTAAAAGGATCGAATTGCAACCTGTGAAGCCCATTTGGCATAATCCAATGTTTTCATTTGAAGGGTGACAAGAAGAGAAGGAAAAGGAGATTCTAGGCATGCAAGGGATTTGAGTCGCAGACAATATTTCGAAGTATTACTATCAATATGCTCAGTAAAGAGTCCTTGGATCCCTAACGCCGTCAACCTCAAAAGCTCCAGCCCCTTTAACGCCATCGCTTCCGCCAATGCACCAATAAATATCCGAGCCATACTCAAAGACAGACGCAGTGGGAAAGGATATCTATTCTGCTGCTTCACTTTCCAGGTTTCCGGAAGATGCCATTGGCTTTAATCTCGTCCTCCGCCGTGGAGGGGTTTTCGGAGGTAGTTTCTTGATTCCATTAACCTGAATCGAGGGAGGTATTGGAGGTGGCGGATGCCTCCTGCTTCTAACTGGAGGCGGGGGCTTTCTCTTCACTTCTACCACCACGTCTGTTCCGGGTTCAGGGCTTTCGTCATCATGATCGTGCACTCTATGCTCAAACTCTGTCTTCCGACTTGGGGTTTGCACTCCGGGCTTCTCCATGACGGCCGCCACATCAACTACACTTATCGAGCTCGCCGTTTCTGTCGGTGAAAGAGAAATCCCTAAGAGTTTACGGGCAACCTCCCCTTCGCTGACGTCTTCTTCGCGCAACCAAGCAATTTGCGACACACGACTTACCAGGCGCACCGTAGTGTCGTCTGCTGGTTCCCAGTGAGCATTTGCGGATCCACCCAAAATGCTAAGGACTTTCACAATTTCGTCCCGTTTATAGTGTGGAGGTTGGTGAAGCTGTGTGTGGGCCAGCAAAGGGTAGAGGACTCGAAGATACGTATGACGTAGGGAAATCAACTCGTTAGGCAGGTCGAGCAGGTTGCGGATGATGACATCGAGCAATACACGCAGATCATTCGTGTAGAAGTACTCGTGCGTCGCCCGCGTGGTGAAGAGAAGATACAGCAGCTTGAGAATCAGAAGCTGGAGAGATGTTTCGGTCTCTCGGTTAAGGAGGAGGATGATATTCTCTCCGAACGTCATGTATGAGGACCCATGGACGGAGAGTAGCTTGATTACTCGGTTTGTCAGACGGTGGGGTGTAGGATGGGCCTCTGTTGGGGAAGCTGTGGCTGCCACCATCCACTGCTCGTTGAGAACAAGCTGTGACTGTCAGCTGACAAACAAACACTCTATGGAGAGTTCTTTCCTACCAAGACTCGAATGACGGGATAGTGATATGGATCATCGACATCATCAGAAAGCTCCTCTATGATATTGAAAAGGCAGACCACGAAGTCATCGTCCACACAACCTAGATCCTCTGTCGAAATGCGCTGCACTCTTGACATTTCGTACAGTAACTCCAATAGCAATCGATGCAATCGGGCATCGTCCCTCTTTCCCAGCTTGATTAGCTCTATTAGTCGTGGGAAACAACCTTCGTTGTTCATCATCTCAAAGGTAGGCTCGTTCTCCTTGCCATCGAATAGCAGAAAGCTGGCTATGACGTGTAGACTTGCCGGCTCGTCCTCCTGCATCAGGCTGTAGACAATCTGAATACGCACATAGTCCTTATTGGTTTCGAAGAGCTCGCTCTGCAGTAATTTCTGGGAGCATTTGGCGACATCGTATTCGGAGTGAAGGTACTCGGCTTTGAAATTGGTTGTAAAGTGGAGATAAGAGCGCAGCGCATTATCAATCAATTGATGTGATGGGCACTTCGCGGACACGATGTCGTCGAGTTCTGGAGTCCAAATAGCATTAGCAATCAAGGTACGCGAGGGGATGGCTCAGGTGCATATACCGTCCCAGAATTGCTGCTCGCTTTCCAGAGTGTACTCCAGCGTCTCCATCGTCAACCGATGGCGAAGAAGCTTTCTGCTATCGGAGTAGCATAACGGGACGGTACCGCGCAATAGTGGGATGCTGGAGGATGTTCTTGGCTGGATGATGCTGTGAGATGTGGTCTCTTGGTTGTTGGGAACCCTGTCAAGTCTCGATTCCACAACCCGTACAGTAGCGCATCGGATGTCTCACGAGGGCAAGGCTGTACCGAGTACAGTACTGTAGCGGGGCCAGACGAGGCTGCGCGACGCTGCGAGGCTGCCAAATTGATTGACCTTAGCCGCGGCCTACGACAAGACTTACCAGTCACGACATGAATATTTTGTCTCATAAGCTCTCAGTTGCTTATCCACGCACAGCAGCTAAAGCAGATATCGGGCTGGATCTGCCACGGGACAAATTATTTATTGATAAAAAGAAAGTCAACGATGAGTTCGACTTTTAACGGGTTAAAGGGAGGGAGTCTATTCAGTTGGGGCAGAAGTGTTCAAGAAATCCAGTTGTTTTCATCGTGCAAAAGAATAGCTTCTAATACAATCATGGATCTCGCGTTCTCGTTTTGATAATTGGCAATAAGAGAGAAGGTAGGAGACTTTGAGTGAGGGTAGGGAGACTTAAGAGTGATATTCAGCTAGTTCTCTTCGATAACAAGGCAGCCCAGACCTCTCGTCAGGCCTTTAATATCAAACAATGCAAGTAACTCCCTCGAAAGCATATCACCTTTATCCTGTTGAAGAAAGATACAATGTTTTCGATCTCAAAAGAATTGCAAGTGACACTTATAACGCCTGCAAAGCCCCGTATTCTTTATCCCGCAGTGACGCCAAGTTCTCCGACAATACTTACTCACTCAGATGGTACATTCCATCAACTATTTCTCTAAACTCGGTCGCGCGCTCGAGGCATGTCTTCTGCTACTTTTGCAGACACTTGGCTCTCCTCGCCCTAACTTCTGCGCTTGGTCGCCTTAGGCTGCATTGTTGCGGCGTATAATGTTTGGAGCCACACCTCCTTCCCATTTCTCAAACATACTCGAAGCCCGATCCTTAGGTATTCTTTGTTGAGATTCGGCGCGTATTTGGCAACGTCGTTAAAGAATTTCGTATGATGTTCGGTCCCCTTCTTAGAGATGTCGAATAACAGAATGCATTCTCCCCATTAGTGATTTAATTTCTAGCCATCCATTGCTTCGAAAGTTGCGACTCGTAACCTTCGATGAAGTAGAGTTTCGCCTTCAGGGCCAAAAGTAACGAAGAAGCATAGTCTTGAAGAATGTGAGAGCCGTATTGTACAGCTTGCAATGGACCATAGAGTCGATGTAGGACTGCGTATTCGACTCAATTGAAGGGCCCCAAAATGAAGAACCCGGAGTACGGTTGAAACCAACCGACCTGAATTCGCGTATCCATATCTGCTCAACAACGGGTAGCTTGTAGTGGGATGTAATCCTATGGTATCTCCATTCTTCAAAAAGACCCAAGGTGGCGAGAACACACCCGGTGGGACTTTCTTTTCCAGGACTGTCACTATGAAGAATCCCTCATCTATTGTCGATATTTTCTCTTGACCCCACAAGCTTTCCCATACCTTGGAGTGTAAGGAATGCGGATCCTTCCTCGCCTTCGGATCCATATTTCGCTTTATCCTGACAGATGAATCACTCTTCGTCTCCCCCGTATATACCATGGTGTAGTCACAGAGGTATCGCTGGTTGCTGGGATCGTCAATGGGTGAAGGTAGTTGATGTCCTTGCGTTTGAATAGAGAGGCCGGCATCATTACTGCAGAAGGGTTTTTCTCCCAAGTCTGTCCATACATCAACACAACAATGAATCCGGCAAGGAAACCTTGCGTCATGAATTTGCCAGACCCTGTATCAGACCAGTATGAAATACAAACCAGAGGATGCAGAAGACAATAAGACCTACATCGAGATTGTCCAGGCATACTCCCAGAACCCGTTCCATATCCTTGCTCCTACACCAATGGTAATTCTCAGAGGAAATCAGCAGCGACTGTTGTTCTGGAGAAACCGTAACCGCTCGGTACTCCTCGATGGTCGGTGGCTTAATAACAAGAATCTCCGGCAATTCCTAGCCAGTCTACAGTAGCCATGGGCACATGTCTAGGTCACCGCCTGAAAGCTGATCCCTAATCTCAATGCAGTCCTCCCAAAACGCCAAGTCAAAGGCTTCGGCTTTCTTCGTTCTGGTTTTACTGTTCTTGTCGGTCATCCAGAGAAACGAACCGATAGACTGTTCGATGCTCTCCGCAATCTCTTCCATCTTTGCCCTGTGGGGTGTCGCTCAACGAGATAGAGCTGCCTTGGCTGAAAGTGCATGTCGATGGGGAGCGAGGACGCTGGTTGATGAGTAAAGGATTCAGGGTCCATGAGGAAGGAGCATAGGTGGAAGGAATGTGAGCGGAAAGAACTTGTGCGGAAAGGAAGTCGGGCAGCGGATGCGTATGTGGGTTTGCGCCGTGCTTCATAACTGAAAGGTGGCTCTAGCGTAATTGCAATCGTATGTAGTTCGGGCAGAGGTTCGAGAGGTCAACCGTTGGTTTCCTGTTTCACATTTCGCTCAAGACTTTTACCTCTGTTAGAGTGAAGTTTACCTCTTTCCTGGCTTGCCCCAAACTCAAACTACCCAAGGTTCTCGTCCTAATTGATGGACTTTTCATCCTCTTCCTCGTCCATCAATGGTTCGATCCCTTCCCACTAGCCTTCGCAATGTCTTTGGGTCTAGGTAGAGGCTTTTCGAGCTTTGAACTCTTTCCCCTGTGTTGTGGCTTATTTCCACAAGCGTTTGACGTGGAGCATTCGAATCAAGTCTACGACACTGGGTCACATGGCCCGTGTTGAAGGCATCTGTTTCAGGTCGTCACGTTCCCGACTTTGACTTCACAACTTTGTGGTCCGCTAGCTTGGCAATGGCATTATGACTACGAGCAAGAGACCATGAGGCAAATTCGATGTTCTGCAGCTCCTGTAGTTGTAGTGGTACTCTCGAGGGAATGCTGTATGTAAGATTACATCCTGCCGAGAACTGCTAGCTTGCAGCCCTGGAACAGTAGAAGGCCACTTTCAAGGCCATTGAGACCTTCAGCAAGAGGGACAAGAAACTGCAGTTTTTCTGGACCGCGGCAGAAAGAGGCAACTCTGTGCAGAGTAAAGGAGATGTCCGATGACGGGCATGCTTGGAGGGTATTAGCCTCAATGGCTCACTTCACGTCCCTATCACTTCTGCATCTCAAGAGTTATATCCTCCAAAAGGAAAGCACAAGCTCGTATCGTCTGTCAAAGTAACTACGTGGCAGACCATGAAAGTGAAAAAAAGGGAACTTAACGCGTAAATTTCGAAGCTGCATTATTAATGCTAAGCAATAGCAGGTAGCCCACAGAGGCTGTCACTCTCAAAACACGGCACATTGGCTTGACAAGCAGAGCCTCGTCCATATGCACACTTCACACGGAACGATTTTAGCTCAAGGCGAAGCTGCTGCGGGCCGTTGCTGCCGCGTTCTGCAGACTGCAGCAAGAGACTGCATGAAAGATGTCGTGGTGGTAGAGAGTCAGTGGACGGATAATTTGAGCGAAAGCACGCGCCGAGATAAGCATTGATATCGAGCACAGCGAGTGACTCTGCAGCCAGACAGTTAGTCATTTCTCGTGTATCGCCAGTATTGGCTATCCTTGGTTGGGCGGCACATCCGTGATGCCTCGTGCTGCTGCAGTGCAGTCCCCTGCATGATAACCACATTTTGGACTAACTGGCCAGTTGACAAAGGTGTGGGGGAAGATCGAGATTTGAGCCTGGAATTGTGACCTGAAAGATGGCCAGTCGCAAATGTTCTGGTTCAGTGACAGAGTCATACAAGAGAGCCTCTCGCAAGAAGGGCTCCCGTTGCGTATGGGCTACCGTGCGGAAGTTCATCTGCCTTAGAACCTTTGAGGCTCCGATTCTTCAGCGTCGGGTTTACAGCACCCGCACATTCGACAGCACAGGGTTTGGGGTTTTCAGCTGCCACATGCCCCGTCACGGCGGGGATACTTCCTCGAGAGCCTGCAAGTGGCGTCTGCACCGCTGAGGATTGCGGGAAGCACCATGCAAGGTGCGAGGAGGGAGATCGACAGCTCTGGGGGTTCCCCTCAAGGCAAATCAGAGAGCCTGCGCAAGCCGCACCCGGTGCCATCAAACTGTGATGAGGTTCGCTCGATTTGTGGGTGATCATTGGCTGGCTCGCTCTCTCTCGAGTCTCAACTCCCCCCAAACAGAACCGCATTGTGGAGGACAGACAGGAAGGGAGAGCGGGGTGGTTTGGAGGCTCTCGCTGGAGCAGTAGATAGATACCTTGTGCTCGATAGATACAGAGGGTGCTTGCTCCGCCCGGGCTGTGAGAGGAATGAATATGAGGAACCTATGTAGCAACGCATGGAGCGAGCGATATACTGACCGGGCGAGGACGGTGGCAATCGCAGGGCCTCAAGGCTCATGAGAAGAGGCCACGGCCAATGGGACCCTGCCCAGCTCACATGCAGCTGCTGTGCATGTTCTGTTCTGCAGCAGCAGCGTGATGCTCTGCGTTGACTCGGGAGGCAGGTGCTTAACGCAGGCTCGCAGCAGACTCGCAGCAGAGGCGAGGATGCCGGGTAAATCAGAAAAGTGGCAAGGGATCGGCTTCCGCCCAGCGCTGTGAGTCTGTCTACCACGGTACTTTACTCTGCTTCTGACTGAGCCTGAGAGCCGGCGGACTTAGGGCGGCAAGCCAAGCCGGCCACCGCTGCAGCCGTGGCCGTGGCCGTGTTCACAATCTGGTAGTAAGCCGAGCCTGGCGAACTGGCGCACTCGCGAGCCAACGTCAGTCAACGAGACACCAGACACCAGACACCTCCTCGCGCGTCTCCTCTGCCTGCCCTCCATCCCTCCATCCCTCCCTCCCTCCCTCGCTGGCACTCCCTCGACGCGCTCTGTACAACCGTCCGCATTGTCTTGAGCCAGGGTATCTCCTTCGCCTCGAAACCGTCCCTTCGGGTCCTGCGCGGTTCGTCTTGCTGCCCGCCCATTGGTCCTATCTGCTGCTCAAGCTCTTTTGAGAATCTCGTGCAGAAGATTCAAGCACCACCCCCTCAAGGCAAGTCTTCTCCCGCTGCCTGCTGGCACACATCACTCTGCAACCGCTGTTCAACGGCGCTGGAGCCTGGAGCCAACCTGCGCTCTTGCTTCCAGCTCTCGACGAACCTTGCTGACAGCGAGCTCTTTGCAGCTCCTCCGTAGAGACACGCGCATCCCATCCAGCACCACGACACCTCACCTGCGGCGCTCCTCATTGGCCTCATCTTACTCTCTGTCTGCAAATCGACTCGTCCGACCCACTAACACGCATCCTTGCCTCTGTG